>OLPR01002641.1_pt1 | contig 12928 bp, 13 predicted proteins | sample 1672761 | NCBI WGS metagenome assembly OLPR01 (sample SAMEA3136721, study PRJEB25190) | human gut metagenome | biome: human gut; feature: human-associated habitat; material: faeces | place: Austria | collected 2013 | reverse complement strand
CCCGGAAGAACTCCAGTGAAATCACCGCCAGCACGTTGAACACCGGAATGGTAGCGATGACCATCATAGCCGCCACGCCGCCGTCTCCCTGGGGAAACAGCGCCTCCGCCAGGGGCAGGCCGAAAATGGCGTAATTGCTGCGAAAAGAGCCCTGAATCAGCACGCCCCGCCGGGCGTTGACCTTTTCCACCCGGGGCACCACCAGCAGCGCCGCCAGAAAGGTGGCTACAACCCCCGCGGCGCAAAAGCCCAGCACCCAGGGATTCAGTTGGGAATCCTCCTGAATGTTCATCAGGCTCCTGGCCAGCGAAACCGGCAAAAACACATTGAATACCAGTTTGTTCATGGTCTTTTCGGCAATCTGCGGAATCATCCCCGCCGCCTTGCACACGTATCCTACCACCATCACCAGAAAAACCGGCAGCACGATGTTCAGCGTCAGTAAAAAGTTATCCAATGCAAGCGTCCCCTTTGTCCATCATTTTCTTTTATTATAACAAATGCCTCATCCAAAAGCAAAGCCCCCTCCGCAAAATAGCGGAGGGGGTAAAATCCATGCGAAATCAGTCAGAAACGGTGGCCTGAGTCAGGTCGCTGCCGAAGTATTTCATGGAAATCTCGGCCAGTTCGCCGGATTCGGCCAGCTCGGCAATGGCCTGATTGATGGCCTCCCGCAGGCTGGCGGAATCCTCGCCCTTGGGCAGAGGGATGGCCACCTGAGAAGCCTCCTCCGTCAGCGCAACCACCTTCAGATCGGCTTCCGGATGCGCAGCCATATAATCCAGATAGGAGACCTCGGCGTTCAGGGTCGCGTCTACCCGGCCGTACAGCACCAGCTGGATGGTCTGATCCAGATCGTCCACGCCCACGGTGGTCGCGCCGTAGCTTTCGCCCAGCTGGGCATAAGTGCTGGCCAGAGTGTTGGCCGTGGTCTTGCCGTTCAGGTCTTCAAAGGAATGGATGTCGTCCCGGTCGCCCCGAACGATCAGCGCCGTGCGAATGTAGGCGTAGGGCGTGGTGAAATCATACTTCTCCGCCCGCTCGGGAGTGATTTCCACGCCGTTGGCGGCCATGTCATAACGGCCCGCATCAATGCCGGCGAAAATGCTGTCCCATTCGCATTCCACGAACGTGGCCTTCACGCCCAGCTTTTCGGCGATGAGCTTGGCGATTTCCACATCGAAGCCCACCAGATTATCGTCCTCATCGTGATACGTCCAGGGGGCCCAGGTGCCTTCCGTGGCGATGACGATCTCGCCCTTTTCCTGAATGCGGGCCAGCATGTCGCCTTCGGCCATGGCCGCGGTGGCCATGCACAGCGCCAGCGTCAGAACCAGCAGGGAGCACAGAATCTTCTTCATCATTGGACATTCTCCTTTTTGTTGTTTATCGAAACATGCTCGCCTTGGGCGGACATGTCGCCGTCGATTTTCCGCAGGAAGCTGCGGGTTCGTTCCGCCCGGGGATGGGCGAAAAATTCCGCCGTGGGCGCTTCTTCCACCACCACGCCGTCCTCCATGAACACCACCCGGGTGGAAACATTCCGGGCGAAGCTCATTTCGTGGGTCACCACCAGCATGGTGCGGCCCTCCTTGGCCAGATCACGCATGACGGAAAGGACCTCCCCCGTCAGTTCCGGATCCAGCGCGGAGGTAGGTTCGTCGAAAAAGATAATTTCCGGGTCTGTGGCCAACGCCCGGGCAATGGCCACCCGCTGCTGCTGACCGCCGGAGAGCTGGTTGGGATAATGATCCTTCCGGTCCAGCATGCCCACTTTTTCCAGCACCTCCAGACCGATCTTTTCCGCCTGAGCCCGGGGCGTCTTGCGGGCGATGATCAGCCCTTCAGTGACGTTCTGCAGGGCGGTTTTGTTGAGAAACAGGTTGTAATTCTGGAAGACGAAGGCCGTTTTCCGCCGGATATGGGCGATATCCCTGCGAGACACCTGCCCAAAGTGATATTTCTCCCCGTCGAATTCCATGAAGCCGTCGTCCGCGGTTTCCAAAAAATTGAGACAGCGCAGAAGGGTGGTCTTGCCCGAGCCGCTGGGGCCGAGAATGGCCACCACATCGGACTGGTTCACGTCCAGGCTCACATCCCTGAGCACTTCCAGCTTGCCGAAGCTCTTTCGGATATTTTGAATTGACAGCATACCTTACTCCTTACGATAGCCCGAAGCGTTGAGTCGTTTTTCCCCTGCCCGCTGCACCCAGGTCAGCACCGTGCAGAACAGCAGGTAAATCAGGCCTACTTCCATATACAGCACCAGCGGCTCATAGGTGCGGGCCACAATGCGCTGGGTGGCCATGAACATTTCCATCACGGTGATGTTGGCCGCCAAAGAGGTGTCCTTCACCATGCTGATCAGCGAATTGGACAGCGGCGGGAAGGCGGTGCGGAAGGCCTGGGGCAATACGATGCGCCGCATGATCTGCAAATAATTCATGCCCACGCAATAGCCCGCCTCCATCTGCCCCGCGGGCACGGATTCCAGCGCCGCGCGCATGGTTTCCGCGCAATAAGCGCCCTCGTTGATGGAAAAGACGATGATGGCCGAGGGAAAGGGGTCCAGTATCACGCCCAATTTCGGCAGCCCGTAAAAAATCACGTACAACTGCACCAGCAGCGGCGTACCCCGAATGACCCAGATGTAAAACCGGCAAATCTGCCGAAGCACCGGCACCTTTGCGAATTGAACCATGGCCACCGCCACCGCAATCACCATGGCGATGGCAAAGGAAATAACCGTCAGGGGGATGGTCATGGTCAGGCCCGGCAGCAGAATCTTTGGGAAGGAATCCACCACAATGTTCCAAACCCGTTCCGTCACAGCGTTTCCTCCTTACTGATCCCGCTTCTTGTTGCGAAGCTGATAAATGGTATAATCCAGACAGTCCAGTTTCCGCTGCACCTGATGCAGCTCTTCCAGCAATTTATCCCGCTGCTGCTGCAGCTTGCAGAGAATGTCCGATTCCCTGGAGCACTGGCAGCATTTGTTAATGAAGGTATCGTCACAGCCCGCGTCCTTCAAAGAACGCATCTCTTCTTTTCTGTTTTCTTTTTCCGTCATGTGCGTCCCTCCCTGTAATATTAAACTCCAAAGGCTGCAAAATGTCAAATACGTATATTGCATACGTTCCGATACTTGAAAAGTATGGTTTTCCATGGTACAATGCCGGTATTGGAGGGGAACGCCATGGAATTACGGGTATTGAAATATTTTCTGGCCGTTGCCCGGGAGGAGAGCATTTCCCGGGCGGCGGAACAATTGCATATGTCCCAACCACCCCTTTCCCGGCAGATACGGGAACTGGAAGAGGAACTGGGCAAGCAGCTGCTGGTGCGGGGCAGCCGAAAGGTGACCCTGACGGAAGAGGGCATGATCCTGCGGCGGCGGGCGGAGGAAATCCTGAGTCTGGCGGAAAAAACCCGTTCGGAAGTGATGCTCTCCAGCGAGGACGTTCGGGGCGTGATCTCCATCGGCTGCGCGGAAACCGAGGGCATGCGCGTCATCGCCCGGAAATTTCGCGCTCTGCGGGAGGATTATCCTCAGGTGCGCATTCATCTGCACAGCGGCAACGCCGAAGACGTATTGTCCCTTCTGGAGCACGGTCAGGTGGACTTTGCCCTGGTGCTGGAGCCCTCCGAATTGCAGAAATTCGATTTTATCCGGCTCAACGCCTCCAATCGCTGGGGCATTCTCATGCGCCGGGACGATCCCATGGCCGCCCGGCCGGTGATCTGCCCCCAATCCCTGCGGGGCGTGCCGCTGCTGATCTCCGCCCAACAGGCGGGCAGCGACGCCCTCTCCTACTGGCTGGGAGGCGATCTGGGGCAATTGAACATCGCCGGGGAATATAATCTTCTGTATAACGCCGCCATGCTGGTGGAAGAGGGGGTGGGCTACGCCATGTGCCTGGACGGCATCTACCGGGAATCCCCGGACAGTCCCCTGACCTTCCGCCCCCTGACCCCGAATCTCACGGCCGCGCCGGTGCTGGTCTGGAAAAAATATCAGGTATTGACCAAGGCCGCCCGGAAATTCATTCAGCGCATGGAGGACGATCTGTAAAATAGTTATTGACAGAAATGCCGGAATACGTTACCATACACTCAGGAACCATTGGGAGAAATTTCCCATTTATATCGCAACCACATCTTGGCAATCAAAGGAGGACAATCATTATGAAGTGGGCACTCATCGGTTACGGCGGCATGGGTCACTGGCACGTAAGCAAACTCAAGACCCTTCCTGAAATCGAAATCGCGGGCATTTACGACATCCTGCCCGAAAAGCGCGCCCAGGCGGAGGCCGACGGCCTGCACGCTTATCCCACCCTGGAGGCCCTGCTGGCCGATCCCGCGGTGGACTTCGTTACCATTGCCACCCCCAACGACTTCCATAAGCCCATCGCCATCCAGGCCATGGCCGCCGGAAAGCACGTCATCAGTGAAAAACCCGTGACCCTTTCCAGCCGGGATCTGCAGGCCATGATCGACGCCTCCCGGAAATATGACCGCGTCTTCTCCGTGCATCAGAATCGCCGCTGGGACGAGGATTTCCTGGTGATGAAGCAGATTTACAACGAGAACATGCTGGGCCGTGTTTTCAACATCGAATCCCGCGTCCACGGCTCCCGCGGCGTGCCCGGCGACTGGCGCAACACCTGGCTCCAGGGCGGCGGCATGATTCTGGACTGGGGCGTGCACATGCTGGATCAGCTTCTGCAGCTGGTGGACGACGACGTCATCTCCACTTTCTGCACGGTTTCCCACGTGACCAACGACGAAGTGGACGACGGCTTCAAGGCCATCATCACCTTCGGCAGCGGCCTGACCGCTCAGGTGGAAGTGGGCACCAGCAACTTCATCAATCTGCCCCGCTGGTATATGCAGGGCGAAAACGGCACCGCCATCATCAACGACTGGGCCCTGAACGGCGAAATCGTGAAGGTTTCCGATTGGGAAAAGCGCGACGCAGTGCCTGTGGTTACCGCCGCTGGCCTGACCAAGACCATGGCTCCCCGCACCGAGGAGACCATCAAGCGCTATCCCCTGCCCACGGTGGAATCCGACGTACGGGATTATTACCGCAATTTCGTCAAGGCCATTCGCGGCGAGGAGAAGCAGCTGGTGACCCATGCGCAAATGATGCGCGTGGTGAAGCTGATGGAAGCCTGCTTCAAGTCCGCGGAAGAAAACGCCGTGGTGCATACCCGCATCTGATCTTCCCCATTTTCACAAAAGATCCGCCTGTCCGGTTTTCCCGGCAGGCGGTTTTTGTTAGATATCAACAAACGAACACCTCCGCCTTCCCCTCTGGGGAAGGTGGCCGAGCGCAGCGAGGTCGGATGAGGTCGTTCTCCTTCTCATCGTCTTATAACGTCGTTCCCAGCGCCTGCAACAGCGCTTCCTGAGGCTCCCGCGCCACCCGGCAGGGCTCGTCCAACACCATGGTTTCCCGGCCTTCCGGGGTATACCGGGGCCAGGGCTTTCCCTTCGTGGTGGGCACGCCGTCGCGCACAAAGGAAGCCAGCATTTCCGCCAGCACCCGGGAGAATTCTTCTTCCTCCGAATGGAGCACCACGCGCAGCTGCAGCGGCAGATCCGCCGTGTGCCAGGAATAGCGCTTCCCCGGCAAACCGGGATGGGGAAAATCGTACGTCACCAGATACCGGTACACCGGCTCCCCCGCCCGGGCGCAGGCCGCCGCCTGAAAGGCCGCGCCGGCTCCCAGAAGGCTGCAATTGGAGCAGATGAACATGGCCAGATGATCCGCGTCCTCGCAGCCCTTGCCCCCCTGACGGAAGGCTTCAATGACTCGATCCACATTTTCTTCGGTGATGCTCAGGCCGTCCGCCGGGAGCAGCCCGCCCCGCTGCAAAAGATATTCCCGCAGATTTTCCGGCTGCACCACGTCCCGTCCATCCTTCTGGCCCGGGGCCATAAAAATGGCCAGTTCGTCCTGAGACGCGCCCACCAGCAGCGGAACGGTTCTGCTCTCCGGGTCGGGCAGGAAGGAACGCTCCGGATTGTACCGGGCGTTTTTCCCGTCCGCCACGGGTTCAAATCCCAATTCCCGCCCCGTTTCCATTCGGGAAGCCTCCAGAATCTTTTCCGCGGGCAGCGTCGAAAGCGCCTCCAGATGGTCTTCCGCCACGCCAAGCCTCTCCAATACCCTGCGGGCAATTTCCGCAGCCCTTTGGGGATCCACCGCAAAGGCCGGCGCGGAGCCGCTTTCCACCACGGCCCGGCGAAACAGCTTTCGCGCCCGGGGCATAGCCAGCAGGGAGCTCACCTTCATGCCCCCGCCGGATTCGCCCATAATCGTCACATTTTCCGGGTCTCCGCCAAAAGACGCGATGTTCTGCCGCACCCATTCCAGAGCCAGCACCAGATCCAGCAGCCCGGCCATGCCGCTGCCTTCGTACCGGGAATCCAGCTGATCCAGGTACAGATAGCCAAAGATGTTCAGTCGATGATTGACGCTCACCAGCACCTGGTTGTTTTCCTTCACATATCGATGCGCACCGATGGCCAGGGTGCCGCTGCCGGTGGCGAAGCCGCCCCCGTGAAAATAGACCAGCACCGGCCGCTTTTCCGTGTCGCACGCAGGGGTCAACACGTTCAGCACCAGGCAGTTTTCCCCCTGACGCTCCTCCGCCACGCCAAAGTCCTCCGGATGTCCCCCGTTGAAATGGGGCCCCAATCCCTCGGAACCGGAAATGCTGCCCCCGAATTGCATGGCAATAGGCCCGTTCTTTCGGCAGTCCCGCACGCCTTCCCAAGCCTGCGCGGCCACGGGCGGCAAAAATCGCCGTTCCCCTTCGCAATTCGCGCCGTAGGGAATCCCTCGATAAATTTCCACGCCTTCCCGGGCCCCGCCCAGCACCCATCCGGCGCTAGTATGCGCCACGGGCCCCAGCTGCTTCGCCTGTTCGATGGTCATAAGTTTCCTCCTTTAAAAAATTATTTACTTTCTTTCAATTATAGCATACCGTTTTCCAAAAAGAAAGAAACGCCCGCGTGCCCATTGCAGCACGCAAGCGCTTCCACATAAATCAGGTATTGTGTTGTTTCACCCGCAGATGACTTACCGCCTTGGCAAAGGTCAATTGGGAAAGCACATAATCTCGATGTCCCTGCTTTTCCCGCATTTTCAGCCATGCCTCCTTGGCCTGACGGCGCTCCGCTTCTTCGTTGATTTCGTCGGGGCGCAGGGCGCTTTCGCACAACAGCTGCACCCGCTTTTCCGATACATCCACCATGCCCTGGCTCACGGCGCAGGGCACCCGGGTGCCGTCGGGCTTCACAAAAGTCACCTCGCCGTCCACAATGGCGGCGGTCAGGGGCGTGTGCCCGGCCATGATGCCCAGCATACCGTCGGAAATGGGCACCATCAGCGAAACGCAGTCCCCATTGTAGAACGTACGTTCCGGGGAAAGGATTTCCAAATGAAAGGCCTTACTCATGCTGACCCTCCGCCATACGGCCGGCCTTGGCGCGCACGTCGTCAATGGTGCCTACGTTAAAGAAGGCGCTTTCCGGATATTCGTCCATTTCGCCGTCCACGATGGCCGCAAAGCCGCGAATGGTCTCCGAAAGGGGGACGTACACCCCCGGAATGCCGTTGAATTTTTCCGCCACGTTCAGCGGCTGAGAAAGGAACCGCTGAATCTTTCTGGCCCGGCGAACGGTGAGCTTGTCCTCGTCTCCCAATTCATCCATGCCCAAAATGGCGATAATATCCTGCAATTCCTTATAGTGCTCCAAAATTTCCTGCACCCGGCAGGCCACCCGGTAGTGCTCTTCCCCCACGATTTCCGGCTCCAGCGACCGGGAGGAGGATTCCAGGGGATCCACCGCGGGATAAATGCCCAATTCGGCAATCTTGCGGCTGAGCACCGTGGTGGCGTCCAGATGGGCAAAGGTCGTGGCGGGGGCCGGATCCGTCAAATCGTCCGCCGGCACGTAAATGGCCTGCACCGAGGTAACGGACCCGTCCTTGGTGGAAGCGATGCGCTCCTCCAGTTCACCCAGATCGTTGGCCAGGGTGGGCTGATACCCCACGGCGGAGGGCATGCGCCCCAGCAGGGTGGAAACCTCGCTGCCCGCCTGAATGAAGCGGAAAATGTTGTCGATGAACAAAAGCACATCCTTGTGGCTAGCGTCCCGGAAATGTTCCGCCATGGTCAGTCCCGTCAGCGCCACCCGCATACGCACCCCGGGGGCCTCGTTCATCTGGCCGAACACCAGCGCGGTTTTGTCGATTACGCCGCTTTGCTGCATTTCCGTCCACAGATCGTTGCCTTCCCTGCTGCGCTCGCCCACGCCGGTGAACACGGAATAACCGCCGTGCTCCGTGGCGATGTTGTGAATCAGTTCCTGAATCAGCACCGTTTTGCCCACACCCGCGCCGCCGAACAGGCCGATTTTGCCGCCCTTGGCATAAGGAGCCAATAGATCAATGACCTTAATTCCGGTTTCCAGCACCTCTTCGGTGTTCTTCCGCTGATCGTAAGCCGGGGCCGGGCGGTAAATGCTCTTGCGTTCCGCCTCCGGGCCGATGGGTTCCTTGCCATCCAGTGTTTCCCCCAGCACGTTGAAAAGCCGGCCCAGCACCGGATCGCCCACGGGCACCTGAATCGGCGCGCCGGTGGCCGTCACTTCCAGCCCGCGGTACAGCCCTTCGCTGGCGCCCAGCATGATACAGCGCACCAGCCCGTTGCCAATGTGCTGCGCCGCTTCCAGCACCCGGCGCTGGCCGCCCACTTCCACATACAATGCTTCTCGAATCTTCGGCAGCCCGTTTTCAAAGCTGACGTCCACCACGGGGCCGTTAATGCCCGCGATTTTGCCTGCGTTCTGCTGCCGGATGCCTTGATTTGTCAAAATGTTTGTCCTCCACTTTGGTTCTTTTCCCGCTTGCGCTTCAGGGCCTTGGCGCCGGAGGTGATTTCCACCATTTCCCGGGTAATGGCCGCCTGACGCAGGCTGTTGTACTGCATCTGAAGCTTTTTCAATATCTCCTCGGCGTTTTTCCCGGCGGAGCTCATGGCGGTCATGCGGGCTTCCTGCTCGCTGCAATAGCTGTCCACCAGGCAGCTGTAGATAAAGCCCGTCAGATAACTGGGGATAATTCCCTCCAGCACCGTGTCCGGATCCGGGAAAAATTCCTTGCCGGTCTGGGGCGGCTCGTCCAGGGTGGGACAAAGCTGGCTGCGTTCCAGGGGCAGAAGGCAGTTTCGCTGGCACTGAGCGGGCTTGCCGTTCTGATATTCGGTGTAAATGATGTCGATCTCGTCCAGCTGGCCCGCGTCGTAATATTCCAGAAGATCCGTGCAGATCTTTCTGGCCTCCCACACGGTGGGAAATGCCGCAAAATAATGAAATTCCTCTACGATGGGAATCTTTTTGTTCTGGCAATACTGCCTGCCCCGCTCGCCCACCACAAAGAGCATGGTTTCCGGGTTGCGGTGCATATACGCCTCCGCCTCCCGGATGGTGGTCTGGTTGTAGCTGCCCGCCAGGCCCTTGTCGGAAGTCACCAGCAGAATGCCTCTGCGGCGATTTCGCCGGCCCTGAGGCAGCGGTGCCCGGAAATATCGGTTGTTGGTATCCGGAATGTATTGAAACAGTTCTCGAATCTGCTCCTTCAGGGCACTGAAATAGGGCTCCGTGCTGGCGACCTCCCGTCTGGCCCGACGCATTTTTACCGAGGAGATCATATACATGGCGTCCGTAACCTTTTTGGTCTGGCGGATGCTGCCGATTCGGATTTTGATTTCACCGGCGCTTGCCATTGTGCTGACTCCTTTCCAAGAATTTTTACGCTCGAACCGTGGCGAAATAAGTCTTCGCCGCCTGAATCACGTCCCGGCGAATCTCGTCGGAATAGCGGCTGTGCTCGATTTTCAGGCACACGGCGTTCTGTTCCCGTTCGAAATAATCCAGCAGTCCCCGCTGTACGTCCTTGATGCGCTTCAGGGGAATTTCCTGGAACATGTGCTCCTGGGCGCAGATCAGGGTTACCACCTGTTCCCACTGGGTCAGGGAAACCTGATTCTTCTGACGCAAAAGCTGCATCAGCCCCGCGCCGTATTTCAGTTGCTGCACGGTCTGGTCGTCCAAATCGCCGCCAAACTGAGAAAACACCTGTATTTCCCGATACTGGGCCAGATCCAGACGGATGGTGCCTACGGATTTGCGCATGGCCTGGGTCTGGGCCGCGCCGCCTACGCGGGATACGGAAAGGCCCACGTTCACCGCGGGTCGCTGCCCGGCAAAGAACAGCTCCGTTTCCAGGAAAATCTGGCCGTCGGTAATGGAGATGATGTTGGTGGGAATATAAGCGGAAACGTCGCCCGCCTGGGTTTCAACGATGGGCAGCGCCGTCATGCTGCCGCCCCCCAGTTCGTCCGTCAGCTGGGCGGAACGCTCCAGCAGCCGGGAGTGCAGGTAGAACACGTCGCCCGGATAGGCCTCTCGGCCGGGGGCGCGTTCCAGCAGCAGGCTCAGGGTTCGATAGGCCACGGCGTGCTTGGACAGATCGTCGTAAATCACCAGCGCGTCCCGGCCGCGGTACATGAAATATTCCGCCACGGCGCAGCCCGCGTAGGGGGCGATGTACTGCAGCGACGCGGGATCGCTGGCCGGGGAAGACACAATCACCGTGTATTCCAGGGCCCCCGCCTTCTGCAGAATGCTGACCACCTTCGCCACGGAGCTGGCCTTCTGGCCGATGGCTACATAGACGCAGACGGTGTCCTTTCCCTTCTGATTCAGGATGGTATCCACGGCGATGGAGGTTTTGCCGGTCTGCCGGTCGCCAATGAGCAATTCGCGCTGACCGCGGCCGATGGGGAACATGGAATCAATGGCCAGAATGCCCGTTTCCAGGGGCCGGCTGACGGATTTGCGCTCCACAATGCCCGGGGCCGGCCGCTCGATGGGATAATATTCCTTGGCCGTGAGCTCCTCGCCCCCGTCGATGACCTTGCCCAGGGGATTGATCATCCGGCCCAGAATGTGGTTGTTGATGGGAATGCCCGCCGTGCGGCGGGTGCGCACCACCCGGTCCCCTTCGGAAATATCGCTGTCCTCGCCGAAGAGTACGATGCCCGTGGTGCCGTCGGCGCGAATGTCCTGCACCATGCCCTTTACGCCGCAGTCGAACAGCACGATTTCCCCGTACTCCACGTCATAAAGGCCTTCGATCACGGCGATGCCGTCGCCTACGGACCGAACCAGGCCCACCTGCTGGTGTCCGTGATCCAGTTCGAAATTCTGAATGTCCTCTTTCAGAAGGGAAATGATCCTGGAGGGATCGTATTCCTTCTGAAGGGCCTGGAAGGATTTGCGCAGCTGGCGAATGCGGCCCAGGGTGCTCCAATCGTAGTTATCGTCGCCTACGAAAATATTGAAGCCGCCCACCACGGAGGGATCCCGGCGAATGACGAATTCCACCTGCTCCACGTGGTATTTTTCCCGAACCACCTGGCGAATCTTCTCCAGCTGTTCCTCTGTAGGCGGGGTAATGCAGGCGATTTCCACCTTCAGCGGGGCCTGCGCGCCCTCCCCCAGCAGTTCAAAAGAATCGTCGTTGTTTTTCATTGCGGCTTCCTCTCCTCCGGCGTCTCCTGCTTGCCGATGCGGATAAAGGCGTCATACAGCTCCCGATCCCGTTCCGGAGTCACCGTATCGCTCAGCAGCTTCTGAGCCGCGGAAATCACCAGTTCACCGATCTCCGTCTGGGCGGAATCCAGAATGTGCTGCTTGCGCTCCTCCGCCTCGGTTTTCGCCGCCTGCAGATAGGCGGAGGCCTTGACCTTGGCTTTGTTGATGTAGCTTTCAGCGGCGTCGGCCATTTCCTTTTCCGCCTTCTGCTTCATGTCGGCGATTTCGGCGTTGGCCTCTTCCATCCGTTTTTCATATTCCGCCTTCAGCTGGTCGTTTTCCTGGGCCTTGCGGGCGTTTTCCGCCTCCAGGGTCTCGAAATGCGCCCTGCGCTGATCCAGGAACTTGCTGATGGGCTTGAAAAGCAGCAGCGACAGCCCTCCGGCGAGAATGACGAAATTCAGCATGTGCAGAAGCACCTGCAAAAAGTCAATGTTCAGCGGCATATCCAAATACCTCTTTTTATTACAGTACGAAGATAATCAGAATGGCGACGATCAGGGCGTAAATGATGGCCGTTTCAATGAACACCAGGCCCAGCATCATGGCGGAATTGATCTTGCCGGCGACTTCCGGCTGACGGGCCATGCCGGAGGTGCTCTTGGAAATCGCCAGCGCCATGCCGATAGCGCCCGCGGTAGCCACAACGCCCACCACCACGGCGGCGGCGATGGCCTTCGAACCGATGGAATTGTCGGTGGCGGTCACGGCCTCGGTCTGGGGTTCGGCTGCGGGAGCAGCGGCCTCCTCGGCCAGGGCAGGCATCAACAGCGCGGAAGCAATCAGGGCAAGCACTACCAGAACCAGGCAAGCAGAGAACATCTTCTTCATTTTAAGCAACCTTCTTTTCCTTTTTCATTTTCTTTTTCCGGGGTTCCGTCGCCTCGCCGTAGAAGATGGAGACGAGGGTTGTCAAAACGTAAGTCTGAATCACCGCGTGCAAAAGCGTGAACAACACGCCCACAAACACCGGCAAAACAAAGCTCAGCGTGGTGTAATAATACACCAGATCCGTCACCAGCAATCCGCTCAAAAGCGCGCCGAACAGTCGGAAGCTCATGGATATGGGCAGGGAAAAATCCTTCAGTACACCCAGCATGCCCTTCAGACCGCCGGTGATAAGTCCCGCCCCCAGAATCACCAGATAGGACGTAACGCCCATGGCGATGGCGCCGTTGATGTCCGCAATGGGCGCCGGCAGGGAGATGGACACGCCCCGGGTGGTGACCGCCTGAACGCCCAGCAGTTCAAA
>OLPR01002639.1_pt1 | contig 12946 bp, 10 predicted proteins | sample 1672761 | NCBI WGS metagenome assembly OLPR01 (sample SAMEA3136721, study PRJEB25190) | human gut metagenome | biome: human gut; feature: human-associated habitat; material: faeces | place: Austria | collected 2013 | reverse complement strand
TGACTACACAACAATTTACAAATATATGCGGGATTATAAGATTCCGGATCAAAATTGAGGGAGTGCTGTGCCGGATAACCGGAATCTCCGGCGGCCGGTACAGGTCAAATTCTTTGAATCGGCTGTTTGAAAAAAAAGAGGGACTTCGGTCCCTCTTTTTTTGCGCGCACGCGCAGGCAGTGCAAATATTTATGCACCGCGTGCGGATATTTTTTCACTATACTATTGACATAATGAATATATGCGTGTATAATATCCATAATTAAGAATATTTATTCAAAGGAGTGCGCAATGAAACACCTTCTCAAGCTGTCCGACCTTACCTCAGACGAGATATTCTCCCTTCTCGATCTCGCGGATAAGTTGAAATATGAAAAAAAGCACGGTATCCCCCACCCGATCCTCGCCGGCAAGACCCTCGGCATGATCTTTCAGAAATCCTCGACGCGCACCCGCGTATCGTTTGAATGCGGAATGTATCAGCTCGGCGGAAGCGCGCTCTTTCTCAGCTCGCGCGATCTTCAGATCGGGCGCGGAGAGCCCGTTGAGGACACCGCGCGCGTCCTTTCGAGATATCTCGACGGGATCATGATCCGCACCTTTGAGCAGGCGGAAGTCGAAGCACTCGCCGAATACGGCACGATCCCCGTGATAAACGGACTCACCGACTACTGCCACCCCTGTCAGGTTCTCGCCGATCTCCAGACCGTGCGCGAGCACAAGGGCACGACCGAGGGAAAGAAGCTCTGCTTCATCGGCGACGGGAACAACATGGCGAATTCGCTGATCGTCGGCGGAATCAAAACCGGAATGTCGGTATCCGTCGCGTGCCCCGATTCGCACCGTCCCGATCCCGGAATCATGAAGTGGGCGGCGGAGAACGGCGATTTCAGCTGTTCCTCCGACATTCTCGGGGAAGCCGCAGGCGCGGATGTCGTGTACACCGACGTTTGGGCGTCGATGGGACAGGAGAGCGAAGCGGCGGAGCGCGCGAAGATATTCGAAGGATTTCAGGTAAACGAATCCGTTATGGCGGCGGCAGCTCCCGGAGCGATGGTGATGCACTGCCTGCCCGCACACCGCGGCGAGGAGATCACCGCCGAAGTGTTCGAAGCCCACGCAAACGAGATCTTCGACGAGGCGGAGAACAGGCTCCACGCGCAGAAGGCAGTGCTGGCAACGCTTTTGTAAAAGCGGCGGGCAGGACACGGTATAACGTAAAGTTATAATTGCACATTCACTTACCGTGTCCGCGAGATTAGCGCAACGCGCTAATCTCCAACGTGAAGCCTATACCTGTCAAGTAAAACGATAACTTCTCAGCTACCTTCCGAGTTTAAGTAATCTTTCGAGAGAACGACACACACCAATACCATTCAGTTCAAAAGTTTTAGGGAGGGGGCTCCGGGGGAATCCCCTTTGTCAAAAGGGGTTCCCCCGGCTACTCCATCCCAATATTCTCACTCCCTCATCGAAGAAAGGAAATGAAAATGAAGAAAATCGAATTTTCCGAAACGACGCTTACCTCAAACGCATCCTTCTCCTTCAAGGAGAAGATCGAGATCGCGCGCTGCCTCGACAGAATGAGAGCGGACGCTATCGAGATCGCACCGGTGGAGAACGAACGCACCGACACGCTTTTCGTCCGCACCGCATCCGCGCTCGTCAAGAACACGACCCTTTCGATCGGCGTCGGATATACCGAGGAGGGGGTAGAACTCGCCCGCACCGCGCTCGAGAAAGCGAAAAAGGCGCGCTACCGCGTCGAAGTCCCCGTCTCCCCGATCCAGATGGAATTCGTGTTTCACAAGAAGCCGAAGGCGGCGCTTGAGGCGATCGCCGCACTTGTTTCGAAGTGCCGCTCCTACGGCAGCGACATCGAATTCGTCGCGGTCGATGCGACGCGCGCCGAGGCGGAATTCCTCCGCGAGGCGATAAAGTGCGCGATCGAGTCCGGCGCGACTCGCGTGTGCGTCTGCGACAGCGCGGCAGCCCTCCTTCCCGAGGATTTCGCATCCTTCGTCTCCGCTCTCCGCGCCGACGTTCCCGGACTGTCCGAGATCCCTCTCGGCGTGCAGGCATCCGGCGAGCTCGGAATGGCTGAAAGCTCATGCGTCGCCGCATTTCGCGCGGGCGCGGACTACGTCCGTGCAAGCGTGACCGATAAAAAGGAGCCGTCCGTCGAGATGCTCTCGCACATCATCGGTCAGAAGGGCGACGAGATCGGAGTATCCTCGAACCTCAATACGCCCGAGCTTACAAGACTTGCAAAGCAGATACGCCGCATTGCCGGCGGCGGCGCGCACGATGACGGACGCGCGGACAGAGATGAGGCGCAGCCCGAATTCACAATGACGAAGAACGACACCGTTTCCGAAGTGGCGCGCGCGGTCGAGCGCCTCGGCTACGATCTCTCCGCCGAGGATCTGTCGAAGGTCTACGAGGAATTCTCACACACGGCGGAGAAAAAGAACATCACCTCACGCGAGCTTGACGCGATCGTCGCAAGCGTGGCGATGCAGTGCCCGCCGACGTATGTGCTCTGCTCATACGTTACGAACAGCGGAAACGTTATTAAGGCAAGCGCGACCGTGGAGCTTGAGCGCGACGGCAAAAAGCTTCAGGGAGTCTCCGTCGGAGACGGACCGATCGACGCGGCGTTCATGGCGATAGAACAGGTCGTCGGGCATCACTACGAGCTTGACGACTTCCAGATACAGGCGGTCACCGAGGGACACGAGGCGATGGGTCAGGCGCTCGTCAAGCTCCGCTCGGACGGAAAGCTTTATTCGGGCAGCGGTATTTCAACGGATATCATAACCGCAAGCGTGAGGGCGTACCTCAACGCGCTCAACAAGATCGTTTACGAAGAAAACGACACCTGAGAAGGAGAGGTAAATTCAGATGAAACTTTCATTTACGACGAAGGGCTGGGACAGCGTATCCTTCGACGAATTCTGCCGTATCGCGTGCGACACGGGATTTCAGGGGATCGAGCTTCACGGGATCGACAATCCGATGTTCACGAGCAGGGGCGGTCCGTTTTCGGAATATTCCGCGGCGGCTACCGTCAGAAAGATGCACGAGACGGGGCTTTCGATCCCGTGCATCGACGCCGTGTGCGACATCTCCGCGGAGGATGCGGACGCTGCCGCCGCGCACATCACGGAGTGCATAAAGAAGGCGAGCGAGCTTCGCATTCCTTATGTGAGGGTACACGCCGCCGAGAGCGAGGACGCGGCGGCTGCCGCCGAGAGAAGCCGCGCTCTGATCGGCCGTGTGATCGGCGCGGCGGAGGAGAAGAACGTCGGCATCCTTGTCGAGACATGCGGCATCTTCTCCGATACGCTCCTTCTCAAGGACACGCTCGACACCTTCGCATGCGATTCCGTCGGCGCGCTCTGGGATCTCCACAATCCGGCGAGATTCCGCGGCGAGAGCGCCGAGGAGACGATAAAGAATCTCGGCGCGTACGTCCGCCACGTCCACGTCAAGGATTCCGAGGGGTCGGGCGAGAATCTCGCGTACTGCCTCATCGGAGAGGGCGAGCTTCCGATCGACGAGCTGATCGACGCGCTCCGCTCGATAAACTACGACGGCTTTATCTCCCTCGAATGGGATGTCGCATGGCTCCCCGAGCTTGCCGACATGGATATAATCTTCTCGCATTTCGTCAGCTGCATGAGCCGCTTCGGCGACACAAGCGAGGCGGATGAGGTTCTCTATCAGAACCGCGCCGGCACGGGCAATTTCATATGGAAGAAGGAGACGCTCGTCGATCTCACGTTCTCGCAGATGCTCGACGAGCAGGTGAAGCATTTCCCCGATCAGTACGCTTTCCGCTATACGACGCTCGACTACACAAGGACGTATGCGGAGTTCTCCCGCGACGTCGACGAATTCGCGCGCGCGCTCATCGCGCTCGGCGTGAAGAGAGGTGACAAGGTTGCGATCTGGGCGACGAACATTCCGCAGTGGTACATCACCTTCTGGGCGACGACGAAGATCGGCGCGGTGCTCGTGACGGTCAACACCGCGTACAAGATACATGAGGCGGAATACCTGTTCCGCCAGTCGGATACGCACACGCTCGTCATGATCGACGGATACCGCGACTCCGACTACAGCTCGATAATCGGTGAGCTCTGCCCCGAGCTTGAGCATACGAAGAGCGGCTCTCCGCTCCACGCGCGCCGTCTGCCGTTTCTGCGCAACGTCATAACCGTCGGATTCAGAAAGAAGGGCTGCATGACGTGGGACGAGGCGAAGAGCCGCAGCGTGAACACCCCCTAGGAGGAGCTGCGCCGCCGCGCCGCGTGCGTGAATTCGCACGATGTCTGCAATATGCAGTACACGTCGGGCACGACGGGATTCCCGAAGGGAGTCATGCTTACGCACTACAACATAGTGAACAACGGAAAGTGCATCGGCGACCGCATGGATCTTTCGACCGCCGACCGCATGATGATACAGGTGCCGATGTTCCACTGCTTCGGCATGGTGCTTGCGATGACCGCATCGATGACGCACGGCGCAACTCTCGCGCCGATCCCGTATTTCTCGCCGAAGGCGTCGCTCGCCTGCATCAACGCGGAGCGAATCACCGCCTTCCACGGCGTTCCGACGATGTTCATCGCCATGCTCGAGCATCCGGACTTCCAAAAGACGGATTTTTCCTACATGCGCACGGGCATCATGGCGGGCTCGCCCTGCCCGATATCCGTCATGCAGGACGTGGTGAACAAGATGCACATGTCCGAGATAACGATAGTCTACGGTCAGACGGAATCCTCCCCCGGATGCACGATGAGCTCTACGGACGATCCGCTTGAGGTGCGCGTCGCCACCGTCGGCGCAAATCTGCCCGAGATCGAATGCCGCATCGTCGATCCCGAAACGGGCGAAGAGCTTCCCGACAATGTGACCGGCGAGTTCGTCGCGCGCGGATACAATATAATGAAGGGCTACTACAAGATGCCGAAGGCGACCGCGGCGGCGATCGACCGCGACGGCTGGCTCCACACGGGAGACCTCGCGTGCCGCACACCCGACGGGCACTACCGCATTACGGGACGCCTCAAGGACATGATAATCCGCGGCGGCGAGAACATCTACCCGAAGGAGATCGAGGAGTTCATATACACTCACCCGAAGGTGAAGGACGTTCAGGTCATCGGCGTTCCCGACGAGCAGTACGGCGAGGAGATATGCGCGTGCATCGTTCTGAAGGACGGTGAGGAGATGACCGAGGACGAGATGAAGAAATATATTCTCGATCACATGGCGCGCCACAAGGTGCCGAAGTATATCGACTTCGTCGATTCGTTCCCGATGAACGTGGCGGGCAAGATACTGAAATACAAGATGCGCGAGGATGCCGTGGAGCGTCACGGGCTCCGGAAGGCGGCGGAGATCGAGACCGCGTAAGCTCCGGCGGAAAGGAAAGCTAAAGAATGAAAAACGGATTTGAGATAATCGACGCGCACTGCCACATCTATCCGGCGAAGATAGCGGCGGCGGCATCGGCGCACACGGGCGAGTTTTACTCGATCCCGATGGCGTTCGACGGAACCGTTGAGAGCCTCCTCGAGGAGGGGGACGGCGCGGGGATCGACCGCTATCTCGTTCAGTCGGTGGCGGTCACCGCAAAGCAGGTGCGCTCGATAAACCGGTACATTGCGGGCGAGGTCGAAAAGTCGGGCGGAAAATTCATCGGCTTCGGCACGCTCCATCCGGACAGCGAGGATCTCGAGGGGGATCTCGAGGAGCTTATCTCGCTCGGGCTTCGCGGAGTGAAGCTTCATCCGGATATGCAGAATTTCAAGATCGACGACTACCGCTATCTGAAGATGTATGAGCTTTGCGAGGGACGGCTGCCGATGCTGATCCACATGGGCGACGCGAGATCGGATTTTTCGCATCCGAAGAGACTCCGCGCGGTCATGGAGATATACGACGGTCTCACGGTGATCGCGGCGCACTTCGGCGGATACACGATGTGGGAGGAGGCATCGCACATTCTTGCGGGGATGCCGAATCTGTACACGGACTGCTCATCGTCGTTCTTCGCGCTCGACGACCGCACCGCGGTCGAAATAATCCGCCGCTACGGTGCGGATCGGGTGCTGTTCGGCACGGATTATCCGATGTGGCGCGCGGAGGACGAGATCGGGCATCTTCTTTCGCTCGGTCTGACGGAGGATGAATGCAGCGCGATCTTCGCGGGCAACGTGAAGCGGCTTCTGGAGATTTGAGTGAGAGGGCAGCGCGGAAGGACACAGGACACGGTATTACGTTTTTCCGAATCTGCACGTTCACTTACCGTGTCCGCGAGTTTGACGCAATGCGTCAAACTCCAACGTAAAACCTGTGCCTATAAAGCATAGCGATAATTTATACGATACCTTCCGAAAGAAAGACCTACACCAATACCATTCAGTTCAAAAATTTTTGAGGATGGGGTCCGGGGAAAGCCCCTTTTTTTAAAAAGGGGTTTCCCCGGTCGTTTCTTTTTCCCTATCCCCCCGAAAAATCGAAGATTTTTTGAAAAAGCAAGTGCTGCTTGACAAAATTCAAAACAGATTATATTGCCTGCAAGCGAAAAATGTGATATAATGCAGAAAAATTCAAAGGAAACAAAGGAAAACGGAGCAATGTTATCTGACAATATAAAACGGTACCGAAAAGAAATCGGCATGTCTCAGGACGAACTTGCGGAAAAACTCGATGTCTCAAGGCAAAGCGTCAGCCTTTGGGAAACCGGACAGACACAGCCCACCATCGAAAATGTTATTTCTCTTGCGAAGATTTTCGGCATTACTTCGGATGCCCTTTTGGCAGATTCCGACGGCGCTTCCCCTGCCGAGAACGACTCTGCCCCCGACGATCGGACGGATAATGCACCGGACGGCGCCGGGGACGCTGCCGAGAAAAATCCGGCAGACCCCGACGAGGAAAATGCCGATCCCGGAAAGAAAAAGAAAACGCTCATCCTCATCACGGCGATTGCCGCAGCCGCCGTCATCGCCTGCGTCATTCTGATGATCGTTCTGTTCGGCGGCGGAAACAAAAAGGACGCCCCCGATCTGCCGGGTGCCTCTTCCGATACCGAGGCACTGCCTGCCGCCGTGACCTCCGATTCCGCCGAATCGGATACCGCGAACGGTACCGATACCACCGCCGCGGACGGTACTCCCGATCCGGAGATCTCGCAGGACAGCGAAGCTTCCCCGAATTCCGGTGACGCCGTACCCGCTCCCGCCCCCGACGGCACCACGACCGCCGCTCCTCCCGTAACCACTCCCGCCCCCGTTACAACTCCCGCGCCGGAGCCCGCAACTTCGCCCGTTACCACCGCATCCCCCGTGAAGAATCCGCCGGAGGAAAAATTCGATCTGTTCGCCCACTGCCGGGATTTCGCAATCAAAAAGGGCACGGTGAACGGCGATTACTGTATGTATCAGCAGCCCGCCACGCTCTACGGCGGATACAGCGGCGAATATTTTTCGGTCTCCTATTGGAATAACAGCAATATGGTGGAATTTTGCCTCCACTGCCCGCTGAGCGAGACTCAAAGCATAAACTTTTACCTCCGCATGAGAGGCGGGTACGACGGAAAGTATGAGTATTGGGCATCGAAATATTACAGGTCGAGCGGCGAAGGTTTCAGAGATGCGACCGGATATATCGACCCCGCCGTGTTCTCGGACAAATATCCGCTGAACTGTACGGAATACATAGGAAGCGCCGACGGACAGAGCGAATTCATGGAGGAGTGCCGCGTCGGTATGTGCGATCTGATAAAATGCCTCAGGGGATTTGTTCAGGCGGAGAATATGGGATGCGATTTTTCCGTATTCGGCTTTGTGAACTTCTGATATGCCGTAAAACGAATACATGTGAAAAACTGCCGCAGGTTCTCACCTGCGGCAGTTTGCGGTATCGGCATAGGCGGCGCGGATGTGCGGGGGATGACGCGTCAAACTCCAACGTGAGACCAAATAAACACGGCATTCTTACGAATGCCGTGTAGGAGTTTTATATGTTGGGGGTTTCACCCCCAAGCCCCTGAGCGGGGAAGCCCCCGCGGGCGTTCTGTAGAGTATAGCGAAAACTATACGCTACCTTCCGAAAGAAAGACTTACACCAATACCCTTTAGTTTGAAAATTTTTGAGCATGGGGTCCGGGGAAATCCCCTTTTTGTAAAAAGGGGTTTCCCCGGTTATCTCTCATTATTCCCCCACGCTCTCCGCCCATGCGGCGAGATCGTCAGCCGACGCGGAGGCTTTCCATACCTTGCCCTCAACGAGCTTCGCACCGGGGCAGCTCGGGCTGAGGCGCTCGTTCGTCTTGCCCATCCCGCTTCCGCCCGACGTGGCGAAGGGAACTACCGCCTTTCCCTTGAGGTCAAGCCCCTCGAGGAACGTGTTCACTATCGTCGGCGCAACATACCACCAGATCGGGAATCCGACGAAAACCGTGTCGTAACCGTCGATGTCCTCCGGCATCGCCGCGATCGCGGGGCGGGACGACGGATCGCTCATTTCAACCGAAGAGCGGGATTTCTTGTTCGTCCAGTCGAGATCGGCTTTCGTGTACGGAACGTCCGGCTTGATCTCGAAGAGATCGGCGCCGATCGCCGATGCGAGATTGCGCGCGAGAGACGCGGTAACACCGCTTGCCGAAAAATACGCTACAAGTTTTTTGCTCATGACAAGCTCCTTTCCGCCGCCTGCCGGCGGCATAAAATAATAAACGTAATTCGATCGCTCCGGGGTACGCGAATTCTCCGGAGGTTTGGCAGAGGCACTGTCTGCCGGGGGGAATGTCCGTGATCGAAGTAATGTCGGGCTTTCGTTGGAAAACAGAGCGGCGCGCTGTTTTCGGAAACACAGCAAGAGGACGTGCAGGCTTGTACCAATGTTATGCTGTGTTTTTGCCCTCGGGGGATAGGTTCAATTTACCGCCGCACGTCTCCGAAGTTTGGGAGCGGGCACTGCCCGCCGGGGGGATAGCTTCAATGTACCGCTGAACTGAGTCGGCACTTATTTGCATAATATCAAAACGCCCGCGCAATCTGAGATTTTCACAAATGAAAGGCGTGGGAAATCCCGCCTTAACTCTTCAACGACAAAGTAAATCTCATCGCCGTCCCATTCATCGCCTGCGTTCTCTCTGCACTGTTCCAGATTTTTTCGGGTTTCAAACGCAACGTCCCCGATTATGATTTTACCGTTTTCCTTCAGGCGATCATGCAGTACGGAAAGAAATGCGCTTTTCTGCGCATCCGTCAAATGATGCAGCGAGTATGTTGCGATAATATAATCATAGCTGTGACTTTGCAGCGGTTCGACCAGCCCTTTTGAAAAATCACCTTGGTACAGATGTGCGTTCGGCATTTTTGCGGATGCAAGCGCCACCATCTTTGACGAGAAATCCTGTCCGTAAACGGAGCATCCGCATTCGTACAGCCTTGATGTTAATGTGCCTGTTCCGAATCCGATATCCAATACGGCTGCGTTCGGCGTTTCCGTCACGGTTTGAAAAATAAACCTGAGTATCTTTCGGTATCCGGCAAACGGGTAAGTGCCTTTCTCGTCGGAAATGCTGACCGTTTTGTCATATTCATCAGCCCATAGGTCAAATTCTTTATTGTTCAGCATACTTTTCCTCCGGCTTTCAGTTTGCCTTGCTCAATTATAACATAAGAAATAACGCATAGGCAAAATGTAAAAATTCATTTCGTCATTTTCTTTTCAATTATCTCGCGCGCACGTTTGAGCAGCGTTTCGTGTGTATTATCGATATCACCGGCAATTACACCTTCGAGCAAACAATTCAGAATCTCGCCGACCTGCCTTCCTTCCTCCGAACCGAGAGACATGACGTCCCGCCCGTTAATCTCCAAATCTTTGAGCTTGAAGCACTGTTCCGATGCAATAACTTCTTTGGCAACTTCCCTCACAGCCAGATACTGATTGATTCTCGCCGTCTGCGTATTATCTGAATGGGCTGCGATATCAGCCATTTTGACATCCAATAGCTGAGAAAATCTCTCCGCGCCGACTTTGTTAAGCCATCGCTTCACGGTCCTGACGGTAGGCTCCATCACGGAATCATGATATAAAACCAGCTCAAGAATTTCCTCTTTAGTTTTGTTATCGAATTTCAGCCTGTCTGTCACTCGTTCCGCAATATCGTGCGAGGGGACGGAGTGACCGTAAAAATGACCTCCGTTTTCATCCTCGGTATAGCACAGCGGCTTTCCGATGTCATGGATAAGCAGAGCAAATTTTACCGATAAGTCATGACCCGTGTATGCCTCCATTGCCCGTACCATGTGCTCATACACATCGTACTTGTGGAATCTGTTATTCTGAGCAAATCCGATACACGGCGCGATCTCCGGGATTATTGTTGACACTACGTCGGAATACTCCAAGAGAACATCCGCTGCTCTCTGCCCGAAGACAATTGTTTTGCACAGCTCGCTCCGGATTCGTTCGCCTGCGATGTTTTGGAGCAGCGCCGCCTTATCGTGAATGGCTTCTGATGTATCGTGATCGATTGAGAAACCGTATACAGACGAAAAACGAATTGCCCGTAAAATCCGCAGCGCATCCTCATCGAATCTGTCACAGGCATTGCCGACACACTTTATCCTGCGCTCTGCCAAATCCGAAAGCCCGCCGTAATAGTCGATTACCCCGGCTTCATCGTTATATGCCATCGCATTGACGGTGAAATCCCGTCTGGATAAATCCGTTTTCAGGTCTGTCACAAATTCGACCGTATCCGGTCTTCGGTTATCGCTGTACTCCCCGTCTACTCTGAATGTCGTAACCTCGTAAATTCCGTCGCTTTCGATTACGCTTACTGTCCCGTGCTTTAATCCGGTATCAATTGTGCGGCTGTGCAGTTCTTTGATGGCTTCCGGAGTTGCAGAGGTGCAAATATCCCAGTCTTTCGGACAATAACCGAGCAGACTGTCCCTGACGCACCCTCCGACCGCATACGCTTCAAAACCATGCTTTGTCAGGCTCTCAATGATTCTCTCGGCGCCGACCGGCATATTGATTTTAGGCATTGACTGATTTCTCATTTACACTCACCACAAATTCTTCGCCGCAAAGTGCGGTTCGTCGTATTTATTATATCATTTTTTTCGGAATCAGGCAAGAAATTATTCTGCGGTAGTTTTAACGGATTCGGGCAGTCGGCGAAACGGACGCCGAGGTTAAGCTATCGCTCCGGGGGGAGGTTTAATGTACCGCCGCATGTCACCGAAGCTTGGCAGCGGGCACTGCCCGCCGCCCCGCTAATGAAATATCGCTGTGCGATGTGAAATGATCCTGCGGATCATGAAATATTTTGCCCTGCGGCAAAATGTGAAATAAAATTCGTTCCTTCATACGCCGCAGGCGTATTTCATATTTGCGAAGCAAATATTTCACAGCGAAGATGTTTCACTCGTTCCGCAGGAACGAATTTCATTGAAAAAAGCGTCCTTCTAAGGACGCTTTTTTCTGGCAAAGAACCGTAATTTTGATAGAAACCCGTCAAGGAGGTGCAACTTCGATTTAGAGGGGGGTGCAGTTCTCGATTTGAGGGGGTGCATTGTTTTCTCGATGCCTTCCGGAAGCATACTATAGAGAAAGCTCGTTGTATTTCTTCCTGCCACGCTCATCAAGAAAGAACGCCCATTCTTCCTTGAGGTATTTCGGCATACGGGGCATAGCGGGCACCTCCTTTTCGCTGCCGAATTGCCGATTTGCTCCCGAAACGCAGAAACGCCCAAAACCGTTTCCCGCTGTATGGTTTCGGGGCGATTTTGGGCGTTTTCCTTCGATATGAACGGCTTTGTTTTGACGGCGGTATCCTTACCGTCCGTCATTCAAATGCCGCTGTTTGTCGCTTCCGGGTAACAAAAAAGCGCCGTATTTCTACGACGCTTTTGTCTTGCTCGGAAGATGGAGCAAGGGAACGCTATTCAATTATCTGTTGTACTTTTTCTTCCTGCTTACAACCGTTGTGCCAATGGCTGCACCGCCGCTGATGAACAGCAGGGCAATCCACAGTGCAAGGTTGCTTGTATCGCCGGTCTGCGGACTCTTATCGGATGTTCCCGGTTTGGTACTGGCAGGCTTTTTCTCAAGAGCAGCAATCGCATCTTCGATAGCCTTTGCCATCTTGTCTACTTCAGATTGCTCCGTAATATTTTTACCACGGACAACAGCTTTGACAGCGGTTTCCACACCGGAGAAATCCTTGTAGTCATCCTTCTTCAAAGCGTTTGCTTTGGCAATGGCTGCATCAACCTTTGTGTAATCTGCATCCTTGTATTGCAGGGCAGCAATGGCATCTTCAATAGCCTTCGCCATTGCATCCACTTCGCTCTGTTCAGTGATGTTCTTGTCACGGACAACAGCATTGACGGCAGCTTCCACGGCAGTGAAGTCCTTGTACTCGTCCTTGTTCAGGGCATTTGCCTTGGCAATGGCCGCATCTACGCTACTATAATCAGCAGGACCATTGAATTTCGGATAATCACCAGCCTGCGCAAATGCTTCTCCCAGCAATTCTGCCACCGTTCCGTTTTTAAAATCTTCTTCTGTCTTTTCACTGGCCTTACCAGCATTCTCAGTTGTTCCGCACGCTCCGTAGTAGCAGTTTCTATCATCAATCGTACTGTTCCCCCACAGGTGACCTGCGAACACGCCAGTGGCCTTGATTCCGGGCACAGCGGTTCCCTCGGTAGAAAGCGTCGTCTGATATACATAGGAATTTTGAATGGTCAGTCTTGAATCCGTCATCTCACCAGCAAAACCACCTACCAAACTCACTCCCTGAACATCATCAGTTTTAGAGCTTATAGAGCAGTTTGCAGTATAGCAGTTTGTAAATGTAGAATTGCCGACTCCATAGTCAGGGTCATCGTCCACTTCA
>OLPR01002636.1_pt1 | contig 12960 bp, 16 predicted proteins | sample 1672761 | NCBI WGS metagenome assembly OLPR01 (sample SAMEA3136721, study PRJEB25190) | human gut metagenome | biome: human gut; feature: human-associated habitat; material: faeces | place: Austria | collected 2013 | reverse complement strand
ATAAAATAGGTGATTATGTTCATTCTTTTATAGAAGATAAGGTTATTGTTGGTAGAGTTGAAGATATAGTAGTTGGACATTGTAGTCAAGAAGAAGATAAGATACTTTATCGTATAGATGATGGATTTGGTGGCAAGATTCTAATTGACGAAATGTTGATTGCTCCGGCATACAATATGAGTGAGAATGTGCATTGTTTGTCCTCTGTTGAATTTTAATATTCAAGATGATAAACTGTATTATTTTTGATTATCGTTCAACTGTGAGCCTTAAAATAAGTCAAATTATATAATATTATATTATTATGGATGGAATTAATAGATATGAATTAACGGAAATTGATAAGATTCTTGGTATAGGAATGCTATCTGATAGTTGTGGAGCTGCGGATGTAGTTAATATGCTACATATTCGCTATGGTGTTTGTGTAGAGATAATGTGGTATCCTAATATTAGCAAATGGTGTCCTAATGTTAGAACTATTGCATTTGAACCTCGTAATATTGATAAGAGAGAACTTGGTAATAATATTCGTATTCTTGCTGAACTTTATAAGAATTTTAGAAATGATAATTATTATAAAGCTCTTAATGCTGGTATTCGTATTGCGGAGTTATATGTGATTAAACAACTTATTTATCGTAAAGATAAACAAATGAATGATTTAGTCCATGACCAAGTTAAGTACGAACGTATTACTAAACTTCTTGATAAATGTGATAATTCTTATATTCGTTTAGGACTTGAAGATAAAATTGATGACCAAATAACTCAAGAATATCTTGATGGTTCTATATATGAACATTTAACTAAATTCATTAATACTTATGGGTACACGACGACCATCAATGAAATATAGAGATAACATCAATGGTGTTCATGTCTATGATGTTGTAAGAATTGGGCGAGGTTATTTTAAAGATAAACTTGCTATTTGTACTTGGGTAGATTTCGCAAATCGAGAATTAAAGCTTAAAGTTATTGATAATGGTATTGATATTACTCTTCATAAGAATAGTGTTGATTTCTGTTATCATAATACTAAAACTGCCGCTAAACAATGGTTTGGAGTTATAGAACATAACTGTGCCAAGAATGCAAAGAATTGGTCAAATATTAAATATATCAAAGAACATTGGAATGATTTACTAGCTAAGAATAGTTATACTGCTAGAGCTATTGCTAAAATTGCTGAAGTTCATAGAAGAGATGATGATGCTTATTTAGAATGGCTTGAATACTACTGTAGATGCCTTGATATTATATTCGCTTATCCTGATATTGAATTTTGCTGTGTTCTTATTAAAGATTTAGTAAGACGTGAATATAAGGAATTTAGGGATGATATTGTTAAAAAAATACATAATGCCGTATGGAACTGATGATTAATATTCTTATTATATGGATAGCTATAAATACTATCTGTATTATTGCTTTAGTATTTAAAGTAGTTGTTCTTGAAAGAAAAATTAAAGATAATCATTTTAATATTATAGATAATCGTAAAGTTATTAGAAATAACAGTATACTTATCAATAAATTATCGGAAATTCTTAAAGAGCATACTGATGATATTAAACGAATTGTTGTTATACTAACTAATCATATTAATAATATTAATAAACATAAATAAACATATAATACTATATGGAAAATTTAGTTTGGATTATAGTTCTTATTGTTTCGTTGCTAATTGTTGATGTTATTGTGCTAAAACAACGTATAAGTAAATTACAAGAACAACTTAATGAAGCTCTAAAGAATCAAGTTAATCTTAAACAATAAGTTCTTAATTTTGGTGATAATGTTATTAAAATTACTGAATATGTAAATACTTTACTTGACAATGTTAAGAGGGTTACTGATGTGGTTCATAAACATATTATTAGTAATGATGGTAAATGAGTCGGTATAGGTTATATTCATTCTCATCCTCTACGGGGGGCGGGAGGGACGAAGTCCCGACCTTTGGTTTAATAATTTAAATAGATATTGTTATGACAGATATTATATTTTTTACTATATGTCTATTATTAATTGTAGCTATTCATATTATAGAAGAACTGCATTTTGTTAAATTTATAACTCTTAATAGAGCTATTATTGCTGATTGTGTTATAGTTATTATATACTTACTGATATTTACTTTTATGATGTGAATTTATTAACTTTTTAAATGTTATGTAAAATATGGGAAAATATGATGAAGTAACAGTGGTTAGAGAATTGTGTAAAAATCCGGCTATAACTATCAATAACAAAATGATTAGTGTTATTAAAGATACTAATCTTATTGGTAACAGTTTTTGGGGAAGAATTGACTTCCTTACTAAATACTGTGGTTATACACTTACACAAGTGGATTTGGATGAACAACGAGCTGCTAAAATTGCTGAACAAGAAGCAAGAAAAGCTGCTAAAGCTGCTGCTAGAGCTGAAAAACGTAAGAGTAAAGTAGATATTATCAGCTCTGTTAAATCTAGTCTTTCTAAGAGTAAATTTAATAGAAAATAATATGTTATGCCTACATTTAAAGTGTCTTTTGGTTCAAGTGCTAAATCTAAAAGACAAAGAGTAAGTAGCAAATATGTTGTTATAGAGACTAAATGTGATGGTGAAATTATAATTGATAAACAAGGAGTATATAGAGTAAAGTATAAAGGGCAAATATATCCTATTACTACTGAATCTTACGAAACTAAACACAAAAGAGTTATATATGCTAGATGGCTAGACAAATATGGTCATAGAATTAAAATAATTCGTGATAAAGATAGTCGTAAAGCTACTAATATTAAATTCTATTGTGCTATTGCTCCTGGTTTATTAGTTCGTGGTAAGATTGTTAAAACCGCTTTTAGTCCTATTATGTTCCACGTAGTTATGTGTTATAACATAGCAGACGTTGAAGGTATGGCTTTATCTCTTCGTGATTGGAGAGAATATGAAGAAAAAGTTAGGAATGGAGAACTTGATATTGAAAACGAACTATGAATGTATATGGTGAACCTAAACAAGATAATGTTACGTTTACCAAAGACCAAGCAAATGCAGTTGATGATTTAATTGGATTTATAGCTGCTAAATGGGACGATAAGAATTATATTCATGCACTTGTTGGTGCAGGCGGAGTAGGTAAAACATTTGTTATTAAATATGTAATTCAGAATTGCAAATTTAGTTCAAGTGTAATTGTTTGTACTGCTCCAACACATAAAGCTTGTAGAGTTCTTAGTAAAGCTATTAATGGTAAAGCGGTTGAAACTATTCAATCTACTTTTGGTTTTAGACTTGATGTAGATATTGAAAACTTTGACCCTGAGAATCCAGCTTTTAATCCTATTGGTAAAGTAAAACTGTTAGAGAAAGAAGTTAGACTTCTTATTATAGATGAAGCTTCTATGCTCAATGCAAAACTAGTTACTTATATTAATAACTTTTGTCGTAAAAGACAAATAAAGATTATTTATATAGGAGATAACTCACAAATAAATCCAGTTAATGAGAAAACTAGTAGAGCATTTACTATTGCTACTAAGACTAATGTATTAAGAGAAGTTGTAAGACAAGGAGATAATAATCCTATCACACATCTTCTTGAACTACTTCGGTCTGATATTGCTAATAAACGTTATGATATGCTTTCTTATATAAGTAATCCTAAACATAAAAGTGCTTATAATGAATTTGGATGTGGATATACTGTTTGTAGTCCTTCTGAATTTGATTATCATATAGAACAAGCATTTACTGATGAAGAATATTCTAGGAATGTAAATAAGTATAAAGTTATTGCATATACTAATGCTAAAGTTACAACTTGGAATAATTATATTCGTAAAGCTATTGTTAAAGGAGCTGAGAAAAGCATTATTACTAGAAATGACTTAATAATGTCATATTCTACTATTGTTGACGATTTTAATGATACTATTATACAAAATAGTGATGAGTATATTATATACGATATAGCTGATTTTCAAGACCCGATTCATGATTTCAAATGTTTCATGGTTAAATTTCAAGCTATTAATGGAGGTAAGATTACACAACCTCTATGTATTATTGACCATAATGATAAATTCACTATTCAATCTTATTTTAATAAACTTAATAATCTAATTAATGATGCTAAATCTGCTACAAGTGTTACTAGAGCTGGTAAATGGAAAGAGTATTTCAAATTTAAACGAAAATATCTATTAGCTAATAATATACTTAATCCTTATGGTAAAGTACTTTTTAGTAGAGATATTGATTACGGATTTGCTATAACTTCTCATAGAGCTCAAGGTTCGACTTATAATACAGTTTTTGTAGATGTTAACGATATGGTATATGATAAGTATGGACATCCATATACTAATCAAGATGAACTTCTACGTAGATTGTATGTTGCTTGTAGTAGACCATCAACAGAATTATTCTTGTGCTATGGGAGATAAAATTGATGAAGTTCGTAAATTTGCTATTAAACATAAAGGCAAACCTTGTGAATTTAATAAAACAATTAATGATAGAAAACAAGGACGTGTTGTAGGATATAATACGAGATATGGTCTAGTTATTATCAGAACTGATGGTACGTTTGGATGGGAATATTTTGATGATTATAATACGATATTTTTACTTATAAGAGATATAAAATAAAAGATTATTTATATTATTATGTACATCCTAGTAACATTATTATAAATGAACAAAACGTGCGAAAATTGTTTAGCAAGACTTCTAAACGAAAATGAAGTTATATCTAATAATATAGGTAATGTTTGTTCTAAAGTTCTATACGTGTTTCCACGTTACGATGAAGAAGCAATTAAAGACTTAAAAGAAATATATAGTCTTGCTACTGGAAGAAACTTTGAAGAAGAATGTTATCTTACTTATGCTGTTAGATGTAATACTAGTTCTAAATATAATTGTTGGAACGATGCTGTTGTAAAATGTAGTCATTTATTCTTTAAAGATTGGATTAAAACATCTTATAAGCATACAATAGTTTTTGGAGATGCTTATAAACTTTTCTTTAAAGATAAGCCTAATTTTGCTCATCATAGAATTAATGTCTGTGGTATCAATCGTTTTATACATTTATATGGCTCTCTTGGAATAAAGCATTATAATGCTGATAGATATAAAGTATTAAAAGACTTACTTGTCAAAGAACTTAATGTTTATAATACATGAAATATATAAGAAGTGATTGATTGTAGAGCTGCGGACGTAGAAGTACTTCCAAATTTTTATTCTATTACTTTTATCAGTCTTAATGATTATCTAAAAGTATTTGCTGATTGTGTTAATGATAAAGGTAAACCTATACCATTAGTTCAAAAACTGACTGTTGCTGAAATTAAACGTAGACTTGATACTGTTAAGTGTGATGCGTTTTATATTACAGATAAAGACGATAGTCAATTATTGAATTTAGTTGGTTATCTTAATGCGATGCGTAATAAAGGAATTAATGTTTATACTTATAATGGACTTAGCTATGATAATCTTATGATAGCTGGGTTTCTTATGAATGTTAATTACTATGATAATACTAAGGACTTAATAAAGTATCTATATAATCTTAGTAAAAAGATTATTTCTCTACAAGAAGATAAGGAACAACTATATAATGATTTTCAGATTAATACTGTTAAACGTTTTAAACTTCCTTATATTGGTATTGATGTTATGCGAATATTCGCTCTTAATAAAGCTGGTGTTAGAATTGATAAAGATACAGGAGAACGAAAAGCTACTCCTAAAGGTCTTAAACAAACTTCTATAAATCTTCAATGGTTTGAATTACTAGAATATGAACTTCCTCCTATTTGTGAAAAAGATGTAGAACTTTATTATGATAACTTATTATATAAAGGATTACCTGCTGATAAAGTTAATAAACTTGTTGATAAATGGGATAGATATATATTAGATGAATATATTCCACCTATGATGCATTATAATAAAAATGATGTATTTATTGTGTGCGAAATTGTTCGTCTTAATCCGGAAGAAATTAAATCCAGATATTCTGTTAGTAGCGTATATAAAGTTGACCTTCTTAATAGTAGTCGTAGTAATATGGCTGATAAACTGTTTGAGAAATTCTATTCAGAACGAAGCGGTTTACCACCTGAAAAATGGAAAGGTAAAAAGACTGAAAGAACTGCTATGAAACTTAGTCGTGTTATATTTGATAATATCGAATTTAAAACACCTCAACTTAAAAGTTTTCTTGATAGAATTAAAAAGAAGGTTCTTTATAGAGTTAATAAAGAAGAATTTAATGAAATTCTAACTATTGGAGATACTACTTATAGTATGGGAACTGGTGGACTTCATAGTCAAGATATTCCTATGGAAATATGGAGTACTAGCGATTATGGATGTAATGGTGTTATACCTTGTCCATCCCCTACGGGGGAACAGCTTGGAAAGAATAATCAGGAGAAGTTCACGTTGATACATTGGGACATCAATTCGATGTATCCCTCAATCATGAGTGCATACGAGATATGTCCCGAACATATGATTAAATCTGTGTTTGTTGGACTAATAACTTGGATGAAAGATACACGAGTTTCTGTAAAGCATAGTGTTGAAGATATTGTTGACGGAATTCCTAGAGAAGTTCTTGCACTTGTTCTTAAAATTGTTATTAATAGTATCTATGGAAAATTGGGCTTTGAACGGGGAGAATTATATGACAGATTAGCTGTATTGAAAGTAACAATAAACGGTCAGTTGTTAATCTTAATGTTGATAGAGGAATTAGTACAGAACCATATCAAAGTTGTTAGTGCTAATACTGATGGTCTTATGGTTAAAATTAAAGATAGTCAATGGGATACATTTAACGAAATTGCTAATAGATGGGAACAAAGGTCTAAGTTAAAAGCTGATGCAGATATTGTTCATTGTCTTATAGCGAGAGATGTAAATAATTATATTGCTCAATTTCGTACCAAAAAAGGATTGAAACTTGAATATAAAGGAGCGTTAAATCCTCTTATGTATGCTGTTGATTTACAAAAAGGTTATGATATGCCTATTGTTGCACAAGCAGTTAGTAATTATTTTCTTGAACATAAACCTGTAATGGAAACATTACGTGATGCTACTAATATTCTTGACTTTTGTAAAACTCAAAACGTTGGACGACAATTTCATGTAGAACAAACGTTTGTTAATAATCAGCAAGTTCAAAGAGTTGTATGTCAAAGATATGTTAGGTTTTATGTATCTAATACAGGTTGTATAGTTGAGAAAGTTCATAACGATACTGCATCTCGTTCTCGTATGGCTGCTGGTTCAGTTGTTACTGTTATTAATACTCTTGATGATATGGATATTTCATTGCGGAACATAAATTATAAGTATTATTACGAAGAAGCGATGAAGATTATTAATCCTATTAAACTAGGAATTAGTCCTAAAGGTAAAGGACGTACTCGTATTAAGAAAGCCTATGGGCAATTTAATAGTCTTTTTGATGATTCCGCATTTGAAGATGTCGAAGAAGATAATATTGAATTAGATGATTATGAAGACACTGGATTTGATGTATGATAAATTAGCTGATAAATGGGGTATTGATAATCGTGGCAATGGAACTGTGCATTGCATTAAACCTATGGAATATACCAAACTTATTATGGTTATTCTTAAACGAATGCAAGCTAAGAATCCTGACTTAAAAGTATTTATAGCTGTTGATAGTTATTATACAAGAAAGAATATTGTTGATACTCTTAAAGAAAATAATATAAATCAAGACCATATTACTATATTAAGTGAAACTTATATTAATGCTAAGTATAGATATACATATAATCTTGCTATTTTTGTTGGTCTTGAACGTTATAGTCTGTATGTTAATTGTGTAGGAACTACTTCTGATTTTCATTTGTTTATTATAACTAAAGATGTTATTAAAACTGATGATTTAGCAGAAATATATAAACATTATCCTGCTGTAAATACAGAACTTAGTGCTAATGATTTAAATGCTGTTAATTTAAGTTCCCCCGTAGAGGAGAGAAGAGTAGGTTGTATATTGTCTACTGCTGATAAAGAACTGTATGATAAATATACTGATTTTATAACTCAGTGTATGAATATATTTGGAGATTTTGATAATATCACTAAAGCTAGAATTGGAGATACCAAAGCTGGTATTAGTGGTACAGAATTTCGTAATCAATTAGCTTTAGATAATGGTTGGTCTCCTGAATTGGATATGACCATAGGATTTAATAGACAAGTTGATGAATGTTATAATCCTAATATTCTATTAGATAAAGCTACTACTTGTTATGAGATTATGCGTAATAGAAGTAATCTCCTTACTGATAGTGATGCGAAACTGCCTATGATATTAAGTCTTGTTCTTGGAAATCCTGATAAACAAATAATGATTATATCTAAAAGAGGAGACTATGCTGCTAAAGTGACTAAATATTTAGAAGAATATGGAGTTGCTGTTGGAGATTATCATGATTGTATTGAACCAAAACTTCTATTAGATGAAAACGGTATTCCGGTCGTTTATAAGAGTGGTAACGCCAAAGGCAAACCTAGATATATCAAATCTAAGGCTATTTCTAGCCTCAACGAGCGATTATTTCAAGAAGGACGATTAAAAGTATTATCCGTCAAAAATAGTTCGTCAGACGAGCTTAGAATTAATGTTGATATGTGGATAATTACAAGTCCTCTATGCGATGAAGTTACGGCTCTTAAATACCGTTTTAATAAGGTTATGTTTAACTCCACACCACATATTATATATAAGGTATTCATGCAGGGAACTGTTGAAGAAACGAAGCTAATACAACTTAAACCGAATCATTATACCGATATAACAACTACATTAAGTCAAGATACAAATTTTGATGAAAATAATTGTGGAATTGTTTGCGGATAATAAAAAGAGATTTATATTTGTGGTGTGAAAACAAACGGTCTTTGAATTAATGGACGAGAAAGTAGAAGAACAAAAGAAAGAAGTTGCTGCAAAAGAACATTCCGTTGCAGTAACAAGTAAAGATGTGAATAAACAACCTGTTGGAAATGTAGTTCACGCATTGAATAGCATAAACCTTTTAGACCCAACTCAACTAGAGAACGCTAAAGTGTTTATGTTACAGATAATGCGGAGTAAGAAAGGTGGTATTGCTAGTGTAGAAGATGGCTTAGCTGTTCTAATGAGAGCACAAGACCTTAATCTTCCATTTAGTACTTGCCTTGAACATATCCACGTTATAAACGGTAAAACAGGCATTGATATTCACGTTATTAAATCGTTATTATCAAAGGCAGGACTAACATGGGAATGTACAAAAGATTATAGTCCTCTGTATGAATATACAGATGGTTTTAACGTTTATGTTGAAGATAAACTTCCTGACTATTGTATTAAATGCAATAATCGTAAAGAAGCAGAAAAGAAACAAGCAGAGAATAAAGATGATGATGTAGTTTATGTATATCCTACTCTTTATTTTAAAGATTTTAATGGCAATATATATAAGAGTTATCAATGGAATAACAAATTGTCTATTGCTATGAATCCTTCTCATGCTCAAGAACTTGCTAAACAAGGTCTTGTTCCTGTTTATCGAATACCTAATCAACCTGTTGATTATGTAACTGAATACGATATTTGTCGTGTAGTTCGTGGTAAGGAAGTTCATTCTATTGGTAGATTTAGTTTTAGTGAAGCCCAAGCTGCTGAAATGTTTGAGAAAGATACATATAAAAAGTATCCTCGAATACTTATCAGTCATAGGGCATTTACTTATGCTGCTCGTGATATAGCTAGTGATATACTGTTTGGTGTATATGAAACTACTGAACTTAAAATAGTTGCTGGTGCAGAGCTTAACGATGCAGATATTATTGATATTGAAGCTCAAGAAGTAAAGTGAAATTAACGAGCTGTTAAAGCTCATATTTATAAACAATTTTAATCCATAAAATTATGAAAACTTTTGGAAAAATGTCATTCGGTTTTAGTGCAGTTAATGCAGGTCAGAGAAATGTAAGTTATGAACCAGAACTTGTAGCAAATGCTGCATTAGGTGGTTTCCGTATTACACCTCCTGTTTCTAAAGCACTTGGTTTGCAAGCTGGTGACAACATTATGTTTGTAACTACTGCCGACAATGTTGCAGAAGCTATTCGTAACAAAGTTCCTGAACTTGTTGAGTTCTGTACTGCAAACGGTCTTGATATTGATTCTCCGGAAGCTGCTATCGCTATCCATAGAGAATTTGATATGTGGGGTATTGCAAAAGGTATTCAAGAATTTGATGCAAAAGGTAACCCGAAAACTACTCGTGAACGTATGACGAAAGATGACAAGATGAAGTATGTAGAAGCACACTTCGAAGATTGCTTGGAATCTGCTCGTAATTCACAGAATGAAGAATTGGTTGCAGCTTTGAATCGTGAAGGAGCTACTGAAGAAGAACTGAAAGCTGTTCTTATGGAAGCTATTCAAGGTGACGAAATCCCGAAACGTAAAGGAAGTAAATCTGCAAATCCTGCTGGAACTACTGGTACAGGAGTTTCATTGACATTTACTGACTCTAACGTTTGGATGCAGTTGAAGGCTCACATGGGAGACCGTGCTAAGACTATGAACTTGGTATTCTCTGTAAATCCGGAAGAACTTGCTGATGCAGAAATCTTCAATGGTTATGAAAATGTAGCTGTTAAAGTTGCTGTACTTGGCGAATCTCGTGAAGAGAAACCTGCTCGTGTTGGTGAAAAGAAGGCTGAACAAGCTGCTGAATAACTCGTCCGTTATTAGACATCCTTTTTTCATTTAATAATGTAGAGCCGTACATGGAGTTAATCTAAGTGCGGCTCTCTTTTTATCTATATATTTTATTAATCTTTTAAATTTAGTTGAAATGAGTACTCAAACTAAAGAAGAACAAGAGAAAGTTAATGCAGGAAAACCTGTAAGTGCCAAACAAGAAGAAGCTCAACCTAAGAAAAAGCGTAGAGGTATTAGTAATGATACTCGTGCTGCTTCTCGTCTAAAGTTTGATGAACGTAGAGATGCTAAACCTAATGGTTTGTTTGTTGGGCATCTCGACAATATCGAAATCAAATGGGTAACTCTTGGAGAAGAAGTTCAAGGTTTACAATCATTTGCTGGTTTAGCTATTCCTATCCTTACTGTAACATTCGCAAGTAATGATGAAAATGAATCTGTTCGTCGTTATGTTACTCACCGTATGATGCCAGCCGAAAGTAATGCTCTTACTATTGTTGGTGGTGCAGAAGCTTGGAAAGTTGATTCTGTTCTTGGTTGGATGAAACATCTTATGGATGTGTATATCCTTAAAGGTCGTCCTATGACTGAGGAAGAAGAAGATGCTTTATGCTTGCCGTTTGAAGATAGCGATGACAATGGAAATTATGTTCCTGTTGAACCTCAAGTTGTTGTAGACGGTTGGAAATCTATGTTCGAGAATTTCATTAAGATGATGAACAATGACGGTAAACCTGTTTATAAGAGTGCAACAGGAGGTATTCTTCCAGTTTGGATTAAGCTTCTACGCTTCACTAAAGTTAAGAATGCTTGGCAACCTGTTGTTCGTGGTAAATCTACAATGGGTGATTTAGGATTTACTAACTTTGTTGGAGAAGGTTGTATTGAGCTTTATAAGCAAAATGTTGCTCCAATGTTGAAAGTAGACCCTGCTAAGGAATCTATTGTATATCGTGAAACAAAAGCTGCTGCGCCTGCTATGCCTGCTGTTGCACCTATGATGGGTGGAGCTATGCCAGGAGTTCAAATGGGAGGAGCAATGCCTGGAACTGCACCGACTGACTTTGCAGCTTCACCTTTTGCTGCTGGAGGAAATCCTGCTGACGACCTACCGTTCTAAGAAAAGTTAGTTAAATAGTTGGATATAAAGGAGTAAGATACTATATTTGGTGTCTTACTCCTTTTTTATTATCCACGTTTAAGATGTTAAAACCAATATGAGAAGAACTGTAACTAACGGTAATCTTACTAAAGAATTTATACTTTCTAAAATAAGTCAAGTAAGCATTTTTAGTGCTTATACAGGTGTAGATGCAGAAATAATAGAACACTGTATTGATACCGGAGAATTTATATCAAGTCCTTTTCGTGTTGATGAACATCCTAGTTTCGGTTTTAGATATGACAATCGTGGTAAATTAAAAGCTAAAGATTTTGCTGGTTATTTTCATGGAGATTGTTTTGACGCTGCTGCATTAGTTATTAGCGAGATTATTCATAAAAACGTTGATATATCTAATAAAGGCTGGTTTATATTTGTTCTTAAACATATAGCATATACTTTTAGATATATAATATATGGTAAGGATAAAGATGAAAATATTGAAGGAATAATAGCCGAAGGAGTTAATGCTGCTAAAAATAGAAAACCTATTATAGAATTTGTTCCTAGACAATGGAATAATTATGATAAGAATTATTGGGGAAAATTTCATGTCCCTATTAATTATCTTAATACTAATTTTATTTATCCTGTTGATTACTTTTATATTAATAGAAAAGTTAACCCTGAACCTAAGTATTATTATGAAAACGATAGAAAAGATTCCGAAAAATATACCATAGAGACAGGAGTGGGAACAGATGAAAGTATATGAATTTGGAGAGCAGGGAAAGCCGGTTCTCATGCTTTTGCCGGGAACCGGCTGTTACTGGCGCAGCAACTTTGGAAAGGTGATCGAGCCGCTGGCGGAGACATTCCGGGTGGCGTGCGTCTCTTACGACGGATTTGACGAAACGGAACAGACGCAGTTTCCCACGATGATCGAGGAGACGGCGAAGATCGAGGAATATATTAAGAAACACTATGACGGGAAAATCTGTGCGGCGTACGGCTGCTCACTCGGCGGGTCATTCGTTGGACTTATGGCAGCACGCGGAGTGATTCATATGGA
>OLPR01002635.1_pt1 | contig 12964 bp, 8 predicted proteins | sample 1672761 | NCBI WGS metagenome assembly OLPR01 (sample SAMEA3136721, study PRJEB25190) | human gut metagenome | biome: human gut; feature: human-associated habitat; material: faeces | place: Austria | collected 2013 | reverse complement strand
GGCGTCCTTCTGGCTTTCGCCCAGGTAGGTCAGGCTCTTTCCCTCGGAGAAGGAGGTCACCTGGTCATAATCCAGGCCGGGGCCCTTGCGCATATTCACAGAAGCGGTGGTTACCACGGTGCTGCCGCTGGTGGAACCGGAAGAGGACCCAGAAGAGGAGCCGGAGTCCTTCTCAGTGGAAAGCTTGGAATAGCGGGCGGACACCCAACCGGTGCTCTTGCCGGAGGAGCACTTATACCAGGTCACGCCCCGGGCGTCCTTTTTGCTCTCGCCCAGATACGTCAGCTTCTTGCCCTTGCCAAAGGCGGTGACCTTGCCGTAATCCAGGCCGGGGCCCTTGCGCATGTTCACCGATGCGGTGGTCACCACGGTGTTGCCATCCTTGGGGGAATCGGTATCCTTGGCCGTGGAAAGCTTTGCATACCGTCCGCAAACCCAGGCTACGCCCTTGGAGCAGGAAACCTGATACCAGGTATTGCCGCTGGAATCCTTCGCAGAGGAGCCCAGATAGAACAGCTTGGTGCCCTTGGAAGCGGTGCTGATCTTACCGTAGCCCGTGCCCGCGCCCTTGCGCAGGTTTACAGAAGCGGTGGTCTTTACGTAAGTGCTGTTGTCCAGGCTGGTGCCGCCCACCGTCACCTTGGCGTACTTGGAAGAAACCCATGCGCTGGACTTTTTATAGGAAATCTTGTGCCAGACCACGCCGCGGCCGTCGTATCGGCTGACGCCCTGATAGGTGTAGCTGTTTCCCGCCTCCACAGAGGTAATGGCCCCATAATCCAGACCGGGGCCCTTGCGCAGGTGTACGGACTCCGTGGTCTTCACCGTCATGTCGGACGCAGCCATTGCCGGCACGCAGGCGGTCAGGGCGGCCAGCATCAGCGCCATAACCCATGCAACGATTTTCCTGAGCTTCATTGAAAATTCCTCCCCCTCAATATTTCTGATTCTTAGACGAAGAATTCGCCGAAAATATCCCATTTCTGTGAACTTTTTCAAAAAAAATCTCCGGTTGAGTCTGGGACAAAAATACGCTATAATAAGAGCGTATATTTCATTGAATCTCAGGAGGCAGCATATGTTCAAACCGCAACCCTATGCCACGGATCCCCGGGTTCGCAAGTATATCGTCCCCATGCGCGTGGTGCGCACCACCGGCCAGGTTTCCGGCGCGGAGGCCCTGCTGGAGCCCCGTCCCGGCCAGATCTCTCTGGAAAAGCCGGCCTTCTGGCCCGCCTGCAAATTGACCAACACCACCGGCGAACGTGCCAGCGTGCTGGTGGATTTCGGCTGTGAATTCCACGGCAGCATCCGGGTCTATTCCTGGTACGTATCGCCGAAAACCGGCAATCGTGTGAACCTGAAGGTGCGCTTTGGTGAATCCGTTTCCGAAGCCATGACGCCCTATCCGGAAAAGGGATCCACCAACGACCACGCCAACCGGGACATGGTGCTGAACGTGGGCTTCCTCAGTGCCAACGAAACCAACGAAAGCGGCTTCCGCTTTGTGAACATCGAACTGATGGACGACGACGCTTCCATCGAGCTTTACATGATTCAGGGCGTGATGATCGGCCGGGAGCTGAAGAAGGAAGGCTCCTTTGCCTGTTCCGACGCGCGGATCAACGACATCTATGAAACCGCCGTCTACACCGCTTATCTCAACATGCAGGAATATCTCTGGGACGGCATCAAGCGGGATCGGCTGGTATGGTGCGGAGACATCTATCCCTCCGAAATGACCATCCTTTCCGCCTACGGCGCCCACGAAATTTTGAAAAACAGTCTGGATCTGCACAGCACCATCACCCCGCCCACAGGCTGGATGAACTCCATGCCCACTTATTCCCTCTGGTGGCTGCTTTCCCATGAAATTCTCTATCGGGCCGGGGGTGACCTGGAATATCTGAAGGCGCACCATGATTATATGAAGGAACTGGCGCACCATGTCAGCCAGTTTATTCTGGAAGACGGCTCCGAGAAGCTGCCCGGCGGCTTCCTGGACTGGCCCAACAGCGAAAATCCCGTGGGCATTCATGCCGGTCAGCAGGCACTGATGGCCCGGGCCTTTGAAATGACCGCCGAAATGATGCGGGCCATGGGCGACGAGGAAACCGCTCAGTTCTGCGACGCCCAGCGGGCACGGCTGATGCAGGTACATCCCTTCCACGGCCATTCCAAGCAGGCGGCGGCGCTGATGGCCCTTTGGGGGCTGGAGGACCCGGTGCGGATGAATCAGGAAGTCATCGAACCCAACGGCGCGCACGGATACAGCACCTTCCTGGGCTTTGCCACCCTGGCCGCCAAGGCGGAGGCCGGCGACATGACCGGCGCGCTGCGGGATATGCGGGATTACTGGGGCGGCATGCTGGATCTGGGAGCCACTACCTTCTGGGAGGATTTCAACCTGGATTGGGCGGTAAACGCCAGCCCCATCGACCAGGTGGTGCCCGAAGGCAAGGACGACATTCACGGAGATTTCGGTGCGTATTGCTATAAGAATCTGCGGCACAGCCTGTGCCACGCCTGGGCCTCCGGCCCCGCGCCCTTCCTGGCGCAGTATGTGCTGGGCGTGAAGGTGCTCTCCCCCGGCTGCCGGAAGGTGGCCGTTCGCCCCCAGCTGGGCGACCTTACCTGGGCGGAAGGCGATTACCCCACTCCCCTGGGCCCCATTCACATCCGGGTGGAGAAGACCGAATCCGGCCTGAAAACGGACGTACGCGCCCCTGAAGGCGTGGAAATCGTACGATAAAACAGGTTATATTATGAAAAATCGGCCCGCGCCTCCTTTTTACGGGAAGCGCGGGCCGCTGTAATTGAATCAATCGTCCAGTTCCTGAATTTCCAGCATTTCCTGATCGGTATAAATCTGGCTGTTGTGCAGCCCGCCGTCCTCGTATTCGGCCTCGCCCTCCTGATTGTCGTAGGGATCGTAGCGCATGAAATCCATGGGCGGATCGAACTCATGCTGGAATTCCGTGGCCGCCACCATGCGGTAGGGGTCCAGATTTCCGAAATAGAAATCCCTGCGGGCTTCGTTGCCGTTGCGATGGGCACTGTTGCCGAAGGAGCCGTCCACGTACATCCAGCCATAGGGGGCCACGTAGAACTGGGACCAGTCGTGGCAGCCGATTTCCATGGGCGTGGTATACAGACCGCTCTGCCACCGGGCCGGCACTCCCGCCGCGCGGCAGAGGGTGATGAACAAAAGCGAGAACACGCCGCAATCGCCCTTCAGCCGGGTGGCCATGAAGCCGGGCAGATCCTCCACGCAGAAATAAGGGGGCATGAAGGAATAGGTGGGCACGGTGGTGACGTAATCATAAATCTTCCGGGCCTTGATCAGGGGATTGGTCTCCTGTCCCACAATCTGGCTGGCCAGCATGCGAATATAGGGCTTGAAGACGATGTGGGGCGGCAGCTCCTCGGTGTAAAACCGGGGCTGGCTGGCGGAGACCCGGGCCGGGTCGGGCTTTACATAGCGCATGCGGTTCACGTATTCATATTCCACCTGAAACACCGTCTCCTGCGGATACACGCCTTCGAAGCACACGGTGCGCTGGGGATAATCCGGCGCGGCCACGTGGGCCGGTTCCGGAGAAATCTTCAGAATGCGCACGTCCTTCATCTGGCTGCCCTCCACCGGCACGGGAATCTGCACGCGAATCTTCTTGCCGGGGCGGTAGGCCTCGGGCTTCACCTGCACGGAGGCGCGAATGCGGAACTTCACCGCCGCGCCGCCCTTTTCCCGCATTTTGGCCATCATCTTTTCCAGCATGTCCCGGTTGGAATGCTGATCATTCAGCCGCTTTTCGTCCAGCACCCGCGCCTCCAGCTCCGGCCGGGTCTTGATGAGATTGGTCAGGAAATTCTGGCGATAGCGCACCTGCGCATCCACATAGATCCAGTCCGCCGCGTCCAGATCCCGGTAATGCTCCAATTCCGCCGGGGTGAAATCCCGAATGGAGCCGGCCGCCAGGGCCGCGGCTTCCTCCGCGCTGTAGGGATAGGCCGCGTCCAGCATCTGCGTCATGGCCAGTTCCAGTTCCAGCCGCTTGCGCATGGGCTCCGTCAGCTTTTCGCCGCTCAGCCGCATTTCGATCACCCGGCGCATGTGAGAAAATTCCCCCGCATCCTTCAGCCGGCGAATGTCCCCGGGCAAATCTACCAATAAATATTGCAAATCCTCATGTTTCATGTCGCGTCACCTCACTATGGACTTTGTTTTTATTATAGCATGATTTCTGGAATTTTCAGAAAGATTTCTTTCGTATTTTTATATACAAATTCCCACAGAATATGTTATAATTCTGTTTGTTTATTACCGGATGGGAGGACGTATGGCTTTGAAAAAATGCAAATTACGCGTCGCCGTGGGCGCGCTGGCGATGCTTACGCTGCTGACGGGCTGCAGCGCCGGAAAAACGGGCGGGCCGGAGGAGGTCTTCGTAATCAAAGAAGGCTCCCCCGCGGAATACAGCCTTACCACCGTTCGGCAGGGGGAGATCACCCTGACCGAAAGCGTGCGGGTGAAATACTTCGCCGCCCGGCAGAAGAGCTACGGCTTCGGAGAATCGGGATATTATTACGACACATTTTGGGTCAGCGTAGGCGACGAGGTGAAAAAGGGCGATGTTCTGGCCACGCTGGACTGCGGCGAACTGGACGGAGAAATCGCCGCCCTCACCCAGCGCCAGAGCGTGCTTTCTCAGGAACTGGCCCGGGCTCAGGCGCTGCTTTCCCTGATGGATCAGCGGCTGGAGGGCCGGGAGGCCACCGCCGCGGAGCTGGAGCGCCGCCGGACGTATCAGGTGGCCATTCGAGATTGCGAAAACGAACTGACCCTCATCGCCCAGCAGCTGGACACCTTAAGCCGCCGCCGGGAAGGCCGGATCATTGTATCGGACATGGACGGCACCGTGACCTCCCTGCTGGACGTAACCCCCGGGCAGACCTCCGTCAACGGCAAGGTGGTGGTCACCGTGACCGACCTGTCCAGCTGCGCCTTCTCCGCCTCGGTGGAGCATCCCCAGGCGCTGGATCCTGAAGCCATCTACACCGTGTCCATCGGCGGGGAGGATTACGACCTGAAGCTCACCACCGCCCAGAAGATCGGCGTGGAAGAGGAGCCCATGAACGAGAAAAGCAAGCTCACCCGGGTGTATTTTGAACTGCTCACCCCCGGGGTGAACCTGGCCGCCGGGGATTCGGGAAACTTCACCGTCACCGTGGAGACCCGGGAAAACGCCCTGTATATTCCCCTCACCGCCCTTTCGGAAATCGACGGCGAAAGCTGCGTATATGTGCCGGACGAGGCCGGGCTGCTCAGCGTCCGCCGGGTGCAGGTGGGGCTGGTAACCGGCCGATATGCGGAAATTCTGCAGGGGCTGGAAAGCGGCGACAGCGTGATTTTGTACTAAAGGAGGATTGGTTCCGATGAAAAAACGAGGGCTTATGTTCCTTTTGATGCTGATGATCGCGAGCCTGGCCGGCTGCGGACAGCAGGCCCAGGAGGTTCCGGAACTGCTCAGCCCCGTGGGCGCGACCATAGATACCGCCGCGGTCTATCGGGGAAATCTGGAAAACGTGCGGGTGCTGGAGGCCGTAGTCGCGCCCCGCTCCCAGGCGGTGTGCTTCACTTCAGACGTGCTGCTGGGGGAAATGCTCGTCTCTCCGGGGGACGAAGTGGAAGCCGGGGATATATTGGCCCAGCCGGACGCATCCGAAACCCAGGGGGCCATCGCGGCGCTGGATCAGGAAGCCGCCTCTCTGGCGGAAACGGCCGCCTATGAAGCGCAGATGCGGGAAATCGACATGGAGCTGTACCAGCTGAATTTGGACGCGGCCCCCAACGCCGACGTGCGCTACGAAATCGAAACCGAAATGCTGCTGTACGACCAGGAATATCAGAACGACGTTTCCGCCCGGGAAAGCCGCCTGGAGGCCATCGCCGCGGAAAAGGCCGAATTGGAAAAGGCCCTGGCCGGCGGTGAGCTCCTGGCTCCCTGCCGGGGCCGGGTGGCGACGGTATGCGCCCAGCGGGGGCAGCGTCTGGCCGCTTATGAAACCGTATGCGTCATTACCGACGAGGACGATCTGGTTTTGCAAAGCGCCTATCTGACGCCCTCCGAACTGGCGGGCGCACTGGAAATTTATGCTCTGGCGGGAGAAACCCGCCTGAAGCTCATTCCCGAAGCGGTGGACGAGGCGGAATACCGCCGCAGCGCCCTGCGGGGAGCCCAATACCCCAGCGCCTTCTCCGTGGAAGGAGGATGCCCGATGCAGATTGGCGAAACCGCCGCGCTGTGTCTGGTCACGGCCCGGGCGGAAAACGCGCTGCTGGTACCCGTGAACAGCGTGTTTACGGAAAACGGCGAAAGCTACGTCTACGTGGTGGAGGGCGAAAGCCGTGTCCGCCGGGACGTGACCTGCGGCGTTCGGGGCGCCGCCGAAATCGAAATCACCTTTGGTCTGGAGGAGGGAGAGACGGTTTATGTGGGCGAATAAACACCTGCGCCGGGGGCTGGCGCTGATTTGCGCGCTGACGCTTTTCTGCCCCGCCGCCCTGGCCGCGCCGCAGTTTGCCACCAAGGAGGCCGCCCCGGGCACCCTTTCCCGGCAGACCACTTTCGAAGGCGACGTGCAATACCTGACCGTCGAAAACGTGACGCTGAATCTGGAGGGCGCAATTTTCGTGGAATTCCTGGCGGAACCCGGGCAGACGCTGCAGCCGGGGGACCCCATCCTCACCTACACCCTGGCAATGGACGAAAACCAGCTGCTGCGCCGGAAAATCGCCCTGGAGGACGCGCAGGACGACCACGCATACGAGCTTTCCCAGCGGCAGAAGCGCATCGACGAATACCGCGCCGCCGCCCAGTCCGCCCCCACCCAGGCCCAGCGCCGGCAAAACGAGCTGCTGGCGGAAAAGGAGGAGCTGCTGCTTTCCCAGTATGTTCCCGGGGCGGAGGCGGAAATCGCCCGGCTGCAGGCCGAATACGACCAGGCCGCCCAGGCGAACGAGCCCAAGCAGCTTTGCTGCGCAGCCGGCGGCGTGCTGCATTCCCTGATCCAGATCTCTCCCGGGGACGCGATTCCCGCGGGCAAGGCGCTGGCCCATCTGTACGACCCGGCCACCCTGCTGGTTCGGGTGGCGAACCCCAACGGCGAACTGAAATACGGCATGACGGTGAATCTGCTTTTCTCGGACCGTTCCGCCAAGGCTACCTCCGCCGGGCTGGTGGTTTCCGCCGCCAACGTACTGCCCGCGGCCCAGCAGAGCGGTTATGCCTACATTCGCCCCACGGAAACCCTTTCCGCCCTGGGCTATCCTTCCGTATCCGCCACGGCGGAGACCCTGCGCCTGGAAAACGTTCTGCTGGTTTCGGACCAGTGCCTGGAATTCGTAAACGGCGGATACCGGGTGCGCTTTCTGGACGCGGAGGGCGGCGTTCACATGCGGTATGTAAACCGCGCCCTGGCCGCCGGCCAGAACGTCTGGGTCATCCAGGGCGTGGAGCCCGGCGACAAGCTGATTACAAAGTGAGGTTGACAGCGTGCTGAAATTCGTTTTTCGCAAGATGCTGAACAAGAAATGGATGATTCTCAGCCTTCTGGTGGGCAATCTGTTTCTCATCAGCATCGCCATGAGCGGCCCCATGTATATCGGCGCCGTGACTCAGAATCTTCTGACCCGTTCTCTGTCGGATTCCTACCGGGCCACCGGGGAATATCCCGCCCTGTTCACCCTGGAATCCAGCCTGCACAAGGGCAGCCGGGACGCCGCCGCCAATTGCCAATACTACGAGGCTCAGCAGGACATGGCGCAGTTGGAACAGCGGCTGAACACCCCCGCCCTGTATCGCACGGAATACGCTTACATCAACGATTACGCCGCCTCCTCCCTCATGGGCCGGGCGGATTCCCCCAATTCCATCAAGCTGTTTGTTTCCGCCATGACGGGGCTGGAGGACCACGTGAGCCTCATCGAAGGCCAGCTCTATTCCGACGCGCCGGATGAAGCGGGCGTGTACGACGCGCTGGTTTCCCGCACGGCCTTTGTGCGCAAGCGCCTGACGGTGGGCGAAGTGCTGGAATATCAGTACGTCTTCGCCCCGGACGGCGCGCCCCTGCGGCTGCGGGTGGCGGGGGTGTTCGACGAAAACGGCGATTCCTGGTGGGACGAAACCGAGGACGCTTACGTGGGACAGATTTTCGTGCCCATGACCCTGTTCCGCCAGATCGCGGAGACGGGGGATACCCAGCAATACAACGTGCCCACCCTGTGGAAATTGCACATCGATTACGAGGAAATGCGCGCCCAGGATACGGACACCCTGCTTTCCGTCATCGACCAGATGAACCGGAAATACAACCTGGAATTCATCCGAAACTTCCGGGCCTCCTGCGAGGACATGCTCCGCTCCTATCGCACCCGGGCCAACCAGGCCTCCGCCACGCTGAAGGTATTGCAGGTGCCGGTATTCGCGTTGCTGATCGCCTTTATCTTCATGGTTTCCCGGCAGATTCTGGAAATTGAGCAAACGGAAATTGCCGTTCTGAAATCCCGAGGCGCTTCCGGCGGACAGGTATTGCAGATGTACCTTTCTCAGGGGCTGATTCTGGCCGCGGTCGCCTTTGTGCTCAGCGTTCCCTTCAGCGCCTTCCTCTGCCGGGCCATCGGCTCCGCCAGCGCCTTCCTGGAATTTTCCAATCCCGCCGCCCTGCGCATCCGCTATGACCTTTCCGCCTGGCTTTACGCCCTGGCGGCGGCGGTGCTGGGGGTACTGGTGATGGTGCTGCCGGCGGTGTCCTTTTCCCGGCTCACCATTGTGGACGCAAAGCGGGGCCGTCACGCCCTGAACCGCAAGCCCTGGTGGCAGAAGTGCTTCCTGGATTTCATCCTCACCGCCGTCTCCCTCTACGGGCTTTACACCTTCAACAATCAAAAGGCGCTGCTGGCGGAAAAGGTGGCCGGGGGCGCGGCGCTGGATCCCCTTCTGTACGTGTCCTCCTCGCTGTTTGCGGTGGGCGCGTCGCTGATCGCCGTGCGGCTGATTCCCATGATCGCCTCGGTGGTATTCCGGCTTTTCCGGCGGCTGTGGAGCCCCGCGCTGTACGCCTCCTTTTTGCAGATTCTCCGGAACCGGCAGAATCAGGCCTTCATGATGTGCTTTGTAATGCTCACCATTTCCATCGGCATGCTCAACGCCGACACCGCCTGCACCGTCAACACTTCTCAGGAAGAGCAGCTGCGCTACGATCTGGGGGCGGACGTGGTATTGCAGGAATCCTGGCGGCGGGTCAACGGGGAATATCAGGAACCCGACGCCGGCCGATACAGCCAGATTGACGGCGTAGAAAGCATGGCCCAGGTGCTCAGAGACGACGCAGCCGGCGTGGACGTGGGCAGCCGCTCTCTTTCCGGAGTGCAGCTGATGGGCATAGACACCCGCGCCTTCGGCCAGACCGCCTGGATGAAGGACGGACTGCTGGACCGGCATTTCTTTTCCTACCTCAACGACCTTTCCCAGACCCTGAACGGCTGCCTGGTTTCTTCCAATTTCCGGGAGAACCTGGGGCTGGAGGTGGGCGACAGCGTCAGCCTGCGGGCCGCGGAACAGTCTTCCGTTTCCCTCACCATCACCGGCTTTGTGGATTATTTCCCGGCTTATCAGCCCACAGTACGCGTCACCCGTTCCGACGGCGCCCAGGAGGAAACCGATCAGTATCTGGTGGTGGCCAATTTCGGCTATCTGCGCTCCTGCTGGGGCGTGGTTCCCTATGAAATCTGGCTGAAGGCCCCGAATGGCGTGGAGGCGGTTTCCCAATATGCCGCTGAAAGCGGAAACCGGTATCTGAAGTTTACCGACATCGACACCCAGATTTCCGACATGAAGCACTCCCCGTCCATTCAGGGCACCAACGGCATCCTGACCCTGAGCTTTATCATCGGCCTGACCCTGTGCGCCGCGGGATTTCTGATCTTCTGGATTCTCTCCATTCGCTCCCGCAGCCTGCAGTTTGGCATTTACCGGGCCATGGGCATGTCCGTGGGCGAACTGATTGCGCTTCTGATCAACGAACATTTGTGGCAATCGGTGATCTCCATGGCCGCGGGCGCGGGCATCGGCGTTCTGGTAAGCCGGCTATACATTCCGCTGATCCAGCTGGCCTATTCCTCCGCCGACGCGACGCTGCCTTTGCAGGTCTATCGAGATTTTGCCGATCACATCCGGCTCATCGCCATTATCCTGGGGGTGTTGGTGGTGTGCGTCTGCATTCTGGTGGCCATCATTCGCCGGCTGCGCATGGCGCAGGCCATCAAATTGGGGGAGGATTGACATGCTGAAAACCATCGACGTCTCCCGGGCGTTCCCCATTCAGGGGGAGGAGGACTTTTACGCCCTGAAAAAAGTCAATGTGCATATTGAAAAAGGCAAACTCACCGTGCTGGTGGGCAAGTCCGGTTCCGGCAAAACCACGCTGATGAACATTCTGGGGGCGCTGGATCCACCCACAGAGGGCAAGGTACTCTTCGAAGGCCAGGACATCGCCCAATTGCCGGAGACGGAGCGCTGCCGCCTGCGCCGGAAGAAGGTGGGCTATGTGTTCCAGTCCGTGGCGCTGATTCCCCTGATGACCGCCCTGGAAAACGTGGCCTTCGCCCTGCGCCTAGCGGGAGATAAGCGGAGTCCGGAGGACCGGGCGCTGGAATGCCTGCGGCTGGTGGGGCTGGAAAAGCGGGCGGGACATCTGCCCCAGGAGCTCTCCGGCGGCGAACAGCAGCGAGTGGCCATCGCCCGGGCCATGGCCCATCGGCCCTCCATCCTCTTTGCCGACGAACCCACGGCGGAGCTGGATTCCGGCACGGCCCTGCAGGTGGCCCACATCTTCCGGGACCTGACCGACAAAGAGGGCATTACCGTGGTCATGACCACCCACGACCGGGAACTGGCGACCATCGGCGACAAAATCTACGCGCTGGAGGACGGTGAGATCATTGCGGGAAACTGACATGGCAAACCCGGATTACATCGTGGAATGCGATAATCTGGTAAAAATCTACAAAACCCGGGATATTGAAGTGCTGGCCCTGCAGGGACTGGAACTCAGCGTCCGCCGGGGCGAGCTGATGGCCATCATCGGCAACAGCGGCTCGGGCAAATCCACCTTTCTGAACATGATCGGCGGGCTGGATCGCCCCTCCGCGGGCCGGCTCGTCGTGGACGGCAAGGATCTGTTCAAGATGAATGAGCGCGAGCTGGTGCAGTACAAGCGCAGCACCGTGGGCTTCGTCTGGCAGAACAACGCCCGAAACCTGCTGCCCTATCTGACCGCGTGGCAGAATGTGCAGACGCCCATGCTCTTTGAAAAGGGCGCAAAGAAAAAGCAGCGCGCGCTGGAGCTATTGGAGATGGTGGGCCTGAGCCACAAGCGCAACAGCCGTCTCAGCCAGCTCTCCGGCGGCGAACAGCAGCGCATCGCCATCGCCATCGCGCTGGCCAATAGCCCGAAGCTGCTGCTGGCCGACGAGCCCACCGGCTCGGTGGACGTAAAGACCGGCGCGTACCTTCTGGACATGTTCCGGGACATCAACCGCAGCACCGGTCTGACCATCGTCATCGTCACCCACGACCGGCTGCTGGCCAAGAAGGTCAATCGCGTCGTCACCATCCGCGACGGCAAGATCAGCAGCGAGCGCATCCTGAAGCAGAGCTATCTCGACCGCCTGCACGACATCACGTCCTTCACCGACGTCAAGCAGGTGCAGGACGAATACGCCATTCTCGACCGCGCGGGCCGCGTCCAGCTGCCCCGCGAGCTGCTGGATCAGCTGGAGCTCACCGGCAACAAGGTCAGGCTGGAGCTCGTGGACGGTCGAATCGTCATCGAAAAGCCGGAAGCCGCCGAAGACGCGGAATGAACCAAGGAGGAATCCTCACCATGAAAAAAATCATTGCCCTTTTCGCCGCACTGGTGCTGCTGGCCGCCTCCTGCGCGCTGGCCGAGACGAGCCTGCCCGCCGCGCTGCCCGAGATCGACCCGGCGAATTTCGAAAAATTCGCCTCCTTCGCCATGGATGAATCCACCGGCGCGTGGTCGGTTCGCTCCATTGAGGCCGACGCGGCACTGGAGCGCTTCGCCGCCAACGCGTCGAGCTACACCAATCTGGCCTACTTCACGCTGGAGTTGAACGGCAATGCCCGCACGGGGCTGGTCGTTCCGACGCTCGCGGTCTATTCCAACCGCGCGAGCTTTGACGCGATCTCCATCCGCATCGGCGACGCGCGCCATGACTTCACCGGCGTTTCGACCGAAGCGACGGCGGGCGGCGTCGCCTGCCGGAAGCTGGCCGTGCCGATGGATGCGGAAGACCTTAAAACGCTGCGCACCCTGAGCGACGCGGACAGCGCCGTGGTTCGTCTGCACGGCGACAATGTGTACACGCTGAAGCTCACCCGCAAGGAGCGCTATTCCAACGCGAAGGAGCAGATTGAGACCTCTTCCCTGACGGGCATGCGCACCATGCTCGACGCTGTGGACTGGTCGAAATATGACCTCTGGGATCTGAACGAAGCCGTCTGGATTGCCCAGACCGGTGTGCGTCCCCAGCGTCAGACGGTTCAATTGGGCAGCGCCGAGGGCGACGTTCGGCTCAGCGCCGATCTGGAGATGCTCTCCCGCGGCGAAAGCGGGTCGAGCGTGACCGCGCTGCAGAAGCTGCTGGTCTCGGCGGGCTTCCTTCAGGCTGTCGGAGACAGCTCCTTCGGCCGCTCCGTGCAGCAGGCCGTGCGCCGCGCGCAGCAGTTCTATGGTCTGCCCGTCACGGGCAGCGCCGACCGCACGCTGATCGACTGCCTGACCGGCGCGGCGGTCCCCGCGGAAGCGGGGGATGCGGAATGGTCGGGCGAAGTTCTCGGCGAAACCGCCGAGCTTTCGCTGGATCGCTGGTGGTGCGCGC
>OLPR01002634.1_pt1 | contig 12979 bp, 7 predicted proteins | sample 1672761 | NCBI WGS metagenome assembly OLPR01 (sample SAMEA3136721, study PRJEB25190) | human gut metagenome | biome: human gut; feature: human-associated habitat; material: faeces | place: Austria | collected 2013 | reverse complement strand
TAAACCGGACTTTTTCAAGATATTGTGGCTTGCTGTGTTAAGTCGATAAGCATTTCAGGAAATAGTATCAAAAGGCGCGGGGCAGATGCCCCGCGCCTTGTCGTATGGAATTTACAGCCCCAGCAGCTGCTTTTTCTTTGCGTCAAATTCTTCCTGGGTGAGAATGCCCGCGTCCAGCAGCTCCTTGAGCTTCAGCAGGTCGTCCGCAGCCTCGCTTACGCTGGCCGGTGCGGCGGGCGCAGGCGCAGGAGCGGCAGCGGGGGCAGCAGGAGCAACACGGCCGGTGACAATGTCGTTCAGCTTATCCTGCATCAGAATCGGCGGGATAATGGGGACAAAGATGGCAAGAATCAGGCAGAGGGTGGAAAGATCGGAAGGGATATTCTTCGCCGCCGCCATCTTGTCAAGACGCTGGGCAGTCTTGTACATCCAATAAATCACGTAGAAGGGGACGAACAGGCACAGCAGCAGCTTGTTGGTGGGGTTGCGGTTCTCTTCACCCTGCACATTGTTGGTGTAGCCGGTAACGCGGTAAATCCAGATATACAGCCAGATGCCGCAGGTGAACAGCAGCAGCAGAATGTGCTTGACCAGGCCGCAGTAAATCTCGGAAGCGGGTGTGGCCGTAGTGCTTCCGGTTTCGGCGGATGCGCTCACCGTCTGCTGAGGGAGTCCTTCGGGGTAGGCAACCCACATGGCTGCCAGGAACATACCGGCGCATGTAGCAAGCAATCTCAGAAAGGCTACAAACCAAACGCCGCCAATCGACAGCACTGTGGCAAGCGCAACGACCGCAGGGGGAATGAACCAGAACTTCTTCACCTGCTCCCGGAGCTGGGGCAGATAGTCGGTCACAAAGACCACGGCCAAGAACGCCATGCCCCAGTTACCCAGCAGCAGGAGAACATTTCTGAAATTCAGGAAGAACAGGCAGGCGATACCGGCAAGAGCGAAGCCCACGGGCAGGAAGATGTCTCTGCGCTTCGTCAGGAGGGCAAAGGCTAGAACTGCACAGCTTGCTACCCAGATCAGCATCTGAACATAGTCACTGAACGACATAAAGCGGAGGATACGCAGCCACTGGAATAGCTCCATAACGCCTCCAAAGGCAAAAAGCGCCCCCGCCACGGTGCTGTACCAGGAACTGTTTTTTGTTTCTTGCATAGTGATACCTCTCTTCTTATTTAGTAAGGACACCGCGTTTAGTATACACCATCCGATTGTGAAAAGCAACCCATAAAAGGCTATTGTGCAGCTTCCTACTTGTCAGAATTCACATCCTCGTGTATAATGGGAAAAACGATTTCCGCAGCACTGGGGGAAACAATATGACGTTGGAGCAATTTTTTGCCGAGAATCGGGAGGTTGCCATTGCCTTCTCCGGCGGCGTGGATTCGGCGTACCTGCTGTACGCGGCGACGCGGTACGCCGCGCGGGTGAAAGCCTATTACGTGAGCACCGCCTTCCAGCCGGAATTTGAGCTGGCGGACGCACGGCGGCTGGCAGATGAGCTGGGCGCGGATATGCTGGTGCTGCATGTGGACGTTCTTATGAGCGGCGCGGTCACGGCGAACCCGCCCGACCGCTGCTATCACTGCAAAAATACGCTGTTCCGGCAAATCCTCCGGGCGGCGGAAAACGACGGCTTCCCGGTGCTGCTGGACGGCACCAACGCCTCCGACGACGCCGGCGACCGGCCGGGAATGCGGGCGCTGCGGGAGCTGTCCGTTCGCTCTCCCCTCCGGGAGTGCGGCCTGACCAAGGCGGAGATCCGCCGTCTTTCCAGAGAAGCCGGGCTGTTCACATGGGACAAGCCCGCCTACGCCTGCCTCGCCACCCGGATACGCACCGGGGAGGAAATCACGCTTCAAAAGCTGAAGCAAACGGAAAAGGCAGAGGGCTTCTTATTCGGGCTTGGGTTCCGGGATTTCCGCGTCCGCATGGTGGGCAACACCGCAAAGCTGGAGCTGCGGGAGGCCGATCTGCCCCTGCTTCTGGAAAACCGGGAGAAAATCGTAACCGAACTCCGCAAAGATTATGACAGCGTTCTGCTGAATCTGGAGGTGCGCAAATGAACTCTGAAATCCGAAAGCTGCTGGAATCCGTCCGATCCGGGGAAAGCAGCGTGGACGACGCCATGCTGGAACTGAAAAAGGCCCCCTTCGAGGACATCGGCTACGCGAAGGTCGATCTGCACCGGAAGGTGCGGCAGGGCGCGGCAGAGGTGATCTACGGCGCGGGGAAGACCCCGGAGCAGATCGGCGGCATCATCGACGCCATGCTCGCCAACGGCCAGACCCGCGTCCTCATCACCAGAATGTCCCCCGAAGCGGCGGCCTATGTCGGCAGCACCCGGGAGCTGGACTATCATAAGGACGCCCGAGTGGGCATTGTGGGGGGACTGCCCCAGCCCGACGGCATCGGAAAAGTCGTCATCGCCACCGGCGGCACCAGCGACATCCCCGTGGCCGAGGAAGCGGCGCTGACAGCCCAGGTGCTGGGCAGCAAGGTGGTGCGGCTGTACGACGTGGGGGTCTCCGGCGTCCACCGGCTGCTTGCCCATATGGATTCCATTATGGAAGCCAGCGTGGTCATCGCCATCGCGGGCATGGAGGGAGCGCTTGCCAGCGTGGTGGGCGGTCTTGCGGAATGCCCGGTGATCGCCGTCCCCACCAGCGTGGGCTACGGCGCGTCCTTCGGCGGCGTGGCGGCGCTGCTGAGTATGCTCAATTCCTGCGCCAGCGGCGTGTCGGTGGTCAACATCGACAACGGCTTCGGCGCGGGGTATCTGGCAAACATGATCAACCACATGGAGGTCAAGGGATGAAAACGCTGTACATCGAATGCGCCATGGGTGCTGCCGGGGATATGCTCGCCGCGGCGCTCCTGGAACTGCTTCCCGATCGGGCGGCGTTTCTTGAGAAAATGAACGGTCTCGGCATCCCCGGCGTCACCGTCAGCGCGGAAAAAGGCGTGAAATGCGGTGTGTCCGGAACCCATTTTTCCGTCCGGGTGGCGGGAGTCGAGGAAGACGAGAACCTCCATAGTCATCATCACGACCATGTCCACGGCAGCATGGAGGGCATTGAGGAAATCGTGAACAGACTGCCCATTCCCTCCATGGTCAAGCTGGACATTCTGGCCGTGTACAATCTCATCGCCGAGGCGGAAAGCCGCGTCCATGGCGTGTTGGTTCAGCAGATCCACTTCCACGAGGTCGGCACCATGGACGCCGTTGCGGACATCACCGCCGTATGCCTGCTGATGCGGGAAATTCGCCCCGATCAGGTGATCGTGTCCCCCGTCTCCGTGGGAAGCGGCACCGTCCGGTGCGCCCATGGGATTCTCCCCGTTCCCGCGCCGGCTACCGCCCTGCTCCTTGAGGGAATGCCCATTCAGGCCGGGAATTTTCAGGGTGAGCTGTGTACCCCCACCGGCGCGGCGCTGCTGAAGTACTTTGCCGACGATTTTGGCAGCCTGCCCGTCATGCGGGTGCAGAAAACCGGCTACGGCATGGGCAAAAAAGACTTCCCCCAAGCCAACTGCCTGCGGGTCATGCTGGGGGAGACCTCTGACCAGACCGACGCCATTGCGGAGCTTAAGTGCAACATCGACGACATGACCGGTGAGGAGATCGGGTTTGCCATGGAGCAGCTGCTGAGCGGCGGCGCGCTGGACGTGTTCACCACCCCCATCGGCATGAAAAAGAACCGCCCCGGCGTGCTTTTGAGCGTCCTGTGCCGGGCGGGCGACCGGGAGAAAATGGCGCGGCTGATTTTCCGCCACACCACCACTCTGGGCATCCGGGAAAGCCTTCAAAACCGCTACACGCTGGAGCGGCGCACGCAGACCGTTTCCACTCCCTACGGCGCGGTTCGGCAGAAGCTGTCCTCCGGTTACGGCGTTCAGCGGCAGAAGGCCGAGTATGAGGACATCGCGGCCATCGCCCGGGAGCAGGGGCTGAGCATCGCTCAGGTTCGGGAGATGCTGAAATAACACAGAACCCACGGGATGAGCTGCACCCCTTGCCTCTCTCTATGGGAAAGGTAGCTGGGCGAAGCGAAGCCGGAGAGGGAAAACCGGGGTGCAGCGCCCTCTCAGTCACCTTCGGTGACAGCTCTCCCAGAGGGAGAGCCAAGGGGGTTGTTCCCCGTTACATAGCGCATGTTGACATGAGAAATGGAGCGTATCGATACCGATACGCTCCACTCACTGTATTGCGAACACCCAATCAATGACCCGTGGGTTTTCACTTTCTTCTCCGCCGCAGGCGGACCGGTATCCACCGGTCGATCTGCATCTGACGGAGCTTTTCGTCCATCCGGTCGGCCGTGTCCAGCAGGATGCCTGCCCATTCCTCCGCCGTCTGGACGTTCCGGGCGCGGGTGACCAGATACGGGCACCGCTCCAGCTTCCGATGGCCGAAGGCTCTGGCAAAGGGATTGATGACCCCCAGCGCCAGCGTAAAGGGCGCGAGATTGAAGAAATAATCCGGGTCGTTGGCCATCAGGCGGCTGACATCCTCCGTGGGAAGTTTCTTTGCGTAGCGCCGGAATCCCAGCACCTGCGCCGCCGCGTAGCTGCCCAGATCGCTACGTTTTCCGCCGTAAGCGGCGAAATAACCCAGCAGGAATTCGCCGATCGCGCTGAGCAGCGGTATCCAGACCTGCCCGCACAGCAGCCCCAGCACTACCCATAGGGCAATACACACTGCCCCGATCAGCATGGGCAGCTTGCCCCGCAGATGGGTGCGGTAGGCCATATCCTGAATCAGCCACCCGGATACCGCGCCAAAGGCCCCCAGAATGATGGAAAGCAGGATCTGGACCGCCCGGACGGAGGTCATATTCATGGCAACGCACACGCCGCAGAAAATCTGGGCGCCGCAGCAAAGTCCCCGGAAAATCTTCATATTCCCGCTGACGCCCTTGTACATATTCCGCTCATTGGGAACGATGGCCGACACCTTGCGGCTGAGCTTGGCGTAGGGATAGCCGGTGGCGTCCACCGTCTGGCGGCTGCCGAAGAGAAGTGCAAAAATCTTGTTTTCAAAGAGGCTGCGCTCGTTGCCCATGTCCATGCGCTTGTGCAGCAGCACCTTTCCGCCGCTGTCCGTCTGGATGAGCAGGTAGCCCAGCTGCGCCCACGTAAACACCATCATGGTCAGATCGCCGCCGGACAGGGTCAGACGGCAGCCCAGCTCGCCCGCGGTAATGCCCTCAGGCGGGGTCGTGCTGCGGATGTGGGCGATGGGCTTCGTGCGCAGGAAAATCAGCCAGTACACCAGCGCGAGACCCACGCAGATCAGCATGTATTTGATCTCCGGGTTGCCCTCCCGGATGTAGGTGCTGACAGTGGGGAACATTTTCTGATCCACCAGCATGGTCATGGTGATGCCTTCGTGGTCGTTCAGAATGGTCTTGCTGGCGCCGATGATCTGGTTGCTGCTCACCGTGACGGTCAGGTCGGAGGCAATGCTCTCCTGACGGTAGATGCTGGTGAACTTCGGCGCGTTGGGCATATTTCCCGGGGGCATGGTGATGACAAAGCTCAGCTGCTCCACCGGGAACTCAAAGCCGCTGAGCAGCTCGACGCTCAGCTGTAACTTCCGCTCCTTGTCAACGGTCACAACGCCCACGGACTTGGGGAGTGTAAAGCTGAAATTCAGGGGAATCTCCCCGGTAATGCCGCTGACCACCCGGCTGATATCGACCATGGTCGCGGAGGATGTCTTGCTGGTGGAGACGGAAGCGCCGTTCAGAGTAATGCCCGTGGCGTTGGCGGGCAGGGGGAAGCTCATGGAAGTAGTGACATACTCCATGCGCAAAGTGACGGTCATATTCACCTGACAGTTGCCCTCGGCGCTGACGGTGCAGTAGGTATCCACCCGGGAAGCTGCGCTCTCAGCGGACGCGGGCAGCACAAAAAAGCCCATCAGCAATATGCACAGAAAAAGCCCGATCCCGATACGCTTCAAGCAAACTCCCCCTTTTATCAGTTTCGTCAGAACATTTTACCATGCGGCGAGGGAAAAAGCAAGGGAATTTGCCCATATCTTAAGAAATCCGCTCCCTTGCCTCTTCCCTTGGAAGAGGTGGCCGAGCGCAGCGAGGACGGAGAGGGTATACTAGGGAACCTCTGAATAAATCGTCTGCGGCCGTGAGCGAATCTTTTCCGTCCACTCTTCGGTATCGAAAGCGGGAAATACACAAAGTATTCCGCCGTTTTCGATACCTCGATTGGCCGAAAAATCTCTCGCTCACAGCTCTTGCCGATTTAATCAGAGCTTCCCTAGGTTGCAAATGCCCTCTCAGTCACCTTCGGTGACAGCTCCCCCAAAGGGGGAGCCAAGGGGGTGCCCCGGTTGGTACAAGAAATGGAGCGTATCTGTACGGATGCGCTCCATTCGCTGTTTTACGGTCACCCAGCAAAAGCCGGGGGGTGAAAGTTTTTATGCGCTTACAGATCCAGCAGCTTCAGATCCTCCTCCCGGACGCTGCGCAGTTCCTTCTTGTTCAGCGTGTCGTAAATGCAGGGAACCACGAACAGCGTCATCAGCGTTGCGTACACGAGGCCGCCGATGCACACCACCGCGACGGGCTTCATCAGCGACGTGCCTGCGGTCTTGTGTACCGCCATGTCCACCAGGCCCAGCACCGTGGTGATGGTGGTCATCAGGATGGGACGCATTCTGGTAACGCCCGCTTCCTCAATGGCCGCGCGGCGCTCCATGCCGTCCTGCCGGAGCTGGTTGATGTAGTCCACCAGCACGATGCCGTTGTTGACGATGATACCGGTGAGCATCACGAAGCCGATGAGGGAAATGACGCTGATCTCCATGCCGCACAGCAGCAGTGCCATGAATCCGCCGGTGAAGGCCAGCGGGATGGTGAACATGACGATGAAGGGAGATTTCAGGCTCTGGAACTGGGCGACCATCACGAGATACACAAGCAGGATGCCCAGAACCAGCATCAACAGCAGCTGCTGCACGGCCTCCATGATCGTCTCATTTTCGCCGGTAAACGTATAGCTGACGCCGTCGCCCAAGTCCAAAGCACCCACAACATCCTGCGCCTTGGCGGTGATCAGGGTGACGTTGTAGCCTTCTTCCAGCGTCGCGGTGACGGAGAGGTAGCGCCTCTGGTTGAGGCGGTGGATGGAGCCAAGGCTGGACGTCTCCCGCACTTCGGCAAAGTCGCTCAGAGGAACCTCCTCCACCGTACCGTCCTGTTTGGTGACTTCAAAGACGTAACCCCGCAGGGAATCCACGTCCAGCACCGCCCCTTCGGGCTTCTCGATAATTACGTCCGTGGAAACGCCGTCCAGCTCCAGCGTGGCGGCGGTGGCGCTGTCCGTCAGGCCGGAGGCCAGCTCCATATAGATCTGCGCCACGGTCAGGCCGTGCTTCATGGCGGCGTTCCGGTCAACGGCCACGTGGAGGGCAGGGGAAGCGTCCTCCAGACCGTCGGAGACCTCCGCCACACCGGGGATGTCTGCCAGCGCCTTGCCAACCTGTGCGGCGGCGGATTGGAGGGTATCCATGTCGTCGCTGTAGACGTTCACGGAAACGCCGCTGCCGGTGAGCATACTCATATCCATCATGGCGGAAGAGGTCGTCACCTCGCAGGGCAGATCCGCGCAGGCTTCCTCGATCTGTTTGCCGACAGCCGCGCCGCTGGCCGTGTCGTCGGCGAGAGTGATATAAACCGTTACGTCGTGGGATTCTCCGCTTCCCATGCTCAGCATGGAGGTGCTGCTGCCCATCATCGCGCCCACGGTCTCGATGCCGTCAATTTCCGATATTCTGTCCAGCACCTGATCGGCGAGGGCGACGGCCTCCGCCATATCCGCGTCCTCGGGCATGGTGAGGGTAACGTTCACGCTGGGCATATCCATGTCCGGCATGAAGATGAAGCCCCTGGCAAGACTCCCCAGCGCCGTGACCACCAGAAGCGCTGCCGAAACGATCAGCACCACGGCCTTATGCCCCAGCGACCACTTAACCGCCTTGCGGTAGGCGGGAAGCAGATGCTTTTCCAGAAGCCCCGGCTTGATCTCGTGCTCCCTGCGCAGCATCCCCGACGCCATGGCGGGCACCAGTGTCAGGGAAACGATCAGGCTTGCCAGCAGGGAATAGGTCATGGTGAGCGCCAGATCGGTAAACAGCTGCTTGGTGATACCCGTGACGAACACGATGGGCAGGAACACGCAGACGGTGGTCAGCGTGGAGGCCGTCACCGCCCCCGCCACCTGTCTTGCGCCGGAGACGGCGGCCTGAATGACGTTGGCTCCCTTGGCACGTAGACGGTAAATATTCTCGATGACCACCACGGAGTTATCCACCAGCATACCCACCGCCACGGCAAGGCCGGACAGAGAGATCATATTGATGGTCACGCCGGTGAAGTACATCAGCACGATGGCAAAGATCACGCTGATGGGGATGGAGCAAAGGGTGATAAAGGTTGGGCGCAGATCCCGCAGGAACAGGAACAGGATCAGGATCGCGAACACCGCACCCAGCAGGAGGCTATTCAGAATGGTATCAACGATCAGATAGATATAGTCGCCCTGACTCATCAGGGACACGAAGCTTAAGCCCGGGTATTCCTTTTCCAACGCCCGGAAACGCTCTTCAATGTTGTCGGTAGTCTCGGCGGTGGCGTAGGTGCTCTGCTTTTCAAAGCTCAGCACGATGCCGTCCTTGCCGTTGAGCTTGGCGTAGGTCGTGTCCCGGTTGTCGGTGAGCATGACCACCGCCACATCCTTCAGCCGCACGGGGTCGATGCCGTCAATGCCCGGGTCGAACAGGATAAGATTTTCCAGCGTCTTCTGGTCGGTGATCTCGTCGCCCACGGAGACCATGTATTTGACCCCGTCCTGCTCCGCGTATCCCGCCGGCATGGCAAAATTCTGGGCGGCGAGGATCTTCGATACCATTTCCATGGTGACGATGTTGTTCAGGTCGGCCTTATTCAGCGCGTCCTCCCGGCTGCTTTCCACGGTGTCCAGACCGCTTTCGATCTGGCTTAAGCCCTCGGAAATGGCGGCGCTGCTCACCGCCAGCTTGGCCGCGCCGGTGCTGAGCTGGAGCATACCGGCGGTTTTCTGCTCATTCAGCAGCTGCTGGGCTTCCTCGATGGAGAGCATACCGTTATCCAGTTCTTCCAACGCGCTTTCCAGCTGGGCAATGCCCTCGTCCAGCGCGTCCAGCTGCGCCTTCGTCTCCGCCACGGAGGCGGCCAGACCCGCCCGGTCGGTTCCCTGAGCTGCCAGCAGCGCGTCGATTCCGTCCACCGCGGCATCCGCTGCGGCGGCGGCTTCTGCGGCGGCGGTGAGACGTTCGGGCAGGGTCTCCGCCGTCACACCGGCAGCTGCCATGTCCGCCTCCAGAGTGCTTTTTTCTACAGCGATCTCCGCCTCTGTCTGGGCGATGGTCAGCAGATTGTCATTGTAAGCGGCTTCTTTTTCCGCAAGCGCCGCGCTCAAAGCGGGCAGATTTTCGTCGGCGGGGTCCATGCCCGCGATCTGCTCCCGGAGCGCCTGAATCTCGGCGTCCAGAGTTTCATTGTCCTGTTTCAGCTGGGCGAGGCTGCTTTCCTTATTTGCGAGGACGCTCTGCCGGTCGGACAGAGATTGGAGGGTATTCAAATAACCATGGGCTTCCTGCTGGGCAGAAAGGACGTTGTTCACCTGATCGTTCAGCTCTTTCAGGGCGTTGTAGGCGAGCACCAGCTGCTGCCGCCCGGTCTGCGCCTGTTCCAGCTGCTCTTGGAGCTGCTCCCGCATGGCCGTCAGCTCCGTCTTTTTCTCATTCAGCTGCTTTTCACCCTCGATCAGGGCGTTGACCCCGGCGCTGAGCTGGGACTGTGCGCCGTCTACTTTTTTCTGGGCGTCTTCCAGTTCTTCCTTTTTCTCGTTCAGCTCGGCGGCGGCATCGTCCAGTTCACCGTTGATTGCAGCGGCGATCCGGTCGTTCAGCTTGTCGATCAGCTTCTGATCCAGCACCACGTGCAGCTCCTGCTCAATTTCGCCGCTGGTGGTGATCCGGGCGACGCCGGGAACGCCCTCCAGTTTGTTCATCAGCGTTTCATCCAGGAATTCCGTCAGCTCCACGGTGTCCATGCCCTCCATGGATACCGCCGCCACCTCCACGGGAAGCATGGAGGGGTTGATCTTCAGCACGTAGGGCGTGCCCACCGTGTCCGACCAGTCGGCGGACAGCTGGGAGATCTCCTGCTGGATATCCACGCCCACGGTGTCCATGTTGACGCCCTCGGTGAATTCCAGAATGACCATGCCAACGTTTTCGCTGGAAACGGAGGTCACCTCCTGAATGTGATCCAGCGTGGACATGGCCTGCTCCATGGGCTTTGTGATCTCCTGCTCCACCTTTTCCGGGCTTGCGCCGGGGTAGGTGGTCATGATCAGCACGTAAGGGAAATCCATATTGGGAAGCAGGTCGGGGGTCATGCGGAAATAGGCCACCACGCCCAGCACCAATATGGCGATCACCGCGACGAAAACCGTCAGCGGCTTTTTGACGGAGAATTTGGACATACTGCGCTCCTCACTGCTCTCAAAAGAGGCATTAACATTTATAACAGCATAGCACCGTTTGACCCTGAATATCAACTGAAAATGTGTAAATCTTTTATGAACGCCGTTTTTTGCGGCGGGATATGTTCCCTCTTTACAGTCTTTCGGGGGTGTGGTACTATAAGAAAAATCCCTATGGAGGGGACCGGTATGAAAAAATTTCTTGCGGTGCTTACCTTTGCGTGTCTGCTCACCGGCTGCGCCGCCGGAGCGGCGGGGGGAAACGTTTACGAGACCACGTTTCTGACCCTGTTCGACACGGTCACCACGATTCGCGGCCGGGCGGAAAGTCAGGCGGCGTTTACGGAGGCCGCCCAAGGCGTCCACGATACGCTGCTGCACTATCACCAGCTGTTCGATATCTACAATGACTATGCTGGCTGTAACAACCTGAAAACCGTCAACGATCAGGCGGGCGTTGCCCCTGTGGAGGTGGACGGGGACATCATCCGTCTGCTGCTGGAATGCCGGGAATTTTACGACGCCACCGGCGGCAAGGTCAACGTCGCCATGGGCGGCGTTCTGGCGCTGTGGCACGACGCCCGGACGGCGGGGCTTGACGACCCGGCAAATGCCCGTCTTCCCGACCGTGCCGCACTGGAAAACGCGGCGGCGCATATGGATTTTGACGCCGTTATCATCGACGAGGACGCTTCCACCGTCTTTATCTCCGACCCGGAGACCCGGCTGGACGTAGGCGCGGTGGCCAAGGGCTGGTCTGCCCAGCGGGCGGCGGAAAACGCGCCCGAGGGGCTGCTCATCAGCGTGGGCGGCAACGTCTGCGCCACCGGCCCCAAAACCGAGGCGGGCGACCCGTGGGTGATAGGCATTCAGGACCCGGACGGCGGTGATTACCTGCACACCGTCTGCGTCACCGGCGGCAGCGTGGTCACCAGCGGCGATTACCAGCGTACCTATCTGGTGGACGGAGAATCCTACCACCACATCATCGACCCTGAAACCCTGATGCCGTCACGGTACTGGCGTTCCGTCACAGTGGTGTGCGCCGATTCCGGCATTGCCGACGCTCTGTCCACGGCGCTTTTCCTGATGCCGCAGGACGAGGGGCAGACGCTTCTGACACGCTACAATGCCGAAGCCATGTGGGTAGACGCCGACGGCGGGGAGTTTTTCAGCCCCGGCTTTCGGGCGCTGCTGCGGACGTAAGGGCAATATTCCTCTGCATATGCAAAAACTTAACAGGCACCCCTTGTCTCTCCCCTTGGGAGAGGTGGCTGAGCGAAGCGAAGACGGAGAGGGGAAATTAGGGTCAATACCCTCTCAGTCACCTTCGGTGACAGCTCTCCCAGAGGGAGAGCCGAGGGGTTGTACTTCGGCACGAAAAATGGAGCGTATCGTTTCCGATACGCTCCATTCACTATTTTACGACCACCCCTCAGACCGTTGGGTGATTTTTCCGTCTGTCAAAAGGTTCCCACTTTCATCGGGCGAAAGCAGGCGTCCTTCGGCAGACAGAAGCGGCGCAGCTTTCGCTGCGCCGCTTATCGGTTACTGGTAAATCGTGCCGCTGATTACAGCTTGGGGCCAGCCTCGACCAGAGCCTTGCCTGCGTCGTTGCCCTCGTACTTGACGAAGTTCTTGACAAACCGGCCAGCCAGATCCTTGGCCTTGGTCTCCCACTCTTCCACGTTGGTGTAGGTGTCGCGGGGGTCCAGAATGGCGGGATTCACGCCGGGCAGAGCAGTGGGGACCTCCAGATCGAACATGGGGATCTTCTTGGTCTCGGCCTTCAGGATGTCGCCGCTCAGGATGGCGTCGATGATGCCGCGGGTATCCTTGATGGTGATACGCTTGCCGGTGCCGTTCCAGCCGGTGTTGACCAGATAAGCCTTCGCGCCGGAAACCTGCATCTTCTTAACCAGCTCAGCAGCATACTTGGTGGGATGCAGCTCCAGGAATGCCTGACCGAAGCAGGCGGAGAAGGTGGGGGTGGGCTCGGTGATGCCCCGCTCGGTGCCGGCCAGCTTCGCGGTGAAGCCGGACAGGAAGTAGTACTGGGTCTGCTCGGGGGTCAGGATGGACACGGGGGGCAGAACGCCGAAAGCGTCGGCGGACAGGAAGATCACGTTCTTGGCAGCGGGAGCCGCGGAAACGGGACGAACGATCTTCTCGATGTGGTCGATGGGGTAGGACACACGGGTGTTCTCGGTGACGGACTTGTCGGCGAAGTCGATCTTGCCGTTACCGTCCACGGTGACGTTCTCCAGCAGAGCGTCCCGGCGGATGGCGTTGTAGATGTCAGGCTCGGAGTCCTTGTCCAGATTGATGACCTTGGCGTAGCAGCCGCCCTCGAAGTTGAAGACGCCGTTGTCGTCCCAGCCGTGCTCGTCGTCGCCGATCAGCAGACGCTTGGGGT
>OLPR01002632.1_pt1 | contig 12986 bp, 14 predicted proteins | sample 1672761 | NCBI WGS metagenome assembly OLPR01 (sample SAMEA3136721, study PRJEB25190) | human gut metagenome | biome: human gut; feature: human-associated habitat; material: faeces | place: Austria | collected 2013 | reverse complement strand
GGGCAGCGGCCATGTCCGGCTGGACGGCACCGCCGCCGCGCTGGACGAGGGCTGCGCCATCGACCTGGGCGGCATCGGCAAGGGCTACGCCTCCGATAAGGCGGCAGAGCTGTTCGCCCAAAGCGAACTCTCCGGCGGCTTCGTCAGCCTGGGCGGCAATGTCTACGTCCACGGCACCACTGCCGAGGGCAAGCCCTGGAACGTGGCCATTCAGGATCCGCGGAATACGGAAGCTTACGCCTGTACCCTGCGCCTGTCGGACGCCTTTGCGGTGACCTCCGGCGGCTATCAGCGCTATTTCACCGGGCCGGACGGCACGGTGTATCAGCATATCATCGACCCCGCCACCGGTTACCCGGTGGATAACGGACTTTTAAGCGTCTCCATCGTCACCCGCCGGGATGACGGCGGCACCGGCACCATGGCCGACGCCTATTCCACCGCCCTGTACGTCATGGGCGAGGCTGCCGCCGTGGACTTCTGGCGGCAGCAGGGCACCTTCGATATGGTGCTGGTGACGTCGGACGGACGGGTGCTGTATACGCCCGGCCTGGCGGATTGCTTCAACGAGACGGAGGGCAGCGGCTATGACTACCAACTCCTCGCGGCCTGAACTGAAATTCAACCGCTATGACGCCGTCGTGGCGGTCATCGTGGCACTGCTGGCGGTGGCCGTGGCGCTGTGGTTCTACCTGCCCAAGGCCCAGTCGGGGGATGTGACGGTGGTCATCTCCACCGGCGGCCGGGAGACACAGCGTGCCGCCCTGAAGGACTTTGCGGGAACCACCGTCTCCCACAACGGCTATACGCTGGTCGTATCCGCCGACGGGGACAGCGTGTGGGTATCGGACAGCGACTGTCCCACCCAGGACTGCGTCCATACCGGCCACATCCGCCGGGCGGGACAGTCCATCGTCTGTCTCCCCGCCCAGGTGGTGATCCATCTGGAGGGCGCGGCTCCCGCCGACGGCCCTGACGTGATCGTGGGGTGACGACCATGAAGAAGATGCAATGGACAACGAAGAATATCGCCCTGTGCGCCGTGCTGACGGCGCTGGCATTGGGCCTCAGCACACTGGAGAATCTGTTTCCCGTGTCGCTGGTGGTGCCGCTGCCGGGCGTGAAGCTGGGCCTTGCCAATATCGTCACGGTGTTCGCCCTGTATGAGCTGGGGGCGGCCCCGGCGCTGGTGATCCTGCTGGCCCGGTGCGGTCTGGGCAGCCTCTTTGCCGGAAATGTGTCGGCGCTGCTGTTCTCCCTGCTGGGCGGGCTCACCGCCATGCTGGTGATGATCGGCCTGAAGCATTGCCGCCGTCTCAGCATCTACGGCGTGTCCATCGGCGGCGCGGCGGCCCATAATCTGGGCCAGATGGCGGCGGCGGTCATCACCCTGGGTAACACCATGGTGCTGGGCTACCTGCCGTTCCTGCTGGCGGTGTCGCTGGTGACGGGAACGCTGACAGGCTTCGTCTCGGCGCTCCTGTTCCGGGCCATGGCCCATGTAAAACTCTCGAAATAGCGTAGGGGCGGGGCTCTGTCCCGCCCGCGAAAACTTCCCTTTCAGGAGGTAACAGAATGGATCAGAAGGATAAGATCATCCTGCAGCAACTGGATGTGATCCGCTCCATGACGGAAAACGGCATCAAGCGGATGAACAGCGACTTCTGGGGCGCCCCTGCCGCACCCCAGACTCCTTCCGCGCCCAAAGCGCCCTCCGGCGGAGAGAGCGAAAAGAAGGCCGCCGTATCCACCGGCCAGAAGGAGGCGGAGCCCAAGGAGGAGCTGCCGCCGCCGGAGAAGATGGAGGATCTGCTCTCGGAGCTGGACAGCTACATCGGCCTTGACGTGGTAAAGGACGAGGTGCACAGCCTCATCAACATGGTGCAGGTCTATAAGCTCCGCCGTGAGCATGATCTGCCCACCACCGATATGTCCCTTCATATGGTGTTCACCGGCAACCCCGGCACCGGCAAAACCATGATGGCCCGTATGATGGCCCGGATCTACCGCTCCCTGGGCATTTTGAGCAAGGGTCAGCTGGTGGAGGTGGACCGCAGCGGCCTGGTGGCGGGCTATGTGGGCCAGACGGCCATCAAGACCCAGAAGGCCATCGAAAAGGCCATGGGCGGCGTGCTGTTCATCGACGAGGCCTATGCCCTCAACGGCAAGTCAGAGAACGACTTCGGCCAGGAGGCCATCGACACGGTGCTGAAGGCCATGGAGGATCACCGGGACGACCTGGTGGTGATCGTGGCGGGCTATACCGACCTGATGGAGAAGTTCATCCACTCCAATCCCGGCCTGGAGAGCCGCTTCAACCGCTTTTTGCTGTTCCCCGACTACACGGTGGACGAGATGATGGCCATCTTCAAAATGCGCTGCGGCAAGGGCTATGTGCTGACCGAGGAGGCCGAGCCGCTGGTGCGGGACTATATCGCCGAGGAGAGCGCCGCCGGAGACAGCTTCGGCAATGCCCGCGGCGTGCGGAATATTTTCGAGCATATCCTGGTGGCCCAGAACAACCGCCTGGCCAAAATGGAGAGCGTCACCCGGGACGACCTGATGGCCCTGACGGCGGACGACGTGCTCCACGCAAGAGGAAAGATCGACGAATAACCCCTTTTTATTGGTACAATAACCCCCTTTATAAGGTACAATAACCGGCTTTATCGGTACAATAAACGGTCTTAAAGTATGCAAAAAAGAGCACCCTGTGCGGGTGCTCTTTTTGTATGCATTTGCATTCAGTCACCCACGCCGGTGTGGATGACCTTGCCCATGTTCCAGAGCTGTGCCACCCGCTGGGCGGCGGCCAGCCGCTCCTCCGGGGTGTGATAGCTGGCGTGGGCGGTCTCCGCGCCGCAGTCCATGCAGCAGACGGAAACGCACCAGCCCTGCTCATCCTGCATGGCGCCCGTGCCCCGGCAGACGGGGCAGTCCTCCAGCTCGATTTCAAAGATCGGATCCATAGAAGTTATCTCCTTATTTTCGGTATCAGATTCGTTCAAAGGCCACACGGGGCGTGCCGTCGGCCACATGGATGACGCCGCAGTAGGTGAAGCCCTCCCGCAGGATGCAGCGGCGCATCACCTGGTTGTCGGCGTGGGTGTCCACCCGCAGGTGGGCGATCCGCCGGGCCGCCCACTCCACGCACTGGTGCAGCACGCCCCGGTGGGTGCCGTCGCTGCCGATGCGGTGGATGGTGCCATAGGGGGTGGCGGTGTCCCGCCACGCGCCGTCGATCACGGCGTAGGTGGGGTCGTCACCCATGACCAGGGCGAAGGCACAGTAGATGCCGCCCGTGTCCTCCATCACATACAGGTCACCGTTTGCGATATCCTGCCGCAGCAGCGGCTCCGAGGGGTAGCCGTTGACCCACTGCACCAGGTTGCCGTTTTGCCGCATGAAGCGGCGGGCGATTTCGTAGATCTCCAGAATACGGGGGAGATCGGTTTGCGTGGCGTGTCGGATCATGGGCTCAGTTCTTCAGACTCTGCAGCGGAGCGGGGATGCGGCCGCCGCGGGCGATGAAGTCGGCGCTGGACTCGGTGTGCACCGGCATCAGCGGCGCGCTGCCCAGCAAACCGCCCATTTCCACCACGTCGCCCACGGTCTTGCCCTCCACGGGGATGATGCGGACGGCGGTGGTCTTGCTGTTGACCATGCCCACCGCCGCCTCGTCGGCGATGATGGCGGAGATGGTCTCGGCGCTGGTGTCGCCGGGGACGGCGATCATGTCCAGGCCCACGGAGCAGACACAGGTCATGGCCTCCAGCTTGTCGATGGTTAGGGTGCCCTGCTGAGCGGCGGCGATCATGCCCTCGTCCTCCGACACGGGGATGAACGCGCCGGACAGGCCGCCCACATGGCTGCTGGCCATAACACCGCCCTTCTTCACGGCGTCGTTCAGCAGCGCCAGGGCCGCGGTGGTGCCGTGGGTGCCGCAGACGGCAAGGCCCATCTCCTCCAGAATACGGGCCACGCTGTCGCCGATGGCGGGGGTGGGGGCCAGGGACAGGTCCACGATGCCGAAGGGGGTATTCAGGCGGCGAGACGCCTCGGTGGCCACCATCTGGCCCATGCGGGTGATCTGGAAGGCGGTTTTCTTGATGGTCTCCGCCACCACGTCAAAGGGTTCTCCTTTACACTTCTGCAGTGCGTGGTACACCACGCCGGGGCCGGAGACACCCACGTTGATGACGCTGTCGGCCTCGCCCACGCCGTGGAAGGCGCCTGCCATGAAGGGGTTGTCCTCCACGGCGTTGCAGAACACCACCAGCTTGGCGCAGCCCAGGCCGTCGCGGTCGCGGGTCAGGTGGGCCGTCTCCTTGATGACGCGGCCCATCTGGGCCACGGCGTCCATGTTGATGCCGGCCTTGGTGCTGCCCACGTTGACGCTGGAGCACACCAGATCAGTCTGGGCCAGAGCCTGGGGGATGGAGCGCAGCAGCAGCTCGTCGCCTTTGCTGAAGCCCTTCTGCACCAGGGCGGAGTAGCCGCCCAGGAAGTCCACGCCGCAGGTCTTGCCCGCCCGGTCAAGGGTCAGGGCGAAGGGGACGTAGTCCTCTGTGTCGCAGCTTCCCGCCACCAGCGCCATGGGGGTGACGGAGATGCGCTTGTTGACGATGGGGATGCCGAATTCGCTTTCGATATCCCGGCCCGTCTGCACCAGCTTCTCCGCCCGGCGGCAGATCTTGTCGTAAATCTTGTCACAGCAGCGCTTGGGATCCTCGCTGACGCAGTCCAGCAGGGAGATGCCCATGGTGATGGTGCGGATGTCCAGGTGCTGCTTGTCGATCATGTCGATGGTGTCAAAAATGTTTTGCAGATTCAGCATGGTCACGCCTCCGCTTACAGCTTGTGCATGGCGTCGAAGATGTCCTCCCGCTGAATGCGGATGGACAGGCACCGGCCCTCGCCATAGTCCTTCAGGGCGGCGCGCAGCTTGTCAAAGGGCTCCTGGCACAATGCCAGATCCACCACCATCATCATGGTGAAATAGCCCTCCATGATGGTCTGGCTGATGTCCAGGACGTTGATCCGGTAGTCGGCCAGCGTGTTGCACACACCGGCGATGATGCCCACCTGATCCTTGCCCACCACGGTCACGATTGCTTTCATATTGATATCACTCCTTTGGTGTAAGTTGCGGGGGGAAATTTCGCGCTTTCGAGCGCGAGGTACTTTTGGCCGCGTCACGCTGCGCAAGCGCAGATAGACGCTACGGCGGCATAGCCGCCGTAGCATCCATCTTGTCTTTGAAGGTACCATCTTACGCCGGCGGGCGGACAGAGTATACAGCGGCGGGGTGAGGTCACCCCGCCCTACGAACCGGGTGCCGAACGCTTTCGTAGGGCGGCATGACCACATGCCGCCGCTCGGCAAACGTAGTGCAGGGCGTCGGGGACGCCGCCCCCTACAAAATGGTAAAAAGCCCTCTTGCCAGATTTTTATTCAAGTTCATCCAGCGTCAGCTTGAAGGACGGCAGGAAATGCTCCAGGAAGTAGTCCACCTCCGGCAGCTCCATGTCGTCCAGGGCGTAGCGGGTCTGCTCCGCCGCCTGACGGAACTCGGTGTTGCCCGCCTTCAGCTCCTCCAGGCACTTGATGTAGGCGCTGAGCTTGTCGGCGGCCTTCACCAACTGCTGGATCTCCGGCGCGGCGGGGGACAGGGCGGCGCTGTAGGTGGGCCGCAGCTCGTCGGGCAGCATGGCCAGCAGCTTTTCCTCCGCTACCCGCTCCACCTGGCGGTAGGCGTCCCGGATGGCGGGATTATAGTACTTGATGGGGGTGGGCATGTCACCGGTGAGGATCTCTCCGGCGTCGTGGTACAGTGCCGCCACGGCCACTTGTCCCTCGTCCACATGGCCGTCAAAGAACTGGTTGCGGATCACCGCCAGGGCATGGGCCAGCACGGCGGTCATATGGCTGTGCTCCTGGATATTCTCGGTGTAGCTGTTGCGCATCAGCGCCCAGCGGTTGATGAACCGCATCCGGCTGATGTAGGCGAAGAAGTGGTGATGGTTCTCTTTCATACCAGCACCCCCGATAATGTCTCTCCATTGCATGCGGTAATGGTCACCTCCCGAACCTGATTGTGAAGCTCGCTGCCCTGCACCGCCACCGCCATATAGTTAGGGGCGTGGCCGGTGTAGAGGCCGTCCTTTTCCTGCTCGAACAAGACCGGATACGTTTTGCCGATGCAGCCCGCCAGATAGGTCTGGTGCATCCGGTGGGCCACCTGAGCCGCCCGTGCGGCCCGCTCCTCCTTCACTGCCGCCGTCAGCTGGGGCATGGCCGCCGCCTTGGTGCCGGGGCGGATGGAGTAGGGGAAGATGTGCATGGCGGCAAAGCCGCATTTTTCGATGAACGCCAGCGTCTGGGTGAATTCCTCCTCCGTCTCGCCGGGGAAGCCGGTGATGAGATCGGTGGTGACGGCGGGGCGGTCGAAATATTCGTTCAGCAGCCGTACCGATTCATAGAACCGGGCGGTGTCGTATCTGCGGTTCATGCGCTTCAGGGTGGCGTCGCAGCCGGATTGCAGCGACAGGTGGAAGTGGGGGCAGAGGTTGGGGAGCTTCGCCGCACGGCGGCAGAAGTCCTCGGTGATGGTGCGGGGCTCGAGACTGCCCAGGCGCAGGCGCATGTCGCCTGCCGCGGCGCTGACGGCTTCTAAAAGGTCGATGAGGCCGGTGCCGTTTTTCAGGTCGTGGCCCCAACTGGAGATCTCGATGCCGGTCAGCACCAGCTCACGGTAGCCCTCGGCGCGGAGCTGCCGCGTCTGGGCCGCCGCCGTCTCCAGCGGCAGGGAACGTACCGGGCCCCGGGCGTAGGGGATGATGCAGTAGGTGCAGAAGTTGACGCAGCCGTCCTCCACCTTCAGCATGGCGCGGGTGCGCTCGGCCATGCCGCCGGCGGGCAGTACCTCGAACTGGCGGCGGCGCAGGGCATCGTCCAGCAGGGTGACCGGCTCCTTTTCGTGGGCGGCCTGCTCCAAGAGGTCGAGAAACGCCATCCGGTCGCCGGTGCCGGCGATCAGATCCAGGGCCAGGGTGGCGGCCTCGTCGGGGTGGGTCTGGACATAGCAGCCGCAGGCGGCCACCACGGCGTTTTCGTTGAGCTTGCGGCAGCGGCGGATCATCTGGCGGGACTTTTTGTCGCTGACGGCGGTGACGGAGCAGGTATTGACGATATAGGCATCCGCCGCCTCCTCAAAGGGTACCAGTGTATGGCCCCGGCGGACAAGCTCCTGCTCCATGGCCTGGGTCTCGTATTGGTTCACCTTGCAGCCAAGGGTGTAAATCGCAACGCGCATCTTGCACTTTCCTTTTTGATACAGTATAATTAAAAATTACGGACAATCACCATGAGAAAACAGTCCCTGAAATAATACCCCATTATACTTGATTCTGCCGGGTATGACAATACCCGACCGGCGAAAAATAGAGAGGAAACCGTTATGATTTATCTGGATCACGCCGCTACCACCCCTGTGCCCAAGGCTGTTGCCGATGAGATGTACCGCGTGCTGACGCAGCAGTTCGGCAATCCCTCCTCCCAGTATCCCATGGGACAGGAGGCCAAGAGGATGGTGGAGGGCTATCGGGCCGTTATCGCGGGGGTGGTGGGCTGCCAGCCCAAGGAGCTGCACTTTACCTCCTGCGGCACGGAGAGCGACAACTGGGCCATTCAGGCCGCCCTGTGGCAGAACCGCCATGTGGGCAAGCATATCATCACCACCACCGTGGAGCACAGCGCCGTGCTGGAGACCTGCCGGGCGCTGGAGCAGCAGGGCTATGAGGTGACGTATCTCAAGCCCGATAAGACCGGGCACATCACCGCCCAACAGGTGGGCGAGGCGCTGCGGGAGGATACGGCGGCGGTCAGCGTGATGCTGGTGAACAACGAGACCGGCTGCGTGTTCCCTGTGGCGGAGATCGCCGCTCTCCTGAAGGAACGCAAGAGCCGCGCATTGCTGCATACCGACGCGGTGCAGGGCTTTATGAAGGTGCCCTGCGATCCCAAGGCGCTGGGGGTGGACATGATGAGTATTTCCGCCCACAAGATCGGCGGGCCAAAGGGTATCGGCGCACTGTACGTGGGCCCCAATGTCCGCAATATCCGCCCGCTGCTCCACGGCGGCGGACAGGAGGAGGGCGCCCGCTCCGGCACCGAGGCCACGGCCCAGATCGCGGGCTTTGCCAAGGCGGCGGAGCTGCGTGCCCAGGGTCTGGCGGACAAGCTGGCCCATATGGCGGAGGTGAAGGCCTACTGCCGCGAGAAGCTGCTGTCCATCAATGGCGTGGTGGCCGTGGGACAGGGGGATGCGCCCCATATCCTGATGGTGTCGCTGGTGGGGTATCCCAGCGCCAACGTGGTCACCGATCTGGGCAGTCAGGGCATCTGCCTGTCGGCGGGCAGCGCCTGCCACCGGGGCAAGCTGAGCCATGTGGTGACGGCCCTGGGGCTGGACAAGCGCACGGCCAACGGCGTGCTGCGCGTCAGCTTCGGCCCGGAGACCACCTTTGACGAGATCGACGCGCTGTATGCGGCGCTTTTGCAGCACAAAAACACACGTTTTCCTATGCTATGAGGTAAGAAATGATTCGAGAACTGAAACGTCCCCGTTCCTTTTATGAGCGGCTCTTCCGCCTGACGGCGCCCATCGCGCTGCAGAATTTGATTACCTTCTCCCTGGGCCTCATCGACACGCTGATGGTCAGCCAGCTGGGCAACAACGAGATGGCGGCGGTAAAGACCGCCAACGTGCCGGTGTTCCTGCTGATCTCCATCGTGTTCGGCGTACAGTCCGGTGTGGGCATCCTGATCAGCCAGTATTGGGGCAAGCGCGACCACCAGAACATCAGCCGCGCCATCGGCGTGGCTGCCGGTCTGGGCGTGGGCCTGGCGCTGGTCATCGCGCTGGCGCTGTTCTTCTGGCCGGTGCAGATCATGGATCTTATGAGCAACGAGCACCATCTGTCGGTGCTGGGCGCGCCATATCTGCGGATCATCGGCTTTTCCTATGTGTTCAATATGCTGTCGTCCATCTACGTCAGCGCCCAGCGGAGTGTGGAGAACTCCGGCTTCGGCATGAAGCTGTTCGGTATGTCCACGGTGCTGAATACCGGCATGAACTACCTGCTGATCTTCGGCAAGTGCGGCTTCCCCATGCTGGGGGTAGAGGGCGCGGCCATCGCCACGCTGCTTTCCCGGGTGGCGGAGTTTGCCGTGTGCCTGGTCTGCGCCCTGCGCAGCAAGGTGATCCCGCTGGATCTGAAGGCGCTGGCGCGTCCCGGCGGCGATATGCTGCGGCGTTTCGTGAAATACGCCTCCCCCGTCATGGGCAACGAGCTGATGTGGGGTTTGGGCAACAGCCTGCTGACGGTCATTCTGGGCCATACCACCGTGTCGGTGGCGTATCTGGCCGCCGACGCCGTGGCGGGCAACCTGAACCGGCTGTTCCTGGTGGTGTGCTTCGGCCTGGGCGCGGCCACCGCGGTCATGATCGGCAAGGCCATCGGTGAGGGCGCCGACCGGGAGGAGCTGATGGCGCTGGCCAAGACGCTGTCCTGGGTGACGATACTGGTGGGTGCTGTGCTGGCGGTCATCGCGCTGGCGCTGGTGCCGCTGCTGTTCCAGCCGGTGATCTTCCCGCTGTTCAAGCTGGAGGGAATGAGCGCGCATCTGGCCACCACGCTGATCGTAACAGGCTTTGCCTGCATCCCGCTCCACGCCTACTCCATCTCCGCCGTTACCGGTATCCTGCGGGCGGGCGGCGATGTGTTCTGGTCCACGGCGCTGGATCTGGCGCCCCAATGGCTGGTGGCGCTGCCGCTGACGGCAGTGCTGGGTCTGGTGCTGGACGCCGATCCCTGGTTCATCTCCCTGGCCATCCAGATGGAGAGCTTCGTCAAATGCCCCATATGCCTGTGGCGCATCCGGTCGAAGAAGTGGATCCACGATGTGACGGTGCCGGAGGGTGAGGAACGATGAGGAGCCTTTTTCGCTGCACCGTGTGCGGCGCGCCCCTTGAACGGGAGGAAAAGCGCTATCGCTGTCCCAACGGGCACTGCTTTGACATCGCAAAGGAGGGCTATACCTATCTGCTGCCGGTAAACCAGCGGCACTCCAAGTCCCCCGGCGACGACAAGGCCATGACCGCCGCGCGGAGCGCGTTCCTGGCCAAGGGATACTATGATTTTCTGCGGGATGCCCTGTGCGACATCGCCCTGACCTATACCCGCCATGCCCCGGCGGTGCTGGACGTGGGCTGCGGCGAGGGGTACTATACCGCCGCCATCTGGAGCATCCTGGCCAACGCCGGGAAGGAGCCCCGGATGGCGGGCATCGACATCTCCAAGGACATGGCGCGGCGGGCGGCAAAGCAGGTGCGGCAGGCGGAGATCGCCGTGGCCAGCGCCTATCATCTGCCGCTGGCGGACGGGACTGTGGATCTGCTGCTGGACTGCTTTTCGCCGCTGGCCGTTGACGAGTTCCGGCGGGTGCTGAAGCCCGGCGGGCACTTTCTGTATGTCGTGCCGGCGGCGGAGCATCTGTGGGAGATGAAGCAGGTGCTGTATGACCGGCCCTATCGCAACGAGACGGGAGAGACGCCCTATGAGGGCTTCCGGTATGTGACCATCGCCCGTGTGCGGGACACCATCACCCTGCCCTGTCAGGCGGATATCCAGGCGCTGTTCGGCATGACGCCCTACTGCTGGAAAACGCCCCGGGCGGGGAAGGAGCGTCTGGCGGCGCTGGGATCCCTGACCACCACGGCGGCATTCGATATCCACATTTTTGAGCGCGTGTGAAAGGAGAAGGCCATGAAATGCTGCGTTTTGTTCGGTTCGCCCCGGGGCGGCCAGAGCAACACCCGTGCGCTGCTGACGGAGTTTCTGGACGAGTGGCAGGCGGCGGGCAACACCTTTGTGGTGTATTCCCTCTATGACGAGGCCATCAGCCCCTGCATGGCCTGCCGGGGCTGCCAGTGGGACTGGGACGGCCCCAACTGCGTCATTGACGACGACATGACCGGTATCTATGAGGAGATCCTGGCCTGCGACCTGCTGCTGTTGGCCAGCCCCATCTATCTGTGGAGCTGCACCGCGCCCATGAAGGCGGCGCTGGATCGCTGCATCTACGCCCTGTGCAAGTACTACGGCGACGAGAAGGGGCCTTCCCTGTGGGAGGGCAAGGCGGTGGCGGCCATCACCACCTGCGGCTATCGGGTGGAGAAGGGGGCCGACCTGTGGGAGGAGGCACTGCGCCGCACCTGCAAGCATGCCCGTCTCCGGTGGTTGGGACTGTACGGCGAACGGCATCTGGGCTACAAGACCGCCTTTATGGACGAGGAGAAGGCACAGCGTGCCCGGCATTTCGCCCAGCAGGTGCTGCGGCAGATGCAGGCGAAGGCTTGAGATGGCGGCCATGACGAGACAGAGACGAAAGCGGAGAAGTATCCTGCCGCTGGTGCTGGGACTGGTGCTTCTGGCGGCGCTGGCGGCCATTGTGGTCACGGTGTTCCGCTCACTGCTGCCGGCGGCCCAGCGGGAGGAGCCGGATCCCCACGCGGGACAGGTCTACGTCAACGACGGGGCCAATATGGTGTGGCTGACGCCCCACGACAACTTTGATGTCAGTCCCCTGCACCGGTGGCAGTTCGTGACGCTGGAGGAACGGCCCTGGTACGCGGGCAGTGAATTCGCCGTGCGGCGGGGCATCGACCTGTCGGTGTTCCAGAAGAATGTGGACTGGGCCGCGGCGGCGGAGAGCGGCGTGGAATTCGCCGTCATCCGGCTGGGCTTCCGGGGCTACGGTAAGGGCGTTTTGCAGCCGGATGATCTGTTTGACAGCCATCTGGAGGGCGCGCACGGTGCCGGGATCGACGCGGGAGTGTACTTCTTCTCCCAGGCGCTGACGGCGGAGGAGGGCCGGGAGGAGGCACAGTATGTGCTGGAGCGGCTGAACGGCCGGACGCTGGAGCTGCCGGTGTACTTCGACTGGGAGCCGGTCAGCGCTGAGGATTCCCGCACCAACGGCTATGACTACGCCAACCTGACGGACAGCGCCGAGGCCTTCTGCCAGACCATCCAGGCGGCGGGCTATCAGGCGGGGGTGTACATCAACCGCCAGCAGGGATATTACCACTATGACCTGAGCCGCCTGGCGGACTACTCCCTGTGGGTGGCGGACTACAACAGCTATCCGGACTTCTATTACCGGTTCGACATGTGGCAGTACACCGCCAACGGGCAGGTGGAGGGCTTTGATATCCAGGTGGACGAGAATTTGCTGTTCGTGCCGAAGAACTGAAGAATGACAAGTTGAACCCCCGCCCTCCGGCATACGCCGGAGGGCGGGGTTTGTGCTGTGTGATGGGGAATACTGAAGCCCCCTTTGTTTCCCATGGGAAACAAAAAACCGTTAACGGGTTTTTGTTTCCCATGGGAAACAAAAAACCGTTAACGGGTTTTGCATCGCCGGGCCGCTTGCCGTGACCGACGCAGACAGAAAAACCGCCCCACCTGCGCAGGGCAGGCGGACGGCGTTCCACATATTCGGGAGAGGGTTTGCTGTATGCCGAATCTCAGGCGAAACTTGTCCCAAACTGTGGATAGTGCCAAAAACCGGAGCAGACCTTTCGTATTGATGGCTACATTGTACCATATCCTTCCGGCAAAAGCCACCCCTAGAGCAGCTTGGTGTTCAGGAAATCATCGTAGACGCTTTGGGGCTGGCAGTTGATGCCGCTGACGAGCGGCTCGCCCTCCCATGCGGTTTTCTTCTTCTGCATGACATAGAGCATCACGCCGCGCATGGCGGCGCGGGACTGTGTACCCCGCTTGTAGTTCACGAAATGTACGATGGCCATACGGCTCACCACCCTTCCATGACTGACCGCAACGCGGCACTGACCTCAGACAGCTCACCGGCAGCTTTTTCCAGACCGATGACCTGCACCTTGCCCATGTTGGCAAGGA
>OLPR01002630.1_pt1 | contig 12992 bp, 9 predicted proteins | sample 1672761 | NCBI WGS metagenome assembly OLPR01 (sample SAMEA3136721, study PRJEB25190) | human gut metagenome | biome: human gut; feature: human-associated habitat; material: faeces | place: Austria | collected 2013 | reverse complement strand
GCAGGCCCAGCGCATCGCCATTGCCCGGGCCCTGCTGCGGGACGCCCCGGTGCTGCTGCTGGACGAGGCCACCAGCGCCCTGGATGTGGCCACCGAGCGCACCATCCTGCGGAATCTGGCAGCCCGCTACCCCCACAAGACCTGCATCGTCACCACCCACCGGCCCACGGTGATCTCCCTGTGCTGCCGGGTGTACCAGGTGTCCTCCGGCTGCCTCCGCCTGCTGGACTCCGACGAGGCCCAGCGCCTGGCCATGGACTTCTGACCCTTTCCCCGGAACCTGCTGGGTTCCGGGGCATTTTTGCCTTTTTTCTTTCGTTAGGCTAAGGAAAAATTGGGAGTTTGTAACAGTTTCGTTAATAATTGCCCGGCCCTCTTGCGCGCGGCGCTTTAGAATGTTAAAATTCTTTAAAATGTTTTTTACAGTTGTGTAACAACTGGCTTATAACGCGCAAGGAGCGATGCGACTATGCCCAAATTCAGCGTAAAAAAGCCGCTGACGGTGTTCGTGGCGGTGCTGGCGATTCTGGTATTGGGGGTGGTGGCCTATCTGAAGATGACCCCCGACCTGATGCCCAATATGGATTTCCCTTATGTGATCCTGGTGACCACCGACCCCGGGGCCAGCCCCGAGACCGTGGAGGCCGATATCACCAAGCCCCTGGAGCAGTCCATGGCCACCCTGGACCGCATCAAAAACGTCACCTCCAGCTCCATGGACAGCGTGTCCATGGTGGTGCTGGAGTTTGAAGACGGCGTGAATATGGACACCGTCAGCGTGGATATCCAGCAGAAGATCAACCAGCTGAAGGGCTCCTGGTCCGACACCGTGGGCGATCCCTATGTGCTGAAAATGAACCCCTCCATGCTGCCGGTGCAGGTGGCGGCCCTGTCCTACGATGGCAAGGACATCACGGAGCTGTCCGACTTTGTCACGGATACCCTGTCCCCCAAGCTGGAGGGCATCACCGGCGTGGCCAGTGTCACCGTCAGCGGTACGGTCCAGCATCAGCTCCATGTGATCCTCAGCCAAAAGAAGCTGGATGATCTGTCCCGGCGGCTGTCCGACGCCATTGCGAAGCAGCTGGACGACGCGGCAGGGCAGCTGTCCTCCGCCCGGGGCCAGGTCAACAGCGCCAAGGCCGCCATCCGCAGCGCCGAGGAATCCGCCGTCCGGGACGCCGTGACCCAGGCCCTTACCACCATCCAGGACAGTCTGAAAACCATGCGGGACAGCCGGGACCAGCTCCAGGCCAACCTCCGGGAGCTGGCGGAGATCCAGGCGGAGAAGGCCCGCCTGGAGGCGGAAAACGCCCCCTACCAGGCCCGTATCGAGGCCATCCGCCACGACCCCTCCATGACGGAGGAGGAAAAGCAGGCAGCCATCGCCGAAATTGAAAGTGACCCCGAATACGTCCGCATCCAGGCGGAGCTGGCGGCGCTGGACCTGCGTATGGCGGCCCTGGGCGTCAAGTGGGACGAGGCCGTCCAGCGGGCCAAGGAGTGGCAGAAGCAGCTGGAGGAGCTGGAAAAACAGCTGCGGGACCTGGAAACCGACGAGGGCGTGGCCAAGCTGGCGGACCAGGTGACCGCCGGGACCCTGACCATGGCCGACGCCGTTACCCAGATCATCTCCGCCAATATCCAGCTGGACAGCGCCCTGAATCAGATCGACCAGGGCCTCCAGACCCTGGAGGAATCCCGCTCCGCCGCCCTGAGCCAGGCGGACCTGTCCTCCAGCCTGAATCTATCCACCATCACCGCCCTGCTGACGGCCCAGAACTTCTCCATGCCCGCCGGGTATCTGAAGGAGGACGGCGTCAACTATATGGTTTCCGTGGGCGACGCCATTGGCACCCGCCAGGACCTGGAGGACCTGGTGCTCTTTGACCTGGGGATGGACGGCATCGACCCCATCCGCATGAAGGACGTGGCCGACGTGGCCATCACCGACAACTCCTCGGAGATCTACGACAAGCTCAACGGCAAGGACGGCGTCATCGTCTCCTTCAACAAGCAGTCCACCTACGCCACGGCGGAGGTGTCCGACAACATCAACAGCCGCTTCCGGGAGCTGGAGGCGGAGTACGAGGGGCTTTCCTTCGTGCCCCTGATGGACCAGGGGGACTACATATACCTTATCATCAACTCCATTCTGTCCTCTCTGGGCTGGGGCGCGCTGTTTTCGGTGCTGATCCTGTACCTGTTCCTGCGGGACCTGCGTCCCACCGTCATCACCCTGTGCTCCATCCCCATCAGCGTGATCTTCGCCGTGGTGCTCATGTACTTCTCCGGCGTCACCATCAATATGATCTCCCTGTCCGGCCTGGCCGTGGCGGTGGGCATGCTGGTGGATAACTCGGTGGTGGTCATTGAGAACATCTATCGTCTGCGCGCCAAGGGGGCCACCGTCATCCAGGCGGCGGTATCCGGTGCGCGGCAGGTGCTGGGCGCCATCACCGCCTCCACCCTGACCACCGTGTGCGTATTTCTGCCCATCGTGTTTGTGGAGGGCATCACCAAGCAACTGTTCACGGACCTGGCCCTGACCATGACCTATTCGCTGCTGGCCAGCCTCATTGTGGCCCTGACCCTGGTGCCCGCCATGGCCTCCGGCATGCTCCGCAAGGAAAAGCCCCAGAAGCCGGGTCTGCTGGACCGGGTCTATCCCGCCTACCGCAAGGCTGTGTCCTGGTCGCTGAGACACAGGGCCGTGGTGCTGCTGCTGTCGCTGGTGTTGCTGCTGGGCTCCGCCGGAGCCACCCTGGCCCGCGGCTTTGCCTTCATGCCCAATATCGACATGAACACCGTGAATCTCACCGTCTCCATGCCCGAGGGCTGCACCCGGGAGCAGGCCGTATCCCTGGCGGATGAGGTGCTGCGCCGGGCTGCCCAGGTGGAAAACGTGGAGACCGTAGGCGCGATGATGTCCTCCTCCGGCAGCTCCGGCGGCATGGACATGACCAGCATGATGTCCTCCGGCGGCGGGGCGTATGACGTCACCGCCTATATCACCCTTACCGAAGGGGCCTCCGGCGCAAAGACCGGACAACAGATCGAGGCCGCCTGCGCCGGTATGGACTGCACCGTCACCGCCTCCGGCGCCATGGACAGCTACATGACCTATCTTACCGGCAGCGGCGTCGCGCTGAACGTCTACGGCAGCGACATGGAGCAGATGCAGTCCGCCGCCAAGACACTGGCCGCGAAGCTGGCCACCGTCCCCGGCACGGAAAACGTGTCCGACGGCCTGGAGCAGGCGGCCACCGCCCTGCACCTGTCCGTGGACCGCAACGCCGCCATGGAAAAGGGCCTCACCGTGGCCCAGGTGTATATGGCCGTTGCCTCCGCCCTGACGGACACCGACAGCTCCCTGTCCCTGACCCTGGACGGGCTGGACGTCAGCGTGTCCATCCAGTCCCCGGAGGAAAGCCGCATGACCCGGGAAAAGCTCATGGACCTGGAGATCGACCCCTCTGCCATGAGCGCCATGAGCAGCATGATGAGCGCCGCCTCCGGCAGCGGCTCCATGAGCGGCATGTCCGGCATGTCCTCCGGCAGCACCACCGCCGTCCAGGCGGCGGAGCCCGTCCGCCTGGGCGATATTGCCAAACTGGAGGAGACCGTCAGTCTCAACACCATTCACCGCGACCAGCAGCGGCGGTACATCACCGTGTCCGCCGACGTGGCCGACGGCTACAATGTCACCAAGGTCACCACCGCCGCCCAGACGGCTATTGCGGAGGTAGACCTGCCCCAGGGCATCACCGCCTCCTTCCAGGGGGAAAACGAGGCCATTATGGACGCCATTGAGCAGCTGCTGCTGATGCTGCTGCTGGGCATTGTCCTGGTGTACCTGGTAATGGTGGCCCAGTTCCAGTCCCTGCGCTCGCCGTTGATCGTCATGTTCACCATTCCCCTGGCCTTCACCGGCGGCTTCCTGGCCCTGCTGCTGGCGGGCATCGAGGTCAGCGTGGTGTCTCTGGTGGGCTTTGTGATGCTGGTGGGCGTCATCGTCAACAACGGCATTGTCCTGGTGGACTACATCAACCAGCTGCGGCTGGAGGGTATGGGCCGCCGGGAGGCCATCATCGAGGCCGGCGTCACCCGCCTGCGGCCCATTCTTATGACGTCCCTGACCACGATCCTGGGCCTGGTGGTCATGGCCTTCGGCAAGGATGTGGGCACGGCCCTGATGCAGCCGGTGGCCCTGGTGTGCATCGGCGGTCTGCTGTACGCCACGCTGATGACCCTGCTGGTGGTGCCCTGCATGTATGACATTCTCAGCCGCCGGGACCTGCGGAAGGTCAAGGAGGAGGAGCTGCAGCTCCTGGACCTGTAACATTGTAAAAGAGCCTCCCCGGGTGGGGAGGCTCTTTTTATATCCTTTTGTACCGTTTACCCGTAGTACGCCATCAGCATATCCACCACGGTGCCGTAGCTCTGGGTGCCCCGGGGGTCGCCGCTGCTTTTCAGGAAGGAATCGTACACCTTCTGGGCCGCGTCGTTGACGGGCCCCTCAAAGACCGCCCAATAGGCGGAGTTATCCCGCAGGTCCGCCACCACCGTGTCGGGCAGCAGCACCCGCACGGCCTGCCACGCCTCCGGGTCCGCCCGGTACAGGGCGTTGGAGAGATAGGTAAAGCCCATGAGCCAGCCGGAGTAGCGATAAGCGGCGCTGTCCGCCGTGGTGGAGGCGGCGATGGCAATGAAGTTGCACTCCTGCTCCGAGGCAATGCCCCGCTGATGGGCCATCTCGTGGGCAATGGTGCTGGGCAGATAGCAGGCGGGGCTGTCGATGTTCAGGTTGGCCTCGCCGGTAAAGGGAAAATAGAACCCCGTAAAGTCCATGGCGCTGAGGGCCGTGGAAAACCGCACCCCCTTGGGCACCCGGTCCTCCATCCGCAGGCAGGGAAATGCGTCGTACACGCCGTCGAACACCCGCACGCTGTCGGCAAAGATGTCGTCCCGGCTCTCGGCAAACAGGCCGTTTTCGTCCCGCCGCACCTGACCGGCACAGTCCGCCAGCTGCCGGGCGAAGTATTCCGTCACCTGAGCCAGCTCCTCCGGGGTGGACTCCCGGGCATACACGCCGGACTGCTGCTGGAAGGACTCCGCATAGTAGTTGACGCCCCACAGCAGGCTGAACCCGGCGTACACCGTCAGCACCGAGCACACCGCCGTCAGCGCAAAGCGATACAGCACCCGGCCCCGGCGGCCCTGATCCGTGATCAGCCGCCGGACGGTGGCCCCCATCCACAGCAGGACCACTCCCGCCGCTATGGCGTACAGCAGCTCCGCCACGGAGAAGGACGCCCGGTAGCACACCGACGCCACCGCCCGCTCCAGAGGCATCACCACCTGGCGGCTGACCCAGTTCATCAGCCCCGGCACAGTCCGCAGGGCAAAATACAGACACAGCACCCCGCACACCGCCAGAAACCAGATGTGCAGGCCCCGGTGCCGCCTGAAAAAGGCCCTCATAGCTCCAGGGGCCGCCCGGTCAGATACATCACCGTCCGCAGGGCAGCAATGAGCCTGCCGCTCTCGTCCCGGATGTCCGTGCGGCTGAAGCCCATGTGGCCGCCCGTTTTCTCCACGGTGCCTACGGCGGTGAGCTTTCCCGTTCCCGCCGCGGCGGACAGGTACTCGATGCTGGAGGACACCGTAAACGTCACCTCCTGCCGCCGGGTCAGCAGGGCCATGCCCGCCGCCACGTCGGCCATAGTAAACAGCGCGCCGCCGTGAGGGGTGCCCCAGCAGTTCAGGCTGTCCGGGTGCAGCTCCAGCTCCACGGTGGCGGTGCCATCGTCCACGGCGGTGACCTTCATATGATTATACTGGCTGAAGGGCTCCGCCCCGGGGCCTTCCGCCGAATGCAGCAATTTCTGTCTCAGTTCTTCGGTCATAGGTCGCTCACTCCGCCGCTGCCAGCAGCTGGCGGGTATATTCCTCCTTCGGATGGTCAAATATGTCCTCCACCGGCCCCTGCTCCACGATGCGGCCATGGTGCATCACCAGACACCGGTCGCAGATCTCGTAGACCACGTTCAGATCGTGGGAGATAAACAGATACGATATGCCCAGCTCCCGGCGCAGCCGGGCGATGAGCTGCAAAATCTGCGCCTGGATGGTCACATCCAGGGCCGACACGGCCTCATCGGCCACGATGAGCTGGGGGTGCACGATCAGGGCCGCCCCGATGCATACCCGCTGCCGCTGTCCGCCGGACAGCTGATGGGGCAGCCGGTCCCGGCACTCCGGGTCCAGGCCCACCAGCTCCATGGTGCGCTCCACCCGGCGGGCGATCTCCTCCTTGCCGTACTTCCCGTAAATGCGCAGAGGCTCCGCCAGGATCCAGCCCACGGTGCGGCTGGGGTTCAGGCTGCTGGCCGGGTCCTGAAATACCATCTGCGGGCGCTTGGTGTAGTGGGTGATGGTGCCGGTATAGTCCGGCACAAAGCCCAGAATTGTCCGGGCCAGGGTGGTCTTGCCGCTGCCGGATTCCCCCACCAAACCCAGGATTTCGCCCCGGTGCAGCTCAAAGCTCACATCGTGCAGCACCTGCTGCCGCTTTCTGCGGCCCACGGTGCCGGAGAGCCGGTACCACACATTCAGGTCACGGACCTGTAAAACCAGATCATCGCTCATAGCTTCCTCCTTGTGGGGATGGCGGCAATGAGCCGCTGGGTATAGGGGGCCTGGGGGTGGAAGAATATCTGGTCCACCGGGCCGGACTCCACGATGTGCCCCTTCTCCATCACCGCCACCCGGGTGCACAGCTTCCGCACCACAGCCAGGTTGTGGGAGATAAACAGAATGGACATGCCCCGCTCCCGGTTCAGGCGGCGCAGCAGCTCCAGAATCTGGGCCTGGATGGTCACGTCCAGAGCCGTGGTAGGCTCGTCCGCCAGCAGCAGCCGGGGCTGGGGCAGAATGGCCGCCGCGATCATCACCCGCTGGAGCATGCCGCCGGACAGCTCGTGGGGATACCGGCGGTACACGTCCTCCGCATCCGGCAGGTCCACGTCCCGCAGGGCCTGCAGGGCCAGCTCCCGCCGCCTTATGGGCGGCAGATCCGTGTGCACCCGCAGACACTCCTCCACCTGGGGGCCGATACGCATGGTGGGGTCCATGGCGCTCATGGGCTCCTGAAACACCACACAGATGTCCCGGCCCTGGATGCTGCGCAGGGTGTCGCCGCTGCTGGTCAGCAGGTCCCGCCCGTCCAGCAGGATCTGCCCCCGGAACGACGCCTGCTCCGGCCGCAGCAGGCCGGAGATCATCATGGCGGTAACGGTTTTGCCGCTGCCGGACTCGCCCACCAGCCCCACGATCTCGCCGTCTCCCACCGTCAGGTCGATGCCCCGCACCGCCTCGTGGTCCGACCCATGGAACTGCACATGCAGATCACGGATTTCCAGCATACCGTCACCTCCCCCATTGCTTTCGCTGGAGCCCCTCGCCCAGCAGGCTGACGCCTAAGATCAGCAGCACGATGACGCCGCCCGCCGTCAGCATATACCAGGGGGCCCTGGCCATATAGCTCTGGGACTCGGACAGCATATACCCCAGGGACACGTCCGGGGGCTTTACACCGATGCCCAGATAGCTCATGCTGGCCTCCGCCAGCACGGCGTTGTTAAACCCAATGACCAGGGTAGGCAGAAGCACCTGCCGGGTATTGGGCAGAATATGCAGAAACATAATGCGCAGGTGCCCCGCTCCCATGAGCCGGGCACTTTTCACATAATTCATCTCCCGGTGCCGGGCAAACTCGCTGCGGATGACCCGGGCATAGCTGGGCACAAAGGCAACGCCCAGCGCCAGAATGACGTTGTACTTGCCGAAGCCCAGCAGGGAGATGAACACCAGAGCCAGCAGGATGCTGGGAAACGCCGTCACCGCGTCGTTGATGCGCATCAGCGCCTCGTCCAGCCAGCCGCCGAAATATCCGGTGAAGGCCCCCACCAGCGTTCCCACCGCCGCGCCGATCACCACGGTGGCGGCACTAATGAGGAAGGTGGTGCCGGCACCGGCCAGCACCCGGCTGAAAATATCCCGGCCGAAGTTGTCCGTGCCGAACAGGTGCCGCAGGCATGGGGCCGCGAACTTTTCACTGCCGGACATGGCCGTGGGGGGATAGGGGGTCCACACGCAGCCCAGCAGCGCCAGAGCCGCCATAAGCCCCGTCAGGACCAGACCCGCCCGCAGATAGTGATTCTTTTTTTCGTTCAGCAGCAAGGTAGGTCCCTCCCCTCTATTGCAGCCGCAGTCTCGGGTCCAGCCGCTGGTTGATCAGGTCCGCCAGCAGGTTCACCAGCACCACCCAGAACGCCACGATCACCACCACCGCCTGCACCACGGGATAGTCCCGGTTGGCGATGGACGTCAGCAGCATGCGGCCCAGGCCCGGCAGGGAAAACACCTGCTCGATAACCACGGAGCCCGCCACAATATCCGCCACGGTCATGGCCAGAAATGACACCACCGGCCCCATGGCGTTGCGCAGCACATGGCGGTACAGGGTAGCCCGGTCGCTGTTGCCCCGGCTGTGAGACGTGCGGACATAGTCCTTTTCCATCTCCGACAGAATGGATGAGCGCAGCATCTTCACGGTCATGGCCACCCTGGGCAGGGCGATGGACACGGCCGGGAACAGAAAATACCACAGGCTGGCACCGAAGTTGTCGCCGGGAGAAACGTAGTTTCCCGGCACGAACAACCGCAGCACCAGACCAAACACATACGTCAGCAGGATGCCCGTCACAAAGGCCGGGATGGCCATGAGCACCTGGTTCACGCTGGTCAGGGCCTTGTCCATCCGTCCCCCGGCGTGGCGGGCGGTGAAAATGCCCAGGGGGATGGAAAAGACCAGGATCAGCACAAAGGACATCCCCGTCAGAAGCCCCGTCACCGGCAGCTTTCCGGCCAGCATGCCGGATACCGGCATTTTATAGCTGTACGACGTGCCGAAGTCCCCGTGCAGGGCCCCCAGCACCCACTGAACGTACCGCTCCAGGAACGGACGGTCCAGTCCCATTTCCGCCCGCAGGGCGGCGATGCGCTCCGGCGTGGCCTCGGTGCCCAGCAGCTTCACCGCCGGGTCCCCGGGGATCACCTGAAACGCCAGAAAAGCCAGAAAAGAGACGATGACCATGGTCAGCAGCATCAGTCCGATTTTCTTGGCCGCATATTTCATGGTCATCGCCTCTTTCAATTCAGTATAACGTTACTGCTGGGTCAGGTACACGGTGGACAGGTCCAGCACATAAATGGGATAGAACTTCAGGCCGCCCAGGTCCTGGCGCATAGCCACCAGGTCGCTGAGGTCCTGGATATACACGTTGGCGGCAGTGTCTGCCAGCATGGTCTCCATCTGCTTGTACAGATCCGTCTGGGTGGTCTCGTCCGTGGCGTTGATGGCCTGCTGGAACAGGGCGTCATAGGCGGGGCTGCTGTAGTTGATGAAGTTCTTGGCATAGTCGGAGGTGAAGCGCTCCAGCATGGCCCGAGCGGTCATGTTGGCTGCGTCCACGCCCACCACAGTGGCCTGGAACTGGCGACCATTATAAATGGTATCCAGCCAGGTGCTCCACTCCACAGGCTGAATGGTCACCCTGATGCCCGCCTCCCGCAGCTGCTCGGCCACCACCTCGGCGGTGTCCATATGGGGCTGATAGTTGTTGGGAACAGAGATGGTCATGTCGAAGCCGTCGGGATACCCGGCCTGGGCCAGCAGCTCCTTGGCCTTGGCCACGTCGTGGGGATACTTATCCACCAGCTCCGGCAGGAAATACTTGGTAAACGCGGGATAGATGCTGCTGCCCACGGCGGTGCCGTGGCCGTCGGCCACCATATCCATGATGCCCTGCCGGTCGATGGCATAGCACAGGGCCTGGCGAACCAGCTGGTTGTCAAAGGGCTTGGCCTGGTTGTTCAGATAGATGGCCTGCACCAGGTTCATGGTGCCCTCCAGCACCTTGAAATTGCTGTTGAGCTGGGCCGCCTGGGCAGAGGTCAGGTGGGCGCACAGGTCGATGGACGAGCCGTTGAGGTTCATCACCAGGGCGTCGGCGTTCTCGCAGATCTTATAGGTGACCTTGTCCAGCCACGCGGGGGTGCCCCAGTAATCCTCAAAGCGCTCCATGATGAAGTTCTCCTGGGGGGTGCGGGACACGAACCTGAACGGGCCGGTGCCCACAGGGGCGGTGGCCTGGTCGGCATAGCCGGCGGGAATGATGGCCACCGTCATATAGCTGATGAACTCCAGGTCGCGCTGCGCGATGGTAACGGTGACGGTCTTTTCGTCCAGGGCCTCCACGCTCCGGACAGCAGAAAACGCCGCTACCAGAGGCTTTTCCTGACCCTCCGGCACAGCGGCGCAGCGATTGATAGAGTATACAACATCCTCTGCGGTCACTGTCTGGCCGTTGTGGAACTTCACACCGTCACGAAGGGTGAAGGTGTACGTGGTCCCATCCTCGGACAGCTCATATTTCTCCGCCACAGCGGGGATCATTTCGCCGTCAGAATTGGGCTTTACCAAGCCCTCGAAGATGTTGAACAAGACCTCTCTGGTTCCTGCGGCCACCGTCTGGTGGGGGTCAAGACTGTCGTCCAGGTCCTGGGCGATGCCAACGGTGATCTCGCCACCCTTGACCGGTTCGCCCGTCTCGCCGTTATTTCCTTGTCCGCCGGGGTCCTTGCTGCCGTCTCCGCATCCCGGGAGTACGGCGCCGACCATTACCAGCGCCAGGAAAAGAGCCAATAGTTTCTTCTTCATAGCTTTCTCCTTTTTCCTTGCCGCGACCTTGGCGGCAAGCCAGAAATAATGGTGTCGGACAGCGGCGCGGACAAGCGCGGCTGTCCCTATTCAATTGTCGAAGTGGACTGTACCACATTTTCCCGGCAATTGCAAGGGTTTTTCCCCACTTTTTTGCGGGAATGTGAAATATTTATCCATCGCTGTCCGCCCTCGGCAGGCGGATGTATCTCCCGGGCAGTCCGGCTTCGGGGCGGAAAATCTCCGGGAGGGGCAAATTCCCCCTTGTCCGGCTTGACCTTTTTCCGGGAATATGATATGATGCATTGCCAATAGCCCTCCAAAAATGCACGGATGGCTTTTGAAAACGACATCAAAGGAGTATTTACCCATGAAAAAGTTTCTCACTATGCTGCTGGCCCTGGTGATGGTCCTGTCCCTGGCGGCCTGCTCCTCCCAGAAGGGCGGCGACGTCAACGGCGGCTCCCCCGTCAGCGCCGTGGACCTGCTGACCGCCGTGTGGAACGCCTATCCCGAAAGCGAGAAGTTCCCCGTGGTGGGCGGCAGCCTGGATAAGCCCGTGGACGATGCCCCCGGCACTTTCCCGGTGGACGATGCCGACAATCTGGACTATATGCTGCACTTCCCCGCCGACAAGGCCGATCTTATTGACGACGCCGCGTCGCTGACCCACATGATGAACGCCAACAGCTTTACCTGCGGCGTGTTCCATGTGAAAAACAGCGCCGACGTCTCTGTCGTGACCGACGCTCTGCGCCAGAATGTCCAGAACACCCAGTGGATGTGCGGCTTCCCTGACAAGCTGGTGGTCCTCACCTATGGCGAGTATGTGGTGGCCCTGTTCGGCGCCGACGACCTGGTGGACGACTTTGTCAACACCATGACCGCCACCTACACCGGCGTCCAGACCGCCTGCGACGAGCCCATCCAGTAACCCACCGCGGTCATGCTGTTTTCCAGTCTGCCGTTTCTCTTCTATTTTCTTCCCTGCGCCCTGGGGCTTTATTTTCTGGCCCCAAGGCGGCTGAAAAATGCCGCTCTGCTGCTGTGCAGCCTGGTGTTCTACGCCTGGGGCGAGCCCCGGTTCGTGCTGTTCATGGCCGCCGCCATTTTACAGGGCTATGCCGCCGCCCGGCTTATGGAGCGGTATCCCGCCCGCAGGCGGCTGCTGCTGACCCTGTCCGCCGTGCTGAGCCTGGGGATGCTGGCCTACTGCAAGTATGCCGACTTTCTGATCTCCGGCTTCAACGCCGTCACCGGCCTGTCGGTGCCCCTGCTGCGGATCACCCTGCCCATCGGCATCAGCTTCTATACCTTTCAGATCCTCAGCTATGTCATCGACGTGTACCGGGGCGACGCCCCGGCCCAGCGGAGCCTCATCGACCTGGCGGCGTATATCGCCATGTTCCCCCAGCTGGTGGCCGGGCCCATCGTCCGCTATACCGATGTGGCTCCCCAGCTGCAAAGCCGCACCCACACGGTGCAGGATGCAGCCCTGGGCGCCCGGCGGTTCGTGCTGGGCCTGGGCAAAAAGGTGCTGCTGGCCAACGTCCTGTACGAGCTGGTGACGGTGTATCAGCAGAGCGGGCAGAAAACCGTGCTGCTGACGTGGATGTACGCCGCAGCGTATATGATGCACGTTTACTTCGACTTCTCCGGCTACAGCGACATGGCCATCGGCCTGGGCCGGATCATGGGCTTCCGCTTCGCCGAGAACTTCAACTATCCCTTTATCTCCGGGAGTCTCACGGAGTTCTGGCGGCGGTGGCACATCAGCCTGGGCTCCTGGTTCCGGGACTATGTGTATATCCCCCTGGGCGGCAGCCGGGTGCGGCTGGGACGCTGGGTGCTGAACCTGCTGGTGGTATGGGGCCTGACGGGTCTGTGGCACGGGGCCGCCTGGACCTTTGTGCTGTGGGGCCTGTATTTCGCCGTATTTCTGCTGCTGGAAAAGCTGTTTCTGGGCCGGCTGCTCCGGCGGCTGCCGGTGCTGCGGCACGTTTATGTGCTGACGGCGGCGTTGTTCAGCTTTGTGCTGTTCGACGCCTCCTCCCTGTCCGCCGCCATAGGCGCCGCCGGGGCCATGCTGGGCCTGGGGCACCTGCCCATGTGGGACGGCGGCACCCTGTACTACCTGCACAGCTACGCCCCGGTGCTGCTGGCAGCTGCCGTGGGGTCCACGCCGCTGCCTGCCGTTCTGTGCCGC
>OLPR01002622.1_pt1 | contig 13036 bp, 8 predicted proteins | sample 1672761 | NCBI WGS metagenome assembly OLPR01 (sample SAMEA3136721, study PRJEB25190) | human gut metagenome | biome: human gut; feature: human-associated habitat; material: faeces | place: Austria | collected 2013 | reverse complement strand
AAGGGTCAAGGGAGGGGACTTCGTCCCGTTTCATTCTCCCTTGCAGGGTGCAGGGACAGCGTCCCTGCTGGGGTCAAGGGGCAAAGCCCCTTGGGTCTTCCAACGCCCTTGTCACCCGAACGGCGGCGGGGGGAATAGCGGCAAATCCGGACAAGTCGGCGCAGGGGTGCCGCACGCTTCCCATCGTGTCATGTAGGCTTCGACGAGCAGCTCAATCGTGCAATCAAACACAGGGGGACGGCAGTCATCCGCACACACAGGCGCGCCGCCGTCAATCAGCCGAACACACGGAAGCACCATCATCTGGTTGCGCCAGCATTCCGCCTGCACACAGCGAATCGGCAGCGCAACATCCGTTGTCAGCACACTTTCGCCGCGCAAAACCTGCCCGCACTCCGCCTGCACTTGGCAAACAACCGGAATATTCACCCGCAGAAGGCACGGCGCGGGTCGAGATGGTCGGCATCCGCGGCAGCCGCACGGGCGCGGTTCTTGGTACGGCGCAATCTCCCAATCCGCGTCACCGCACGCCGTAACGCCGACGAGCTGCAGTCGCCCGTTTGCATCCTCCGGCAAACCGCCGACGTACAGCGCCACACACGCGCGGCGCTGCCACTCCCGCCCGCTGGCGAGGATTCGCGGCAATAAAACGCCCTTCTGCGTCGGCGGATAAGACGGGCAAGCGGGGTTCGGCGGGCAAGGCGGTCTGGACGGGCAAGGCGCTTGCGGCGGCATGGGACGGCAGCAATTCGGACGCTGATTCATGGCGATTCCTCCCATCGTGTGAGCTGTTCACTCCCAGCATATGCGCGGCGGAAAAATCGGGCACAAAAAAACCCGGCACGAAGCCGGGAATTTTGCGATTAGTTCAAGGATTCGGTCTCGTTCTCGATGGTCACATCTTCCACCGAGCGAATCGCCCAGCGCGCAACAACCATCGTCTGGTCGCCCTTGCCGACGCTCAGGGTGATGGTGTCGTCCTTGATGCTCTCGATGGTGGCGTAGATGCCGCCGATGGTGCACACGCGGTCGCCCTTCTTCAGGGACGCGAGCATGTCCTGCTCCTTCTTGCGGCGCTTCTTCTCCGGGCGAATCATCATGAAGTACATCAGGACGAAAACCAGCAGCAGCGGCAGAAGGCTGAAGAGAATACCGACAATGCCGCCAGCGGCCGAATCCGTGGTGACGGCGGCAGGGTCGGCAGCACCGGTGGTGGTGGTGGTTTCCGCAACGGCGGTGGCGATGCCCAAAAGCTTGGTCAGAAATTCCATGCGAATTAGCTCCTTTCAGTAATCCGGAATACTCTATCTATTGTAGCATATTTTTTCGCGCTTCACAAGAGGGGAAAGCGGGCTTTTGCGCCATTCACAGAAATTTTGCATGACGGCATCAAGCATTTTTCCGCGAAGCTGCGCTTTCAGGCGCAAATTTGCATCTTTGGGGCACGGAATTGTAAAACTTGCGCATATTCGCTTGCAACAGGTGTTTTTTTTGATATAATGGTAATGGAATGCTGAAAAGCGCACAAACGAATGTCAAGGAGGCTGACGAATGAAGAAGCTGCTTGCGATTCTGCTGACGCTGGCGATGCTGGTGCCGATGTGTGGTTTTGCGGAGGAAAGTGCGCCCGGCGCGACAAGGACAGTCATTTTCCTGAAAGACTTCAATGCGAAGGTGCTGGGGGCGGACATCGACGAAGCGGAGGAAAAAGCCGTAAATGACTTTCTGGATGCCCTGCGGGTGATAGTCTATCAGCAGGGGACAACGTCAGCCGCCTATGAGGTGACGCTGAACGACCAGCCTATTGTCGATTATGCCGTGCAGTTCAGCGGCGCGGATGTCTATGTCAGCAGTGACCTGCTGGGCGAGACGCTGTATCTGAACCTCGACGAGGACATGCAGCATTTCGGGGAGCTGGTGTACCGCCAGCAGCTCAGCCAGCGCGGTCTTACGGCGGAAGTCATCAACGAGACGGTATCCTCTGGGTACTACGCGGAGCAGATTGCGCAGGTGGGACAGATGGGCGCAATGACGGCGAAGGTACTCAAAAATCCCCTCTTCACGGAAAACGTGCAGGCGGAAGAAGTGCTGAATAGCCTTGCGGCGATTGACTTTACGGAGATGCAGCGCCGCTTGGCGGAATATCAGCCGTCCATGACGATTGACCCTGTGACGGAGCAGCTCGAAGGCTGTGACCCGGTGATACAGGTGTGTACGTTCACGCTGACGAACGAACAGCTGGTCAATCGGCTGGCGATTCTGCTGGAAACGGCGATGCAAGTGCCTGTCGTCCAGAACTTCGCGGATTTGGCGGCGGATTATGACAATCTGATGCAGTTCATGTCGCAGACGACGACGGAAGAGTATGTGCCGCAGGAAATCGACTGGGCGGCGCAGGTGCGTCAGCAGACGATGCTGTACAGCGACGCGCAGGTGACGATGTACACGGATGCGCAAGGGCAGCTTGTCAAGCTGATTGTGAACTATTCCGCGCTCCCGGACTGGGCGGAAAGAATGTCCGAGGTGGAGCCGACCGAGGGAATCCTGAAGCCCGTCACGTTCACGCTGAACCGGAACACGCTGGCGGACGGCTTGCAGTACGACTGGACGCTGGAAAAGGAGGAGAACAGCACGACGGGACGCCTCACCATCGGTGAAAAGAATGCCGAACTGGTGCTTATGCCGGATGACCAGACGCAGACGACGATTTCGCTGACGGTTGAGCCGAACCGCAGGGGCGGGAGGGTCGATGTAGAAGTGCGCACGACCTCCGAAGCGAACGGGACGGACAGCGGCATACAATTCGGCGTGTTTACGTCTGGTTCGAGCAGCAGTGTATATCGGGAGTCGAGAATTCGGCTCTTGTCTGGCGGTGAAGTCGGCTTGACCATCTACACGACGACCTTTTCGTGCAAACCGCGCCCCCTGCTGTCCGACGGCGACGTGCTGGACTTGGGCGAAATCAGCAGCGCGCGCTTCAACGCCTACATGCTGACCTTGGCGACGAGCATTTCGAAGATTCTGCCGCGCATCCTGATGAATCTGCCGAACAGCGTGCGGCAGCTCATGGACGGTACGACGACGCTGCCGAGCAGCACCATCATTTTGGATAACGCCGACTAACATCAACCGAAAGCATCACCGCCCCGCAGTGTTCGCTATAAAGAAAAAGGGAAACCAAATAACAAGGAGGAAACCCCATGAAGAAACTGCTTGCGGTACTGCTCAGCATCATGATGCTGGCGATGCCCCTGACCTCGATGGCGGAAAACAGCGTGTGGGACAATACCGCGCGTCAGGAAACCACCATCACCATCCACGACCTGAACGCTGACCTCGTGGCGGCGCTGGGCGGGGATGACACCGCGATGGTAGCCATCAACGACCTGCTGGCGGCGCTGTCCCTGACCGGCTATCAGCAGGGCGACGAAGCTGGCTTTGACCTCAACCTGAGCGGCAAGAGCGTGCTGGGTATGGCATCGCTGACGACTGCTGCGGAAGAAAACCAGCTGATGTATGTGTCCAGCGCGCTGCTGGGCGGCGTGATTGCTGTGAACAGCAAGGACGTGGAAGCCATCAGGGAAAAAGCCCTCCGCGCGACGATGAAGATGTCCGGTCAGAGCGACGAGGAGATCGACAAGGCGATTGAAGAATCGAAGGAACAGCTGAGCGGCAATGCGGAATACACTGCCCTGATGGAAGCATCGGCGAATCTGAGCAGCATGACGGAAGAGCAGCTCATGGAAGAACTGACGCAGGCGGACACCACGGCGTTCATGACCATGATGAACGAAATACTGTCCGGTGCAGAAATGGCAGAAGTGACCGAGCAGCCCGGCGACTGCGACGCGGCGAAGAACTACGTCAAAGTCACCGTTCCGCCGGAAAAGATTGCCGAGATGACGAAAGCCCTGCTGGAAATGATCCACAGCGTTCCGAGCATCGGCGCTTACATGGATGCGTTTTTTTCCGCTGCTGACACGAGCTGGGACGACCTGCTGAAAGAACTTGATGAAGCAGATCTCTATGCGGATGACATCGTTTACGAATACTGGACGGCTGAGGCAGGCGAGCTGGTTCGCATGACGGCTTCGGCGAAGATCAACAATGGCGGCGAAGAACCCTTGCCGATCTCCTTCACGATGACCCGCAACACGGCGGACGGCGTGGCGACGTGGCTTGTGACCATCAAGAGCGCGGAAGATACCGCGGCGACGCTGACCTTCGCAGGCGACTTGGAGAACTTCACGGCGAACCTGACCGCCTATGATGGCGAAGACCCCGTTGAAATCAACGTCAGCGGCAAGGGCGTCGGCACGGACAGCAGCGTTGTTGATGTGGAAATCAAGGAAACGGTGGACGGTGTCGAGCAGGGCTTCGGCGTTGTGGTGACGACTTTTGCGACGATGGACGGCGAACAGGGCGTCCGCAAGGTGGATGTGCTGGTGCGCTTCATGGGTCTGGACGTTGTGACCATCACGGCGGAAACCCGCACCTGCGACGCGAAGGACGCGCTGGACGTGAGCAAGGCGCAGGATTTGGGCGCGATGACGGACAGTGAGTTCCAGACGTGGTTCGTCAAGGTGATGAACAACCTGCAGAACCTGCCCATGACCCTGCTGATGAGTCTGCCGGAGAGCATGCTGACCCTGCTGATGGGCGGCAGCAACTGATACGATTTCCTGCATTCGCCTGTGCCATCTGCTTGCGCCTTTCCCATGCTGGCGTTTGCGTTAGCCAGAACGAATCATTTGCGGTGCATCTCGGCGCATTCTCATTTGGAAATAGTATCCGCATGGGAGGCTGACTGAAAAAGTCAGCCTTCTTTTCTATTGCCGGAACATGCTGATTTTCGACCAGAAAAGCAATCCAATTGTAAAAATATGCGCGGAATGGTTGACAAGTCGGGCGGATTGCTTTACCATAGTACATGGATTATTCTGTGACTTTACTCCGCACGGCTTGCGGATGATTCAGATGGAGGAACAGGCAAGATGAGGATGCTTGGCAAGCGATTTCTGTCACTCCTGCTCGCGCTGGGAATGCTGCTGATGCTGCTCCCCGCGGCTGCGGCATCGGAGCTGACGATGCTGCAAGTGGATTTTCTGGGCATGTATGCCACAAGCGCGGGAACGTATGAATCCCGGAAATTCACGGGCGATTTTACCGTCATGCAGAACGGGGAGGCGGTCGGCACGATTCGCCTGACCGACTTCGGCAGTGACCCGATTTCCGTTCCCGGTACGGGCAATGTGCAGCTTGTCCCGGTGGCGGAAACAATGCCGGAGGACGCCGTTATGGCGGCGAGCTACACCGTGTCGATTGTCGATGGACGGCTGAACAAAGCGGTCATTGCTGTGCTGACGGACACGGGTCTGTTCACCGTGCATACGGAGAGCAGCTCCTCTTTTGACCTGATTAACGAGCGCGGCGAGACGATTCTCTCCTTCGACACCGACAGCCGGGGCGACTATGCCCTGCCGGCGGCGATTCATACGGGGCTGTATACCCTGCGGATGACGAAGGCTTCGCTGGCCATTGAAAGCTGGCGCGACAAGATTATCAACATCGAGCGCTACACAGGTGCGGATTCCGTGACGAAGGTGAACGCTTCCTATTACTATGTGCCGCCGACGATGGCGCCGACCGCCACGCCTGAACCTACGCCGACCCCGACACCTACCCCGACACCTACTCCGACGCCAACGGCAACGCCTACGCCGACGCCGACGGCTACCCCGACCTTAGCGCCGACGGAAGCGCCGACCGAGAATCCGACGGAGGAACCGACGGAGGAACCCACGGAAGCGCCGACGGCAACCCCGACCCCGAGCCCGACGCCCACCCCGAGCCCGTCGCCCACGCCGAGCCCTGCGCCTACGCCTACGCCGACCCCCACGCCTGAACCCGTGGACGGCACGCTGACGATGCTCATGCGCGGCGTGAACGCGGCAGTGGCGTACCAGATTGTCAGCGAGGACGGCAAAACGACCCGCACGGGTTACCTGACTGATGGCGAGACGGTGGAGGAAGCCGACCTCTTCCACGGGACATACGCCGTCACGGTGACGCTGCCGGAAGGCACGCTGCTGACGGGTGTGAACGGCTGGCCGAACCTGCAGAAGGGTCAGGCACAGTGGCTGGTGAACATTCAGGCGATGCAGACCAGCCGCTATGAACTGGATCTGACGCTCAGCGGCGGCATGACCGGCAGCATCGACGACCTGTCTGCCCCGGCGGAAGTGACGATTTCCGGCCAGCGGATGAGCGAACAGATGACGGTCAGCGGCGCGTTTGCGCTGAACGACCTGTATCCTGATACCTACCAGATTACGGCAGCCCTGCCGCGCGGCCTGTATGACACCGAGGGCTGGACGCTCAGCACGACCGATACGGGCGTGACGGCGAGCATTCTGGTGGAAATCGGCGCGGGCGAAACCGTTGTGCTGCCGGCGCTGGCGAACCATGCCACCGGCGACGCTTCCGGCGTGGTGCTGGGGCTGGACGGTCAGCCGATGAGCGGCGTGCAGGTGCAGCTGGTCAATCAGGCGGGCGAAGTCGCGGCGGAAGCGGTGACGGATGAAAACGGCGCTTGGCAGGCGGAGTTCCTCGAATACGGGACGTACGTTGTTCGCTATGATGCGGGCGTGACCCTTGCCAACGGTGCGCTCGTCATCAGCGACGAACCCGCGACTGTGACCGCGAAGGCGGCGAATCCGGCGGCGCTGACCATCCACGCCTTCCGCGACAACGATAACAACGGTTCACGCGGGAAGTACGAGGAAGGCGTGTCCGGCGCGACGATGAGCCTCATCACCGAAGTCAACGGCGTGGAGGTTGTTGTGGCATCCGGCGAAACGGACAAGAACGGCGAAGTGTCGCTGGCTGTGCCGGCGGGGACGTACGTCCTGCGCAGCGAGCTGCCCGCGGGCTTCGGCCATGGTGCGCACGGCAAAAATGTCAGCGCAAACATGTCCATCATGGATGAAACGACCGAACAAGTGCAAAGCAGCGTGCCGCTGACCCTCGAAGCCGGTTCTGTGACCGACGTGGGCGTCGGCGTGATGACGATGGCGGCGCTGCAGGGTCTTGTATGGCTGGATGAAAACGACGACGGCGTGTATCAGGACGGTGAACCCGGTCAAGCGGGCATCAAAATCCGCGCCGTCGGCGTGAAAAACGGCTTGGTGTACGAAACCGAGAGCGGCGAGGACGGCAAATTCTACATCGGTCAAATGCGCTACGGCACATACAATGTCGAATACAGCCTGCCGGACGGCTTGGTGTTTGCGCGCTACAGCCAGACGGGCGGTAATCGCCGCTCCATCATCACCAGCGAATTCAAGCGCTCCGAAACGGATCAGGTGATTCTTGAACGCGGTGACTTGGAGGAAGTCCTCCTTGGCGTGATGAAGGGCTCTGACATCAACGGCATCTGCTTCCTGGATGAAAACAACAACGGCGTGTATGACGAGGGCGAAAAGACGCTGGAAGGCGTGAAGGTCGTCCTGTACCGTCAGGCCATCGGCAAGGAGCTGCTGAACACCGTCTCCGACGAGAACGGGCGCTTCACCTTCGCCAACATCCGCGGCAGCACGTTCCGCGTCAAAGCGACGATTCCGCAGGGCTATGTGTACACCATTGCGGGCGATGGCGAGTACGGCAACCTGTTCGCGCCCGGCACTGACCGCCGCGAGTACACGATTTCCGACGTGGTGCTGGAGAATGACAGCGAGATGACGATGGCCATCGGCGCGATTACTTACGGCAGCATCTCCGGCACGGTGTATCTGGATGACGACTTCTCCGGCAGCCGGATGGACGCGGAAAAGATGGTCAACAACTTCACCGTCACCCTGACGGATGAAAACGGCAATACCCGCACGGCGAAAACGAACCGCAGCGGCGTGTATACCTTCGATGACCTTGCGCCGGGGCAGTACACCGTGAGCGCGACCGCGAACCGCGGCTTGGCGTTCACGCGCACGGGCGACGGCAATATCCTCCGCAACCTCTCCGGCGGCGCGGGCGAAAGCGAACCGGTGGCGCTGACAATGGGCGCGGATTTGACGGGGCTTGATATCGGCATGATTACCCCCGGACATGTGTCCGGCGTGGTGTTTGCCGACAAGAACGACAATGGCCTGCGCGACGCGGATGAAGGCGGCTTGCTCGGCGCGGTGGTCCACCTGATGGACGAAACCGGTGACGTGGCGACCCGCACCATCGGCGCGGATGGCAGCTTCCTGTTTGACGCGGTGCTGCCCGGAACGTACCGCCTGCGCTACGAGCTGCCGGGCGACGGCGTGTTTGCTCCCCTGGCGGACGGCGGCAACACCATTGCGCCGGATTCCGACGGCACGACGGATTCCTTTACCATCGGCGTGGGCGAAGAAGTCACCGCGCCCCTGTGCGGCGCACTGGCTTTGGGCGACATTGAAGGCATGGTGTTTGCCGATCACAACGGCAACGGCGCGCAGGATGCAGACGAAGCGGCGCTTGCCGGCGTGACGCTGATTCTGACCCCCTCCCGCGAGGATTTGACGGAGCAGACCGTCCTCACCGATGCGACGGGCGCGTACAGCTTCACCGGGCTGCGGCCGGACGCCTACACGCTGACCCTGCGCTTCCCGGAGAGCATGGTGCTCTCCAAGCTGGACGGCAATGTGACCCTGCCGCTGATGCACGGGCTGAACGAGCAGCAGGTGAGCATCGAAATCGGGCTGGGCGAGGAATGGCTGAATCAGGCGCTTGGCGGCGTGATTCCGTCGAAGATGTCCGGTCAGGTTTGGGTGGATGAGAATGACAACGGGCGCATGGACGCGGGCGAAATCACCCCGGAAAACGAGACGCTGACCCTGCTGGATGAAACCGGCGCGGTGTTTGCGCAGGTGCAGACCGATGCAGATGGGCGGTTCGCCATCGACGGCATTGCCCCCGGCGTGTACAGCCTTGCCTACGACCTCAAGGAAGGTACGCAGGCGGCGCGTCTGGGCGACAGCACCTTCACCACCGAGGGCAGTCAGCTCGTCATGACCGAAATTGAAATTAGCGAAAACAACAACTATACTGCTCCGATGCTGGGCTTGAAGATTGACACAAGCATCGGCGGCATGGTCTGGTGCGACAACGCGGGCGAGATTGCGCCCCTGTCCGGCGCGGAGGTTATCCTGCTGGACGAAAAGGGCAGCGAACTGCAAAACGCGACGACGGGCGAGGATGGCATCTACCGCTTTGACGGCTTGATGCCGGGCAACTACCGTCTGCGTGTGACGCTCCCGAACGGCTACGTCGTCGTAGAAAAGGACGACACGCGCCTCAAGGACGGGCAGAACATCAGCGTGATGACGACCTACACCGCCCGCGAGGGAGAGAGCGACCTGATTGCCCTGCGCATGAGTCAGCATCAGCTGGAACAGAATATTGGCGCGGTGCAGCCGGGCACGCTGGGCGACTTCTGCTGGCTTGACCTGAACGGCAACGGCCTGCAGGACGCGGGCGAACTCGGTCTGGGCGACATGCGCATCGAGCTGTGGCGAAACGACCAGCTCGTCGCGGAAACGACGACCGACGCGTACGGCTACTACACTTTCGAGAACCTGTATCCGGGCGTGTACACGCTCAAGCCCATCTACCCGGCGGAAGTTGTGCCGACGCGTATGCGCACGGATATTCCGCTGATTGCGTCGATTCTGGGCGAAAACGGCGAATCGAACCCGGTTCAGGTGACCTCCGCCAGTACGACCTACACGGCGGATTTGGGCTTCGTGCTGGTTGATGACGACGTGCTGCCGGCAAACTACGGCATCGGCGAAAAGCAGGACTGGACGAAGAAGTAAGGGACAATGCGGAATTGCGCATCCGCGGATGGCGGGGTGCTGCGGGGGCGAAAGCTCTCGCGGTGCCCCGTTTTTTGTGAAGGGGGAGGGAAGCAAAGTCCGCTTTTACGGAAAGAATCAACTGTTTGTTTTGGTGAGAATTGAAAAGTAAATAAAAGTTACTTCACTCGCATTTTCCGAATGAAAATGGAAGCTGCTTCATTCTGAAATCCCAAATCCGCGTGAATCAACCGTTTTCCTGCGCGAAAGTGTATTGCAAAAGCGGCTTGCATTTGGTATCATAAATGTTACCAGATGTGGCTGTTCAATATGGAAAAAAAATCAGCCGAATCATGCTGGAAATGAAAGGACGGAAACAAATATGAAGAAACTCCTTGCTCTCCTGATGGCGCTCATGATGTGCTGCACTGCCTTTGCGTTCGCGGAGGAAGAAGCGGAAGTGCCGGCAGTTGAAATGAATGTCAGCTTCGAGGCGCAGACGGTTGCGCTGGGTGAAACGGGTCTGACGATGCAGATTCCGGCGGACTGGGCGGTTCAGGAAGTCCCCGCAGGCACGGAAAACGCCGAGAACATCCTGCTCTTCGCCGTCAACGCCGACCAGACGGTCAGCATTACGGCGCAGCTGTCCGCGATGAGCTTTGAAACGCTGCTGCAAGGCATTCAGGACGCGGGCGCGACGGAAGAAATGCTCGCTGAGCTGTATGTCAACGAGAACTATTGCCTGATGTACACCCCCGGCGACACCGTGCTGGCGCTGTATGCTTTCCTTGATGACGAGACGGTTCTCGCTGTGACGTTCCAGGTCGCCAGCAAGGAAGTGGGCGACGCGCTGGAAAACATGCCGCTGGAGATCTTCGGCAGCTTGGCGGCAGCGGAGTAATTCACTTCGTTACCATGATGCAGGACGAATGAGCGTCCTGCATTTTTTGTGCGCAAAAATGAACAGGGACTTGCAGAAAAACTTGATAAATGCAACAACTTGGACGAAAATATTCAAAATACACGAGAAAAACATAAAAAAAACACAGTTTGTGCAACAAAACACTTGATTTTCTCCATACAGTGTTGCATAATAAAGCATCGACACGGTGAAGCCGGCTGGTTTGGCGTGTCGATGAACAAGAAACGCAGGCAGACGCGGCAGCGCCCCTGCCGGGAAGGTGGAGCGGATGAATTCCAAGATGCTGTTTTATATCCTCAAGCGCGTGCTGCTGGCGCTGCTGACCATCTGGATTGTTATCACGGTGACGTTCTTCGTGATGCACTCGATTCCGGGTGGACCGTTCGCAAGTGAAAAGGCAATTTCCGCGGAAGCGCAGGCGGCGCTGGAGGCCAAGTACGGACTGGACAAGCCGCTGGGCGAACAGTATGTGACATATCTGCGCGACGTAGTGACGAAGCTGGACTTCGGGCCGAGCCTGAAGCAGCGCGGCCGTCAGGTCATTGACATTATTCTGGATGGCATGAAGACCTCCGCGAAGCTTGGTCTGATTGCGGCGTTCAGCGCGGCGATTGCCGGCATCGTCCTCGGCGCGCTGGCGGCGCTGCGGCGCAACACCGTGCTGGATAAGATTATCATGGTGATTACGACCGCGTTCGTGTCCATGCCGTCGTTCATTATGGGGTCGTTCCTGCTGATAGTGTTCTCAGTCAAGTTAGGCTGGGTACCCGCGAACGGCGCGACGGCCGAAGGGCTGATCCTCCCGATCATCACCCTTGCGCTCTACCCGATGAGCTATATCACGCGCCTGACGCGCTCCTCCATGCTCGACGTGCTGGGGCAGGATTATATCCGCACCGCGCGCGCCAAGGGCGTTTCGGGCAAGAAAATTATCTTCGGTCACGCGCTGAAGAACTCGCTGATTCCGGTTATCACCTATTTCGGCCCGATGCTGGCGTTCATCGTCACCGGCTCGATGGTCGTCGAGCAGATTTTCGCCGTGCCGGGTATCGGCCGCCAGTTCGTATCCAGCATCACCAACCGCGACTACACCATGATTATGGGGACGACCATTTTCCTCGCCTCTTTAATCGTGATTATGAATCTGATCAGCGACCTGCTCTACAAGGTGGTTGATCCGCGCATTGATTACGAATAAGGAGGCCTCTGCACCATGATGATGAACAAGAAAAAGCCCTTTAGCCTGCATCTGGATGTGGATTCCTTCATGCCCGCGACGGCGGAGGAAAAGGAAGTCATCTCCCGGATGCGGCCGTCCTCGACCTTTTTCCGCGATGGCGTGAAGCGCCTGCTGAAAAACAAGGTCGCGACCATCAGCCTGATTCTGATTGTGCTGATTACGCTGTCCTCCATCATCATCCCGATGTTCTGGCCGTATTCGTATGACCAGATGCTGGGACAGACGAAGGGTCGCCCGATGGACAACAGCTACAACAACCTCGCGCCGTTCCAGTACGGCAAGACGGAACTGAAGAAAATCGACAAAGGGGAATCTGTTTTCCCGCACATCTTCGGCACGGACGCGCACGGACGCGACTACTTCATCCGCGTCGTCTACGGGACGCGCATTTCCCTCGCCGTCGGCTTCTTCGCCAGCATCATCGTGCTGGTGATTGGCATGATGATTGGCGCAGTCGCGGGATATTTCGGCGGCAGGGTGGACTTGTTCATCATGCGAATCGTCGATATTATCTACTCATTGCCGGACATGCTGGTCATCATCCTGCTGGCGGTCGTGCTGGGGCAGGTGCTGCATGTGGAAGGCACCATCTTAGAGAAAATCGGCTCGAACATCATCAGCATGTTCATCGTCTTTGGTCTGCTCTATTGGGTGGGCATGGCGCGCCTGATTCGCGGTCAGATTCTGTCCCTCCGTGAGCAGGAGTACGTGCTGTCGGCGCAGGCGACGGGCGCGAAGGCACGGTGGATTATCCGCAAGCACCTTCTGCCGAACTGCATCAGCGTCGTGATTATTTCGACCGCGCTGCAAATTCCGAACGCGATTTTCACCGAAAGCTTCCTGTCCTTCCTGGGTCTGGGCGTTAATGCGCCGATGCCCTCGCTGGGCTCGCTGGCTTCTGATGCGCTCAACGGCATCTATTCCTACACCTATCGCCTGATTATCCCCGCCGTGGTCATCTGCCTCATCGTGCTGAGCCTGAACCTGTTCGGCGACGGCCTGCGCGACGCATTTGACCCGAAGCTGAATGCGTGATGAAAGGAGCTGGACCAAATG
>OLPR01002620.1_pt1 | contig 13047 bp, 10 predicted proteins | sample 1672761 | NCBI WGS metagenome assembly OLPR01 (sample SAMEA3136721, study PRJEB25190) | human gut metagenome | biome: human gut; feature: human-associated habitat; material: faeces | place: Austria | collected 2013 | reverse complement strand
AAAAAATCATATTACCTTATACAGTCGTTCCAAACAGGCAGATAATGAATTTTATCGGGTTCGTGGTTATATGAGCTGTAATCGCGTCGCAGTATCTTCTGTCGGGACGAAATAAAACGACCTGCCAATATGTTTTTGGCAGGCCTTGCAAATTTACTCTGCCGATGTTCCGATCAGCAACAGTATCGAATAGTCGGTTTCAGCCAGTTTCGCATCCGTGCCGCAACCCCAGACGATATTTACCTGCGGGGCAAATTCGTGGATGACGGTTAAGAGGCTACATAGGTCGTCGAAACTTATTTCCGATGCGGGATGATAGCTTACTTTTACAATCACGTCGAGGTCAGCTCCGATGTGTAGGGCTTCCAATTCGGTGCGGAGTTGTTCCGCCAAGACGGGCATTGCACCCTCGACCGTAATTAGGGCGCAAGATGCTGCGCTATTCAAAATACGGTCGAAATCGTTCCGGACGATTTGCACCATGTCGTCTTCCGACGGGCTGAATCGGGTGTCAAGATAGTGCCTGATTTCTTCTTTGGTTTTCATGTGATTTTGTTTTTGGGTAATACATTCCGGCTGTGAATACGCAGATCGATTCAGCCGATATGTACTCGTTGCGGTTTGCTTATTTAAGCCCTATACACTGGCTTGAAACAGGCGGTTAATGAATTTTATCGAGTTTCCGGTTACATGAGCCGTAATCACGCCGCAGTATCTTCTGTCGGGATTTAACAAAGCGACCTGCCGGGTTGCGGCAGGTCGGGACAACTAAGAATGGCCGGGATAAAGATTCGGAAAGGATTTGGATAACAACTTACAGCTATGGGCTTTATTCTCGACCGGAATTATGTACGAGTGTGAAAACTATTTATCGTATTTTAATTTCAGCTTGTCTACAAGATTCTGCAAAAATGTTAAGCGTGTCCCTTCAAAGGTGTTTGGTAATAAGTTTCGCACCCCTCCTTCGGAATTAAAGAAGGCAAGTAGTCCTTTATCTTCCCATTCTATCAATAAGAATGATGGAGTAGTTGATACTTTATCATCGAAACAAAATCTTATACGGTATTTGGTGTCTTCTATTAATCCAATGGCAGACATGGCGACACACTCACCTGCTGGGTCTCCTCCAGTTACATAAGACCAAGTTGTAATTATGGGCTTTTGTGGAATTATATAGAAGCATAGGGGTTCGAAAGACGACCGTTTAATAACAATCGCAGCTGAATTGTAACCACCGTGGTTACAAAAAATTAAAGATAAATCAACCTTAAATTTCTGATCTCCTACATGAAATGTTGCATTAGGAAATGCATAATATTGATTCGTTTCTGCTAAATGAAATTTACCGATCCACCGCTGAGCTTCTGTTGAGAAGCACATTATCAGTCCCCAAAAGAGCAAAATAATTTTTTTCACGGACCCGCGTCCGTGCATCATCAACACCATTTATTTTAGCTATATAAGAAAGGATGTATTTCAAATGGAAATCAGAGAAGAATTGCGTTATTCCGAAGATCATGAATGGGTACTCATCGATGGCGACGTTGCCGTTGTCGGCATCACCGACTACGCACAGAGCGAACTCGGCGACCTCGTATTCGTTAATCTGCCAGAAGTCGACGACGAAGTCGAAGCTGGTGAAACCTTTGCAGATGTTGAATCCGTTAAGGCTGTCAGCGACGTGCTCTCTCCGGTGAGCGGCACCGTTGCTGAAATCAACGAAGAGCTCCTCGATTCCCCAGAAAAGATCAACGAAGCGCCATACGATGCATGGTTCATCAAAGTCAGCGATTTTGAAGAAGCCGACGATCTGATGAGCGCAGACGAATACAAAACCTACCTCGAAGGCCTCGAATAATAAGCAAACGAAACCGTTCCTCATAAAATGAAAAGGATGGTGATACCCTATGGGCAGCTATGTGCCTAATACCAACGAAGAACGTCAGGAGATGCTCAAGGCCTGCGGCTACGAATCTTTTGACGACATGTTCAGCGTCATCCCTGAAGATATGAAGCTGAAAGCACCGCTCAACCTGCCAGAAGGCAAGAGTGAGCTCGAAACCCGCCGCATCGTCACAGCGATCTCTGAAAAGAATAAGATCTTCCCACACATCTTCCGTGGCGCCGGCGCGTACAACCATTACGTTCCAGCAATGGTCAAGAGCGTGCTTTCCAAAGAAAATCTCCAGACCGCTTACACCCCTTACCAGGCTGAGATCAGCCAGGGGATCCTGCAGTCCATCTTCGAATACCAGACCTACATCTGCGAGCTCACCGGTATGGATGTTTCCAACGCGTCTGTTTACGATGGCGCCAGCGCAGCTGCTGAAGCACTGTCCATGTGCTATGGCAGAAAGCAGAAGAAAGCCGTCGTCAGCGGCGCGATCAATCCATATGTGCTCTCGACGATCCAGACCTACACCTTTGGGAACGACATGGAAGTCGTCGTTGTTCCACCAACGGCAGACGGCCTGACCGATATCGAAGGGATCAAAGCTGCCGTTGACGCCAACACCGCAAGCGTCTACATCCAGCAGCCAAACTACTTCGGCAACATCGAAGACGCCACCGCCATCGGCGAGATCGCGCATGCTGCAAAAGCGAAGTTCATCATGGGCGTCAACCCAATGACCCTCGCGCTCTTAAAGAGCCCACGCGAATACGGCGCAGACATCGCCGTCGGCGATGCCCAGCCACTTGGTCTGCCACTCGGCTTCGGCGGTCCATATGTAGGCTTCATGGCCACCACCACCAAGAACATGCGCGCGCTGCCAGGTCGCATCGTCGGTCAGACTCATGACGCCAACGGCAACGTCGGCTATGTTCTGACCCTGCAGGCGCGTGAGCAGCACATTCGTCGTGAAAAAGCATCCTCGAACATCTGCTCCAACCAGGCGCTCTGCGCACTGGCTGTCGGTGTGTATCTCTCCACCATGGGTAACAAAGGCCTGAAAAACGTCGCCACCCAGTCCATCTCCAAAGCCCATTATCTGGCAGAAGGGCTCGTCGGCGCAGGCCTCACGCTGGAAAACAAAGGCGAATACTTCAATGAATTCGTCACCACAAGCGATATTCCAGCAGAAAAGATCCTCGCAGCCCTTGAAGCAGAAGACATCCTCGGCGGTTATCCGCTGGATGACAAACGCATCCTCTGGTGCTGCACCGAAATGAACACCAAAGCAGAAATGGACGACGTGGTCCGCATTGTGAAGGAGGTGGGCTGAGATGTTGGTCTTTGAAAAATCGAGACCGGGTCGCGGCATGGACATCATTCCAGCCTGCGATGTACCCGTTGTTGAAGTAGCGCAAAAGGACGCGCGTGAAAGCGCGCTGCATCTGCCAGAGATCAGCGAAGTCGATCTCGGCCGTCATTACACCGAACTGGCGAAAAAATGCCACGGCGTCAACGATGGCTTCTATCCACTCGGCAGCTGCACCATGAAATATAACCCTCGCATCAACGAAGAAATGTCCAATCTTCCAGGTTTTGCAGCCATCCATCCGCTGCAGCCTGAAAGCACCGCTCAGGGCGCGCTGGAAGTGATCCAGACCCTGGAAAAAGATCTCTGCGAGATCACCGGCATGGACCGTCTCACCCTGCAGCCTGCAGCCGGCGCCCATGGTGAATTCACCGGGCTTCTGCTGATCAAGGCTTATCACACCGCCCGCGGCGACAACAAGCGCACGAAGGTCATCGTTCCTGACAGCGCCCACGGCACCAATCCAGCCAGCGCCAACATGTGCGGTTACGAGATCATCAACGTCGAATCCGGTCCGGATGGCTGCGTCGATCTCGACAAGCTCAAAGAAGTCTGCACCGACGAGGTTGCCGGCCTCATGCTGACCAACCCGAACACCGTCGGTCTCTTCGATCCAAACATCAAAGCCATCACCGATATGGTGCATGAATGCGGCGGTCTCTGCTACTACGATGGTGCAAACCTCAACGCCGTCATGGGCTGGGCACGTCCTGGCGATATGGGCTTTGACGTTGTGCATCTGAACCTGCACAAAACCTTCTCCACCCCTCACGGCGGCGGCGGTCCTGGCTCCGGTCCAGTCGGCTGCAAAGCGATCCTCGCAGATTATCTGCCAGGTCTGCTCGTTGAAGGCGAAGAAGGCAGCCGCCATTTCGTCAAGCCGGCACATTCCATCGGCGATGTCAAAGCCTTCTATGGTAACTTCCTCGTCTATGTCCGCGCCCTCACCTATATCACGACCCTCGGCCGCGATGGCATTCCAGAAGCCAGCGCCAACGCTGTGCTCAATGCCAACTACATGCGCGCCGGTCTGCACGATCTCTATGACATGGCTTACGACGTCACCTGCATGCACGAGTTCGTCATGGATCTCTCCCGCATGAAGAAGGAAACCGGTTGCGTCGCCACCGACGTTGCCAAAGGCCTCCTGGACAATCACATCCATCCACCAACAATGTACTTCCCGCTCATCGTTCACGAAGCGCTCATGGTCGAGCCAACCGAGACCGAATCTCGCGAAACCCTCGATCATGCCATCAGCGTTTTCCGCGAACTCTACAAGATGGCTTACGAAGCGCCTGACGCCCTGCACGCCGCTCCAGTTACCACACCGGTCGGCCGTCTCGACGAAGTCGAAGCAGCGCGTCATCCAGTTGTGAAGTACGATTTCGAAGGGTAAACAACGCACATGACAGAACGGTTAACTGTAGTAACAGGCGACAGCACCGATCCATACAAAAATCTTGCCCTGGAAAACTGGCTGCTCGATCATGTCGCAGCAGATGAGGTCATCCTCTATCTCTGGCAGAATCAGCATACAGTTGTCATCGGCAAGAACCAGAATGCCTGGAAAGAATGTAACATCTCTACCCTGGAAGCCGACGGCGGGCGCCTTGCTCGCCGTCTTTCCGGCGGTGGCGCTGTCTACCACGATCTTGGCAATCTGAATTTCACCTTTGTCGCCCAGAAGGACCACTACGACGTGGTCAAACAGCATGACGTGATCCTGAAAGCCCTGCTCTCGCTGGGGATCCAGGCAGAAAAAAGCGGCCGCAACGACATCCTCGTCGATGGGCGCAAAGTCAGTGGCAATGCGTTTTACGAGCACATGGGACGCTGCTACCATCACGGTACCTTGCTGATGCAAGTCGATGGTGAAAAAATGGCACGCTATCTCAATGTCGCCAAGGACAAGCTCGCCAGCAAAGGCGTCGCTTCCGTGAAATCGCGGGTGCTGAACCTCGTCGAGGTTTTGCCGACGCTCGACGCCGATACGCTGAAAGCTGCTCTCGTGCAAGCCTTCGCCGAAGTGTACGGCGGCACACCGGAAGAACTTCCTCTGGCGGCCGTGGACAGCGACGAATGGCAGACGCTTGAAGCGCGCTACAGCGCCTGGGATTGGAATTTCGGGCGCAGATTTCGCTTTGATCGCGCCATCGGCGAACGTTTCCCGTGGGGGCGCGTGGACATTCAGATGCAGATCGATCGCGGACACATCAGCGACGTGCAGGTTTATTCCGATGCGCTTTTGCCTGATTTTATCGATGCCCTCGGGCCAGCGCTTTTGGGCGCGCGCTATGAGCGGCAGTCGATCGTCGCAAGAGTGGAGTCGGTGCCAGTAGAATCAGCAGCGGCAGAAACGCCGAAGCAGGAACTGGCAGCCTGGCTCGGAACGTTGGATTATTAATACGCTTCTCTTTACATTGTGAAGGAGGTATGAGAATTGGAAAATCATTTTGAACTGATCGTCGTCGGGGCCGGTCCCGGCGGATACGTGGCAGCGATCAAAGCAGCGAAACTCGGACTTTCCGTCGCCGTCGTTGAAGAACGCGAAGTCGGCGGTACCTGCCTCAATCGCGGCTGCATCCCAGCCAAGGCCATGATCCATGCGGCGACCCTTTACGAAGAAATGAAAGATGCTGAGCAATTCGGCATCATCGCAGAAAACGTGCATTTTGATTACGAAAAGATCATCGACTACAAGCAGGAGACCATCAACCAGCTCGTCGGCGGCGTCGAACAGCTCTTCAAGGGCAACGGGGTCACCCTCATCAACGGGCGCGGCGTGCCCCATGCGAACAAGACCGTGCAGGTCACCGCTGCCGATGGCACAGTGACCGACTACACCGCCGACAACATCATCCTCGCCGCTGGCTCCAAGCCAGTCGTGCTGAACATTCCAGGCATGAAGCTGCCAGGCGTTATCTCCAGCGATGAGCTCTTCAAGCTGCGCGAGCGTCCAGATTCCATCGCCATCATCGGCGGCGGCGTCATCGGCGTTGAATTCGCCAACGCATTCTCCTATTTTGGCACCCAAGTCACCATCATCGAAGGGATGGACCGCATCCTGCCAAATATGGACCGCGAGATCAGCCAGAATCTCAAGATGATCATGAAAAAACGCGGCGTCGAGATCTACAACAACGCCATGGTGCAAGGATTGGAAGAAGACGGTGAACTCACTGCTGTTCATTTCAAGCAGAAGGACGAAGACAAGACCATCTCCGCCCAGTATGTGCTCTGTTCCGTCGGTCGCGGACCAAATACCCAGGGACTCTTCGGCGACGACGCCACACCAGATATGGAACGTGGACGCATCCTCGTGGATGAGCATTTCCAAAGCTCCATCCCAGGCGTTTACGCCATCGGCGACTGCGTCATCGGTATGCAGCTTGCACACACCGCCAGCGCTCAGGGCATCGTCACTGCAGAATATCTCGCCGGTCACGAACCATCCATCGATCTTGCCGTCGTTCCAGCCTGCGTCTACACCGATCCGGAGATCGCCTCCGTCGGCATCACCGAAGACGAAGCAAAGACCACCGGTCTCGATGTCGTCGTTGGTAAGTACATCATGGGCGGCAACGGCAAGAGCTTGATCACCAAGGAAGACCGCGGTTTCATCAAAATCGTCGCCCGCGCAGACGATCACAAGATCGTCGGGGCACAGATGATGTGCGCCCGCGCCACCGATATGATCAGCGAAATGGGCGTCGCCATCGCCAATGGCATGACCGCCGAAGAAGTGACGAAAGCCATTCGCCCTCATCCAACTTACAACGAAGGCGTCGGCGAAGCTGTGGAAGAGATCTTTGGTGAAGCCATCCACGTCATGCCGAAAAAGAAGAAAAAGAAAAGCAAATAAGCGTGCAGACATTGGCAGCTGCGCGCTTGCAGCCGCCGATGTTTTGTTGCTTGCAGAAAATGTCCGCGCACAATAAATGCGAGCTTATAAGTGTAACAAACAGAATTGATGAGTAAAGAATCGCTGAATCATGTAAAGTTGAGGGTGGAGCCAAGACTCCACGACCGTTATCCACTGTTTTTATCAAAAGGAGTGTGTATCAATGGGATTCAAATCTGATATTGAAATTGCACAGGAAGCGACCATGCAGCCGATCAACGACATCGCCGCAAAGCTCGACATTCCGGATGAATACATCGAAAACTATGGCAAATACAAAGCCAAGATCGATTTCCGCTACTACAACGACGTGCTCAAAGATCGTCCAAATGCGAAAGTCGTTCTCGTTACCGCCATCAACCCAACGCCAGCCGGCGAAGGCAAGACCACCACGACCATCGGCGTTGCCGACGCGCTCAACCGCCTCGGTAAAAAGACCATGGTCGCGCTGCGCGAACCATCCCTTGGCCCAGTCTTCGGCGTTAAGGGCGGCGCAGCCGGCGGCGGCTATGCGCAGGTTGTACCAATGGAAGACATCAACCTCCATTTCACCGGCGACCTGCACGCCATCGGTGCAGCCAACAACCTGCTCGCAGCCATGCTCGACAACCACATCTATCAGGGCAACGCGCTGAACATCGATCCGCGCCGGATCACATGGCGGCGCTGCGTCGACATGAACGACCGGCAGCTGCGCTTCGTCGTGGACGGGCTGGGCGGCCGCGTCAACGGAACGCCGCGCGAGGACGGCTACGACATCACCGTGGCCTCCGAGATCATGGCGGTGCTGTGCCTGTCCGATGGCATTTCCGATTTGAAGGAGCGGCTTTCGCGCATCGTCGTGGGCTATACCTATGACGACGAGCCGGTAACCGCCGGTCAGATCAGGGCGGCGGGCGCGATGTGCGCGCTTTTGAAGGACGCGCTCAAGCCCAATCTCGTGCAGACGCTCGAGCATACCCCCGCGCTGGTTCACGGCGGCCCGTTCGCCAACATCGCGCACGGCTGCAATTCCGTGCTTGCGACGAAAATGGCCATGAAGCTGGGCGACTACGCCGTGACAGAGGCCGGCTTTGGCGGCGATCTGGGCGCGGAGAAGTTCCTCGACATCAAGTGCCGCATGGCTCATTTGAAGCCCTCGGCGGTCGTCGTTGTGGCGACGGTGCGCGCGCTCAAGATGCACGGCGGCCTGAAAAAGACCGAGCTGAATACCGAGAACCTCGCCGCGCTCGAGGCGGGCCTGCCCAATCTGCTGCGCCATGTGTCCAACATGACCGAGGTCTATCATCTACCCTGCGTGGTGGCGATCAACCGCTTCCCGACCGATACCGAGCGCGAGCTGAAGCTGGTCGAGGATAAATGCCGCGCGCTGGGCGTGAACGCCGTTCTGAGCGAGGTCTGGGGCCGGGGCGGCGCGGGCGGCACGGCGCTGGCCGAGGAGGTCGTGCGGCTGTGTGAGCAGGAAAATGACTTCGCCTTCTGCTATGACGACGACATGACCATCCGCCAGAAGATGAACGCCATCGTGACGCGCGTCTATCGCGGCGACGAGGTGGTGCTCACGCCCGAGGCGAAAAAGCAGGTCAAAAAGCTGACCGAGATGGGCTGCGGCGCGATGCCCGTGTGCATGGCCAAGACGCAGTACAGCTTCTCCGACGACGCGAAAAAGCTGGGCGCGCCGGAGGGCTTCAAGGTGACGGTGCGGCAGGTGAAGGTGTCCGCGGGCGCGGGCTTCATCGTGGCGCTGACCGGCGACATCATGACCATGCCCGGCCTGCCGAAAGAACCCGCCGCCGAGCGCATCGACGTGGATGAAAACGGCGTGATCAGCGGCCTGTTCTAAGAGAAGATAAAGTGAAAAGCGCGCTTCGTTCGGCTTGATATGAGCGGATGAAGCGCGCCTGTTTTATTCGTTTCAAAGGGTGCCAATGGGGGCGCCGTCTCAGCGGTATTTTTCGCGCCACTGCTTTTGCAGCGCGTCGGCCTCCATGTGGTATTCGCGGTAGTTCAGCAGATCAAATTCGCGCTTGATGCGCTCCATCGGCCAGTCGGGATCGTTCGATTCCATCCAGAAGCAGCCCTCTTCTGAATAGGGGCGTATGGTAACGCCCGCGCCCAGCCGGCGGCGGATCTCGTCGAGCTGCTCAAAGTGTCGGTCCATGTGGAACACCTCGCCGGTCAGGTCGATGTCCGCCATGGCCAGGCCATCCCAGCGTCCGCTTTCGGCCAGCGTGCGCGCGCCGGGGTCTATGATGCGCGCGTGGCTGGTGCGCACCGTCGAGACGACGAAATACTGATTGTAGGCTGCGTAGGTGTCCAGCAGATTGCCGCCGTCGTAGGCCGAGTTCCAGACCACCAGCCGCGCGCCCTTTCTGGCCAGCTGGTTCCAGCCCTCGCGCCAGCCGATGTCAAAGCAGGTCTGCACGCCGATTTTTCCGAAGTCCGTCTCGAACACCGGATATTCCGAGCCGGGCAGCACATGATTGACGGTCGATTCCTCATACACCGTGTGAACCTTGCGGTAGCGGCCGGTCTCGCGCCCCTGCCGGTCGAGGAGCACGGCGCAGTTGTACTTGAAATCGGGGTATTTTTCGCTCGGCTCGTAATAGGAGGTGAGGATATAGCTGCCCGTCTCCTGCGCCTTCCGGCTGAAGGCGCGCAGCATTTCCGTGCCGATTTCGCGCCAGCGGGGGTTGGATATATCGCCGCCGGTCTTGAGGAAGATTTCCGGAAAGCAGATCAGATCGGGCTTATAGCCGGCGACAGCGTCGATCTTCTCCAGCGCGACGGAGAGCATCTCTTCCTGCGTCTTGCCGCGCAGAACCTCCTCGCGCATGGCCCAGGCTGCGATTCTCGTCTTTTTTCCCATGGTAACGCTCCTTTCAGCCGTTTCGTTCATTCATTATAGCCCGCGGCGCGGACAAAGTCAATTCCCATCGCGCAAATGCAGGATCGCGCCGTCGCTTCTGTCGATATGATGAGAAAAACATGAAATAAACGTCGAAATCGCAGTTTTCACAATAATATAATGCAAATTTGCATCCTCTGAGCGCGTGGGCGATTGACAAGCGGCATGGAGGGGGAGTAAAATAAAACCATTCTCAGAAGAGCAAGGGGGCTTTTATTCATGTCCTATGTGAGTGACGTTCTGTCCAATGTGATTGCCAAAAATCCCGGCGAGGCGGTTTTCCATCAGGCCGTTACAGAGGTTCTGGAGACGATCGCGCCGGTTATCGATTCCAATCCCGCCTATGAAAAGGCCGGAATCCTGGAGCGCCTGACCGAGCCGGATCGCGCGATTCTGTTCAAGGTGCCGTGGGTGGATGACAGCGGCAAGGTGCGCGTCAACAAGGGCTATCGCGTGCAGTTCAACAACGCCATCGGCCCGTACAAGGGCGGTCTGCGCCTGCACCCCTCTGTCAATCTGGGCGTGATCAAGTTCCTGGGCTTCGAGCAGATTTTCAAGAACAGCCTGACCGGTCTGCCCATCGGCGGCGGCAAGGGCGGCAGTGATTTTGACCCCAAGGGCAAGAGCGACCGCGAGGTCATGGCGTTCTGCCAGAGCTTCATGACCGAGCTGTATAAGTATATCGGCGCGGATATCGACGTGCCCGCCGGCGACATCGGCGTGGGCGCGCGCGAAATCGGCTATCTCTACGGCCAGTACAAGCGCATCACCGGCCTGTACGAGGGCGTGCTGACCGGCAAGGGCCTGACCTACGGCGGCTCGCTGGCCCGCAAGGAGGCCACCGGCTACGGCTTGGTCTATCTGATGAAGGAAATGCTGGCCACGAAGGGCGAGTCCTTTGAGGGCAAGCGCGTGGTCGTCTCCGGCTCCGGCAACGTGGCCATCTACGCCGCCGAGAAGGCGACGACGCTGGGCGGCAAGGTGGTCGCGATGTGCGATTCCACCGGCTGGATTTATGACGAAGAGGGCGTTGATCTGGCGGCTGTCAAGCAGCTCAAGGAGGTCGAGCGCAAGCGTCTGCGCGAGTACACCGCCTATCGTCCGAACGCCGAGTATCATGAGGACGGCGTGATCTGGGACGTGCCGTGCGACATTGCCCTGCCCTGCGCGACGCAGAACGAGCTGAACGCCGAGCATGCCGCCACGCTGATCAAAAACGGCGTGTTCGCCGTCGGCGAGGGCGCGAATATGCCCTCCACGCCCGACGCGATCCATGCCTTCCAGTCGGCGGGGATCCTCTTCGCCCCGGCCAAGGCGGCCAACGCGGGCGGCGTGGCCACCTCCGCGCTGGAGATGAGCCAGAACAGCTTGCGCCTGAGCTGGACGTTCGACGAGGTTGACGCGCGCCTGCATCAGATCATGGTGGGCATCTTCAAGGAGACGGCTGCCGCCGCCGCGAAATACGGCCATGAAGGCGACTACGTTGCCGGCGCGAACATTGCGGGCTTCTTGAAGGTGGCCGACGCGATGCTGGCTCAGGGCGTCGTCTGATCGAGAAAACGTAAAATCACATAAAGCAAACCGCCGCGGTGATCGCATAAAGCGCGATGACCGCGGCGGTGATTTTTTGTGTCGGGAGAGGGATGGGCGCGTTTGCATGGGGATAGCGTGCGCCATACGCGGCCATGCCGTAAATGTTGGCGGGGCGAAACGGCGAAGGGCGCTTTGATGGGGTGCAGGGAAAGCCGTCTGAAACGGCGGCAGGGCGTTTCAGGACGCATGGCTTGCAAATTCAGTGAATCGGCTGACCGAACGCCTGAAATTCGCCGCCGAAGCCCGGCCTCAATTTCTGTGCGGCGATCGCAACTTTGTCTGCGCTCGAATCCTCTCCTTACAGTCCGGCACTCGGAGCTATTCCCGCGGCGCGTCTCCGCCGTCGAGCAGCGTTTGCAGCAGCGCGCGGAGCGCGTCCTTGGCGTTCGGGCCGACCGCCGCGCCCACGCAGCTGGGACAGCCGTTTTCGCACGGGCACTCGTTCAGTCGCTCGAGCGCCTCCTGAAAGAGCAGACGGTCGGTTTCGTAGACGTGATCGCTCAGCCCCAGCCCGCCCTCGACGCAATCATAGAAATACAGCGTGGGGCGCTGGGTAAACGGATCGCGCACATGATAGACCACGGCGATGTCGCTGGGCGCGCACATGAGGTTGAGCGGCGCGATGGCGCGCATCAGGTGGCACAGCCCGACCATCGCGTCCTGCAGCTGATCCTTCGGCCAGGCGGCCTCGATGCTTTCGGGGATCGTCCACCAGCAGGCGGTGGTCTGCATTTCCAGCTCAGGCAGCGTGACCGGCCCCCAGCCGAGGTTCTCGCGCGTGTCCAGCTTCATCTTTTTGAACATCCGCGTGATCGTGGAAACCATGACCTCGCCGCGATAGCGCGTCATGGGGCCGGAGGGCTTTTCGTCGAACACGTCGAGCACCTTCATGCTGGTGGACAGATCCGCGTCGGTGTAATAATCGACGTTGACGGCGCGCACATAGGCCTTTTTGTCGTCGAAATCGAGCTGCTCCACCTGATACTGCTGTCCTTCGTGCAGGTATATGGCGTACTGGTGCAGCAGCATCGGCACGGTGAAGCGATCCATCTCGCCGATGACGCGGTGATGCGCGGGATTTGAGATGTCGATGATCACGAAGTTCTGATCGCACGCCGAGCGCAGCGATATGCCGGCCTGCGGAAACTCCTCCGCCATCCAGTGATAGCGTCCGGCGACGTGCATGAGCAGCCCCTGCTCGGTCAGGTAGTCGAGCAGCTCGCCCGTGCTGTCCAGGCCGCCGAACAGCTCGCCGTCGGCAAAGGGCAGCTCGTAGGCGGCGCATTTGACGTGATTGAGCAGGATGTAGAGGTTGTCCGGATTGACCAGCGCCTGCTCGGGCGACTGGCCGAAGAAGTAGTCCGGATGCGCCATCATGTACT
>OLPR01002617.1_pt1 | contig 13054 bp, 10 predicted proteins | sample 1672761 | NCBI WGS metagenome assembly OLPR01 (sample SAMEA3136721, study PRJEB25190) | human gut metagenome | biome: human gut; feature: human-associated habitat; material: faeces | place: Austria | collected 2013 | reverse complement strand
AATCGAGCTGAGCAGGTTGTTGTCCGCCAGCGCATTCTGCCCGGCGCCCAAGTCCAACTCCGCCTACAACGCCATCAACGCCGCTATGCGCGATATCCGGAAGGGGAAGGTGGGCCAGGTGCCCCGGCACCTGCAGAACGTCCACGCCGACAGCACCGGCAGCGGCAAGGCCCCGGCCTATAAATATCCCCACGATTACCCCCACCACTATGTGGCCCAGCGGTACCTGCCGGAGGCCCTGGGGGACGTGACCTATTACGAATACGGCGACAACAAGACCGAGCAGGCCGCCCGGCGGTACTGGGAGGATATCAAGAAAAATTGACCGGAAAGGCGGGCGATCCCATGGACCTGAAGCTCCACGATGTGGTCGAGCTGAAAAAGGAACACCCCTGCGGCAGCCGCCGGTGGGAGGTGCTGCGGGTGGGGATGGACATCCGCCTGCGGTGCGCCGGATGCGGCCACGAGGTGCTGGCCCCCCGGCGAAAGGTGGAAAAGAGCATCAAGCGTGTGATACCGAAGGAGGAAATCCAATGAAAAACCGCAAATGGACCCAGTATGTGGCCATGGGCGTGGCCCTGCTGATGGCCATCGTTATGCTCCTGGGCCTGATTATTCCGTATGTCGGCCTGTGAGGAGGGGCGGCTGTGAAGCACTGTATTCTGGCGAAATTCCGGCCCGAGGCCGGGGACTGGCGGGCCTATCTGCCGCAGATCCGGGAGATTTTCTCCGCCGCCGGGGACATTCCCGGCGTCCGGGGCGCAGAGGTCCTTCCCGGCTGCGTGGACCGGGACAACCGGTACCATGTGCTGATCCGGCTGGACATGGACCCGGCGGCCCTGACAGCCTATGACGCCTCCGCCATGCACCACCGGTGGAAGGATCGCTTCGGCCCCCTGCTGGAAAAGAAGGCCATTTTCGACTACGAGCCATAAGAATACCCCCGGTGCGCCGCACCGGGGGTATATTCTACCTGCCAAAAAAGCCTCGCAGAGTTCGCAGCCCGCAGGCTGCGAATAGTGTTCAATCCATTTTTCGCGGCGGCGCCCCCCAAGGGGACTTCCGTTGGGCGTGTACGTCGCGAAAAATACTTTGCGCGGAGAGAGTGTGTTTTCGCGCATTTTATGCGTGAAAACGCGCGGGTCGGAGCGAAATCTCTTTTGTCAAAAAAGGGCGCCGCCCTTTTTTGACAAGCTGCACCGGGGGTGCTTTATTCAGACATGTTCCTGCCTGCGCTGGTGGCGGCGGCACAGGGCCCGGTAGATCAGCAGCCCCACGGCGGACACCGCCAGGGTGGCGGCAAAAACCAGCACTGCGAACTGGTAATCCTTCACGCCCAGGGCGTCGCCTCCTATGGTGGAGGTCAGCACCGACGGCAGGCGGCCCACGGTACACAGCAGCAGCCACTTGCCCCAGGACAGGTCCGTCAGTCCTGCGAAGTAGCACAGCAGGTCCTTGGGCGTGCCCGGCACCATGAATACCAGCCAGAACAGAGCGTCCCGCTTGGGGGAGCTCTGCAAAAATTTCAGCTTTTCCAGCTTCTCCCGGGGAAAGAAGATATCCACCAGCTCCCGGCCAAACCGGCGCACCAGGGCAAACACCGCCACGCTGCCCAGGAACGCTCCCAGCAGGCACAGCAGGCTCCCCCGCACCGCGCCAAAGGCGTAGCCGCCGCTGATCTCCAGAGGCTCTCCGGGGATCACAGCCACCACCACCTGTAAAAACACCATGCCCACATAGGCGGCGCAGCCCATCAGGCCGTGACCGTCCACCCACTGGCGGAACTGCTCCGGCTGGGATGCAAACCGCACCAGCGGGCGGCCCACGAACCATCCCACCACCGCCGACAGCAGCAGGAAAATGGCAATGGCGGCCCAGCCAATGAGCTTTTTCTGTTTGGCTGTGAAAACGTGCTTGTCCATAATAACCCTCGACTTGTTGATGGTATCATTATACCACGTTTTTCCCGCTGTTTTTGAACAGACCGTAAAATAATCCTTAAGCTGCCGGGGTGGAGGGAGAAGCAAACCGGGGGAGGGGCACGGCCCCTCCCCTGCCCATTGCGGAATGCGTCTGCTCACTCCTTGGGGACTTGCTTCATGGACAGGCTGATGCGGTGCTTTTTCTCGTCGGCCTCCAGCACTACCACCCGCACCACGTCGCCCACGGATACGATCTCCGAGGGGTGGCGGATGAACCTGTTGCACACCTGGGAGATATGCACCAGGCCGTCCTGGTGGACGCCGATGTCCACGAACACGCCGAAATCCACCACGTTGCGGACGGTGCCCGTCAGCACCATGCCGGGGGCCAGGTCCTTAATATCCAGCACATCCGTTCGTAGAATGGGGGCAGGCAGCTCATCCCGGACGTCCCGGCCCGGCTTCACCAGCTCGGCCGCCACGTCCCGCAGGGTGGGCACGCCGATGTCCAGCTGACGGGCAACGCTTTCCTCCCCCAGGGCCTTGATCTTGTCCGGCAGGGCCGCCAGGTTCCCGGCGGACACGTCCGCCAGGGTATAGCCGCACAGGTCCAGGAGTCCCTGGGCCGCGGCATAGCTCTCCGGATGGACGCCGGTGTTGTCCAGCACGGACTTGCTCTCCGGCACCCGCAAAAAGCCCGCCGACTGCTGGAACGCCTTGGGCCCCAGCTTGGGGACCTTCAGCAGCTGGCGGCGGCCGGTGAAGGCGCCGTTTTCCTCCCGGTATTTCACAATATTCCTGGCAGTGGTGGCATTGAGGCCGGACACCCGGCCCAGCAGGCTGGCGGAGGCGGTGTTCACGTCCACGCCCACGGCGTTGACGCAGTCCTCCACCACGCCGGACAGGGTCTCGTCCAGCCGCTTCTGGGGCATATCGTGCTGGTACTGGCCCACGCCGATGGCCTTGGGGTCGATCTTCACCAGCTCCGCCAGGGGGTCCTGCATCCGCCGGGCGATGGACACGGCGCTGCGGAGGTTCACGTCATACTCCGGAAACTCCTCCGCCGCCAGCTTGCTGGCGGAGTATACGGAGGCCCCGGCCTCGTTGACCATCATATAGCTGACGCCGCCGCCCAGCTGCCGGATCAGCTCCACCGCCATCTGCTCCGTCTCCCGGCTGGCGGTGCCGTTGCCGATGGCAATATGGGTGACGCCATGGCGGCGTACCAGCTGGGACAGGCGGGCGATGGCCTCCTGCCTCTGGCGGGGACCGAAGGTGGGATACACCACGGCGGTGTCCAGCACCCGGCCGGTGCCGTCGATGACCGCCACCTTGCAGCCGTGGGCATAGCCGGGGTCCAGGCCCATGGTCACATGGCCCTTTACCGGAGGCTGCATCAGCAGGGGCTTCAGGTTCAGGCCGAAGTTGGCAATGGCCCCCTCGCAGGCGGCGGCGGTGAGATCGGACCGGGCTTCCCGCTCCAGGGAGGGGTAGATCAGCCGGTCATAGGCGTCCTCGCAGGCGGCCTTGATAAACTCCATGGCCCGGGACCCGGGACGCACCACCGCCCGGCGCAGAGTCATCAGACCCAGCTCCCGGTCCAGCAGCACGGTGACGGTGAGGACGCCCTCCTTTTCGCCCCGGTTGATGGCCAGGATCTGGTGCCCGGCCAGCTTGGCGATGGGCTGGTCAAAGTCATAATACAGGCGGTAGACGGTGTCCTCCTCCGTGGCGGCCAGACTCCGCAGCCGGCCCTGGCGGCGCAGCAGCTCCCGCAGGGTCTTGCGGATGGCGGCATCGTCCGACAGCAGCTCCGCCACGATGTCGTTGGCCCCCTGGAGAGCATCGGCCAGAGTCTCCACACCCTTTTCCGGGTCCACATAGTCCCGGGCAGCCTCCTCCGGAGCCGGGCAGTCCCGGCCCTGGTCCAGCAGCAGAAGGGCCAGGGGCTCCAGGCCCTTCTCCCGGGCCACGGTGGCCCGGGTCCGGCGCTTCTGCTTATAGGGGCGGTACAGGTCCTCCACCTCCGCCAGGGTGGCGGCGTTGTCAATGGCGGCGGACAGCTCCTGGGTGAGCTTCCCCTGGCCGTCGATGGCGTTTTTGACCTCCTCCCGGCGCTGGGCCAGGTTCCGCAGATAGTTCAGCCGGTCCTCCAGGGTCCGCAGGGCCGTGTCGTCCATGCTGCCGTGGAGCTCCTTGCGGTAGCGGGCGATGAAGGGGATGGTGTTGCCCTCATCCAGCAGGTCAATGACATTCTGCACATGGGCCAGGGGCTTTTCCAGCTCCCGGGCCAGAATTTCCGCGATGCTTTGCATTTGCTTCTCCTTTCGCAGGCAACTGCCGGGACGGAGGATATCCGTCCCGGCAGATTTTTACTTGTGGTACAGCTTCTTCACCTCATAGCGGGGCTGGCAGGTGACGTTGATGCCCAGACGCTTGTAGAGCTTCTCGTCCTCCTCGGAGATGATGACGGAGAAGTGGGCGTCGCAGCCCCGGAGGCTGCTGAGCTGCTCCTGGACCATGGCGGCCAGAGGGTTGGTCAGGCCCGAGATGGCCAGGGCGATGAGTACCTCGTCGGAGTGGAGCCGGGGATTCCGATGGCCCAGGTTGCCGGTTTTCAGGCGGCTGATGGGCTCGATGACCGAGGCGGGGATCAGCTTGAGCTTGTGGTCGATGCCGGCCATGGCCTTCAGAGCATTCAGCAGCAGGGCCGCGCTGGCCCCCAGCAGGGAGGAGGTCTTGCCCGTGACCACGGAGCCGTCCGGCAGCACCATGGCCCCGGCGGGAGCGCCGGTCTCCTCTGCCTTTTGCAGGCAGGCCGCCACGGCAGGGCAGATCTCCGGCGTAACGCCGGCCTGCTGCATAACGATCTCCAGCTTCCGCACCACCTCATCGTCACAGCGGCCCCGGGTGCGGTCGGCCATGCCGGCGTAGTAGCGGCGGAGGATCTCCATCCGGGACGCCGCCTGACACACCTGGTCGTCCACAATGGCAAAGCCCGCCATGTTCACGCCCATGTCCGTGGGGGATTTGTAGGGAGACGCGCCCTGGATCCGCTGGAACATGGCGTTGAGCACCGGGAAGATTTCCACGTCCCGGTTGTAGTTCACGGTGGTCTTGCCGTAGGCCTCCAGGTGGAAGGGGTCGATCATGTTCACGTCGTTCAGGTCCGCCGTGGCCGCCTCATAGGCCAGGTTCACCGGGTGCTTCAGTGGCAGGTTCCAGATGGGGAACGTCTCGTACTTGGCGTAGCCCGCCCGGATACCCCGCCGGTTGTCGTGGTACAGCTGGCTCAGGCAGGTGGCCATCTTGCCGCTGCCGGGGCCGGGGGCCGTTACCACCACGATGGGACGCGAGGTCTCGATATAGTCGTTTTTGCCCAGGCCGTCGTCGGACACGATGTGGGCCACGTCCGAGGGATACCCGGCAATGGGATAGTGGCGATAGCTCCGGACGCCCAGAGCCGTCAGCCGCTTGATGAAGGCGTCCGCCGCCGGCTGACCGGCGTACTGGGTGATGACCACGGAGCCGACATAAAAGCCCAGGCCCCGGAAAACATCCATGAGCCGCAGCACGTCCTCATCATAGCCGATGCCCAGGTCGCCCCGGACCTTCTTCTTCTCGATGTCTCCGGCGCAGATGACCACCACGATCTCCACGTCGTCCCGGATGGAGGCCAGCATGCGGATCTTGCTGTCCGGCTGGAATCCCGGCAGCACCCGGGAGGCGTGGTAATCGTCGAACAGCTTGCCGCCGAACTCAATATACAGCTTGTCGCCGAATTGCTCCCGCCGGGCCCGGATGTGCTGGGCCTGGAGGGTCAGGTATTTGTTGTTGTCGAACCCGATCTTCATATGTGCTCCCTACTTTCTGGTGATTGCTTCAACCTGATTATTATACACGACACAGGCCCGGGAGAAAAGAGCTTTTTTGCATTTTTCCCTCCGGCAAATCTGCCGGTTTTTTCAGGAGGTTTTTGGGCGAATCGCGCCGTTGCTTTTTTCCGCCGCCGGGGGTATACTAAAGAATACACCACACATGCAGGAGGATGCAGACCATGCGCTTTCAGGTTTTGCTGAAAAAGGAAAACGTTCCGGGGATGAGCTTCTTCCCCTTTTTCGAGACCAACGACATTCAGGAGGCCAAGGAATTCGCCATGCGGCTGGCCTTTGAGGAGTTCAACCTGGTGAAGGTCATGGACACCAAGCGCCAGGAGCTGGTGCGGGACTTCGACGCCGCCGTGTATCGGGAGCAATAAGAGCCATAGCAAAAAAGAGGCGCTGCCGCGGCAGCGCCTCTTTTGATTTACAGGGCAGGGGATCAGGCAAAGAACAGGCCCCAGGCCAGGAAGCCCAGGATGGCCACCAGGCCGGTGAACAGCAGGACGATCACCAGATAGCCCATGATGTCCCGGGCGGACAGCTTGGCCACGCCCAGCGCAGGCAGCGCCCAGAAGGGCTGGATCATGTTGGTCCACTGGTCGCCCCAGGCAATGGCCATGGCGGCACGGCCGGGCTCCACGCCCAGCTGGGGAGCGGCGGGCATAACGATGGGGCCCTGGACCGCCCACTGACCGCCGCCGGAGGGAACGAAGAAGTTCACGATACCGGCGGACAGGAAGGTCCACATGGGGAAGGTGACGCTGGTGGAAATGCTGACAAAGAAGTCGGAGATCACACCGGCCAGGCAGACGCCCGCGTCGTTGCGGACGGTCATCATGCCCATGATGCCGGCATAGAAGGGGAACTGCAGCAGGATGCCCGAGGCGCCGGCAGCGGCCTCGCCGATGGCGTCCACATAGCGGCGCAGGTCGCCGTGCAGCAGAATGCCCAGGAACAGGAAGATGAAGTTGACGATGTTCAGGTTCAGAGCGGAGGCGATGTTCTTGCCCTCCTCCAGGGTGGCGAAGTAATAAATGATATAGGCGAAGCCGGCCACTACCAGGATGATCCACAGGATGCGGGAGTGCTCCATCTTGTCGGCGGGCGTCTTGACCTCATAGGTCTTGTCCTCCTCATCCTGCAGCAGGGTGGGGTCGATGGTGATGGCGTGATCTCTGTCGGGATGCATGGCATAGTTCACGAAGGGCATGACCAGCAGAATCACACAGCACATGATGATGTTCATGGGGTGGAAGATGGTGTCGGCGGTGGAGGCGGTCAGGACCATTTCCTGCTCGGTGCCGGCAAACAGCTTGTAGCCCTCGGCCAGCTGCAGGGGGATGGAGCCGGACAGGCCGGCGTGCCAGATGACGAAGCCGGAATAGGCGGAGGCGATCAGCAGAGGATAATCCACGGTGGGAACGCGCTTGGCAACCTCGCGGGCCAGCAGAGCGCCGGCGATCAGGCCGAAGCCCCAGTTCAGCCAGCAGCAGATGGTGGAAATGAAGGTGGTGACCACGATGGCCTGCATGTTGTTGTGGCACATACCGGCCACGAACCGCAGCGCCTTCTTGCAGGGCTTGGCGGAAGCCATGGCGGAGCCGAACACCAGCACCAGAGCCATCTGCATGGAGAAGGCCAGCAGGCCCCAGAAGCCGCTGGTGGAACCCCAGGCATTGAGCACCTTCAGCGGGCCCATCTTGGTGGCGATCATCGCGAACACATACACGATGATGGACAGGATGACTGCAAACAGGAACGGATCCGGCAGCCACCGGTTGACCACGCGAACGCAGCCATTGGTGAATTTCTTAAACACAGATTCACTCTCCTTTGTTGTTATCGGCCCGGTCCGTCACAATCGGTGGGCCGGCCTGTGTTAATTCTATAACAGTCATAGAAAGTTTACAATTGCCAAAGCGCCGAAGTTTTAACGAACATTTTGTGAAGTGTTACAGATTTCTCGGATTTTTCATATATCGCGCTAAAATATCGCAGAAAAGTATAAAGAATCAATAAAGTAATGGAGTTTTCGCGTTAAGTTTTTGGTTGGAGTCACCGAGCGACAGAGCGATAAGGACGAGCGGTATTTTCTGCCGAAATGGGTAGTTTTTCCTGATAAGAAACCCGCACCTGCCGCGGGCGGCCTCTTGACAAGCTGCTCAAAAGGCCGCCCGGACGGGCGGCCTTTTGAAATATTTGAAGCGATTACTCCTGATCCAGAACCAGCTCCATGGTGTCCTGGGCGATCATCAGCTCCTCGTTGGTGGGGACCACCATGACGGTGACGGGCGCGCCGTCCTGGGAGATGATCTGCTCCTTGCCCCGGCAGTTGTTCTTCTCCGGGTCGCAGGTGATGCCCATGAACTCCAGACCGTGGAGGATGTGGGCCCGGGTCTCGGGTGCGTTTTCGCCCACGCCGGCGGTGAATACCACCACATCCACGCCGCCCATGGCGGCGGCATACTCGGCGATCATCTTGCGTACCCGGTACTCGAAGATCTCCAGGGCCACGGTGGCCCGGTGATTTTCCTTCTCTGCCGCCTGCTCCAGATCCCGGAAGTCGGAGGACACGCCGGACAGGCCCAGCATGCCGGATTCCTTGTTCAGCAGGTTCACGGCCTCGGAAATGGTCATGTCGTACTTGTTGGCGATGAACTCCACCACGCCCACGTCCATATCACCGGCCCGGGTGCCCATAGGCAGGCCCGCCAGAGGCGTCAGGCCCATGGAGGTGTCCACGCAGCGGCCGCCCTTGACTGCCGCCAGGGAGGAGCCGTTGCCCAGGTGGCAGGACACCACCTTCAGCTCCGCCGGGTCCTTGCCCAGAAGCTCCGCCGCCCGCAGGGACACATAGCGGTGAGAGGTGCCATGGAAGCCGTAGCGGCGGATCTTGTCCTTCTCGTAATACTCATAGGGGATGGAGTACAGATAGGCGTGCTCGGGCATGGTCTGGTGGAAGGCCGTGTCGAACACCGCCACCTGGGGCACGTCGTGGCCCAGCACCGCCCGGCAGGCCTCAATACCGATGATGTTGGCGGGGTTATGCAGAGGCGCCAGGGGGGTGCAGTCCTCCACCGCCTGCATCACCTGGTCGGTGATGAGAACGGAGCTGGCGAAGCTCTCGCCGCCGTGGACCACCCGGTGACCCACCGCGTCGATCTCCTTCATGGAGGAGATGACGCCGTTGACCGGGTCCACCAGAGCGGCCAGCACCGCCTGGATGGCCTCGGAGTGGGTGGGCATGGGCACGTCGGCCGCAGAGATCACGGCCTTGCCCTCCACCTGGGGCTTATAGGTGAATTTTCCGTCAATGCCGATGCGCTCGCACAGGCCTTTGGCCAGCAGATGGCCGGTTTCCGGATCCAGCAGCTGATATTTCAGAGACGAGCTGCCGGCATTGATAACGAGTACTTTCATGAAAGACCTCCTCGAATTTTGGTCCCACATCACATGTTGCAGGTTCCTTCTTTTTGTATTACGGGAAATATTGTATCGAAATTCCCTGGGCTTGGCAATGGTTTTTGGGAAAAAATGGAAGCCGTATCGCAAAATAGCGGTCAAGGTTTTAACAATGCCCGACACGGCAAACGCCTGTATTTGCACAGTGTACAAATATGTGAAAAAATCGGCAAGCGCAGCAAATGGCTCGTCAGAATTATCACGGAGTTTGCACACTATAGGCGGGAAATCAGCCGAAAATGCCAATGGAGAGGGTGTCCGTCATAGGGGGACAATGCGGAAAAGGCGCCCGGCCCGGAGCAGGAAAAAGCCCCGGCAGCGCCGCTGCCGGGGCTTCCAGTTATTGGAAAATTATTGCAGGATGCGGGCAGCAGACTCCTCGGCGAACTGCTTGCTGTACAGGTCGTGATAATAGCCACGGCGGCGCAGCAGCTCCTGGTGGGTGCCCTGCTCCACGATGCGCCCGTCCCGGACCACCAGGATCATGTCTGCCTTGCGGATGGTGGACAGCCGGTGGGCGATGAGGAAGGAGGTCCGGTCCCGCAGCAGGTGGTCGATGGCCTGCTGGATCAGCTGCTCGGTCTGGGTGTCGATGGAGGAGGTGGCCTCGTCCAGCACGAAGATCCGAGGATCCGCCAGCACGGCCCGGGCGAAGGAGATCAGCTGCTTCTGACCGGTGGAAAGGCGTCCCCCGCCCTCGCCTACGTCGCTGTCCCAGCCCTTGTCCAGCTTTTCCACCACGGTGTCGGCGGACACGGCCCGGGCGGCGGCCTCCACCTCCGCATCGGAGGCGTCCAGCTTGCCGTAGCGGATGTTCTCCCGGACGGTGCCGGAGAACAGATGGGGGTCCTGGAGCACATAGCCGATGTTGCTGTGGAGCCACAGCTGGCTGCGCTGCCGGTAATCCACCCCGTCGATGAGGATCTGCCCCTCCGTGGGCTCAAAGAACCGGCAGGCCAGGTTCACCAGGGTGCTTTTGCCTGCGCCGGTCTCGCCCACGATGGCCACGGTAGCCCCCTGGGGAATGTGCAGGGAGAAGTGCTCCAGCACGTTGTCGCCGCCGTCGGGATAGCGGAAGGTCACGTCCCGGAACTCGATCTCGCCCCGGATGGGCTCCCAGTTCTCCCGCTTGGGATGGAAGGCGTCGCCGTACTTTTCCACCACCTCCGGGCTATCCTGAATCTGGGGGACCTTATCCATCAGGTCCGTGACCCGCTCGATAGACGCCTGGAGGGAGATAAACTCCGCGATGTTGGCGGCGGTCATCTGGATGGGCTCGAAAATGCCCACGGCATAGGTGGTGAAGGTGGATAGAGTGGCCAGCTCCAGCAGTCCCCCGGACACCATATACCCGCCCCGCAGCAGCACGATGGCCACGGCCATGGTGCTGGCAAACAGCACCAGCGGGATATAGATGGCGTTGAGCCGGGCCGCGCCGATGCCGGCGTCGTGCATCTCCTGGGTCAGCGCCCGGAAGGTGCGGACGGTCTGCTCCTCGGTGCCCAGGGTCTTGGTGGTCTTGGCCCCGGTGATGCCCTCGTTGAAGGACCCGGTGATGCGGGAGTTCAGCTTCCGGACCCTCCGGTTCCACCGGAGGATGCGGTTCTGGAAATACCCGGTGAGCACCGCCATCACAGGCACGATGACGATGACCACCAGCGCCAGCCGCCAATTCAGGATCAGCATGGCGGCAAAGGTCCCCAGCACATAGAACAGCGCCCACAGGATATCCGTCAGATTCCAGGCCACCATGCCGGCAATGCGGTTGGTATCGCTCATGACCCGGGTCAGCAGATATCCCACGGGGGTCACGTTGTAAAAGGAGAAGGACAGGGTCTGGAGATGGTGAAACAGGGCACGGCGCATATCCCGGCCCATGTTCATCTCAATGGTCATGGAGTTCCGGGCAAAGGCCACCACGGACAGAGCCTGTAAAAGAATTACCAGCAGATACACCAGGGAGAAGGGAACGATGCCCCGAAGGGAGTCCGCCTGGATAAAGTTCCGGATGGCGTAGCGCTGGAACAGGGGAATGGCCACGTCCACCAGGGCACACAGACCGTTGAACACCAGCATCCCCACAAAGTCCCGGCGGAAGGGCCGCACAAAGGGCGCAAGCCGCCTCCAGATGCTCCAGTCAAAGGATTTTGTATATTCTTTCTCGTCGAAGGCAGCCATCAGGCGTTCCCTCCTTCCTCCACCAGCGCGCGGTCGTCGCTGCGCATCTGGATGTCATAGATATCCCGGTAAATACCGGGCTGTTGGATCAGCTCCCGGTGGGTGCCCAGGGCGGACACCCGGCCGCCGTCCAGCACCAGAATGCGGTCGGCCTGCATCAGGGTGGTGACCCGGTGGGAGATCAGCAGCACGGTGGCGCTGTGCAGGGTGTCCCGCAGGGCGGTGCGGATCTTGGCGTCGGTCTCAGCATCCACGGCGGACAGGGAGTCGTCAAACACCATAATAGGTGCCTGCTGCATCAGCATCCGGGCAATGGCCACCCGCTGCTTCTGTCCGCCGGACAGGGTCACGCCCCGCTCGCCCACCACGGTGTCGTACCCCTGGGGGAAGGTGGAGATGGCCTCGTCCACGCAGGCGATGGCGGCGGCGCGGCGCATGGCCTCGTTTTCCGCGTCGGGCCGCACGGCGCAGATATTCTCGCCCACGGTCTGGGAAAACAGGAACGGCTCCTGAAGCACCAGGCCGATCTGGCGGCGCAGGGACTTCCGCTTCATGTGCCGGATGTCCACCCCGCCGATGGTGATGGTGCCGCTGCCCTCCGGCAGGTCATACAGCCGGTCCAGCAGGTGGACCAGGGTGCTCTTGCCGGAGCCGGTGCCCCCCAGAATGGCAAAGGTCTCGCCCTTGCGGATGGTAAAGGACACGTCCCGCAGCACCGGCTGGCCCTGATAGCCGAAGGTAACGTGGTCAAAGACGATGTCGCCGTCTGCGGCGTCCACGGCGTCGGGCGCGTCCTGCTCCTCCCGGGCGTTCAGGATGTAGCCCACCCGGTCCATGGACACCCCGGCCTTGCTCATGTCCGACAGCACCCGGCCCAGGGACCGGACCGGCCAGGACAGGGCCTCGTTATAGGTGACGAAGGCCACGAAGGTGCCCAGGGTCATCCGCCCGGCTACGCATTCGCAGGCCCCGATCACCACGATGACCATCACCTGCAGGCACGTCAGCAGGGTACCGGAGGCCCAGTATACGGACAGCAGCTTTCCCAGCCGGATCCAGAGCTGGGAGAAGCGCTGATTCTTGGCGTTGAACTTCTCATCCTCATACCGCTCCCGGCCGAAGGCCCGGACCACCCGGACGGCGGTAAGGTTCTCCTGGGCGCAGGTGGTCAGGTCCCCCTCCGCCTCGTCGGCGGCCTGGAACCGGCCGGAGATCTTCCTGTAGAATACCCCGGAGGACAGGCCCACAATGGGGATGAACAGCGCCGAGATCAGCGAGAGCCGCAGGTTCATGGAGAACATGATGCACAGGTACAGCGCGATGAGAAACACCGTGCGCACCACCTCCACCAGCTGATTGCACACGAACTGGCGGATCACGTCCACGTCGGAGGTGCAGCGCTGGATGATGTCGCCGGTGGGGTTATTTTTGTGCCAGGCGAAGGGCAGATACTGGATGTGGCGGTACAGGTCGTCCCGGATACCCTTGACATAGCTCTCGGAGCCCCGGGCCAGCTGGAGCCGCTGGCCGTAGCTGCAAACGCCCCGCAGCAGGGCCGTCAGCAGTACGCCGCCTGCCGCCCACCATAGGGCCGTCAGGGGCCGGGCCTCC
>OLPR01002615.1_pt1 | contig 13058 bp, 12 predicted proteins | sample 1672761 | NCBI WGS metagenome assembly OLPR01 (sample SAMEA3136721, study PRJEB25190) | human gut metagenome | biome: human gut; feature: human-associated habitat; material: faeces | place: Austria | collected 2013 | reverse complement strand
GACCACGTGTTCGCCCTGTCCGCCGCGCGCAAGTACGGCGGTGTGTATGTGCCGCCCAACCTGGCGGTTATTCACAGCTTTAACCGCGAGATGATGGCCGGCTGCGGCAGGATGATCCTGGGCAGCGATTCGCACACCCGCTATGGCGCGCTGGGCACGCTGGCCGTGGGCGAGGGCGGGGGAGAGTTGGCCAAGCAGCTGGTGGGGCGTACCTATGATATCGCCCGTCCCCAGGTGGTGTGCGTGTATCTGCACGGCGCGCCGCGACCGGGCGTCGGCCCGCAGGATGTGGCGCTGGCCATCTGCGGAGCGGTGTACGCCTGCGGCTATGTGAAAAACCGGGTGATGGAGTTTGTCGGCCCTGGCGTTGCCAGCCTGCCGATGGATTTTCGCAACGGTATTGACGTGATGACCACGGAAACCACCTGCTGGTCTTCCATTTGGATCACGGACGAGCGCACGCGCGAATACCTGGCCCTGCATGGCCGCGAGGGCGATTATAAGCCTCTTGCGCCCGCGCCCATCGCCTATTATGATGGCTGCGTGGAGGTCGACCTATCGAAGGTTGAAAGCATGATCGCCCTGCCGATGCATCCCAGCCACGCCATGCCCATCCGCGTGCTGCTGGCCGATCCGGTTGATATCCTGCGCGACTGCCAGGAGCGCGTGAACGCCCAGATCAGCGGCGCGAAGATCGATCTGGTCAGCAAGGTGCACGACGGCGGCGTGTGGGTGGAGCAGGCAGTAATCGCCGGCTGCTCGGGCGGCATCTTTGATAACCTGTGTGCCGCGGCGGATATCCTGCGCGGCGGTTCCATCGGCAACGGCGCGTTTAGCTTGAGCGTGTATCCGGACAGCATGCCTTCCTATCAACAATTGATGCGCAACGGCGTGCTGGGCGATTTGACCGCCGCCGGCGCCATCGTGCGCGAGTGCTTCTGCGGCCCGTGCTTCGGCGCGGGCGATACGCCCGCCAACGGCGAATTGTCCATCCGCCATACCACGCGCAACTTCCCCAACCGCGAGGGCTCCAAGCCTGGCGAGGGGCAGCTGAGCTGCGTGGCGCTGATGGATGCGCGCTCCATCGCGGCGACTGCACGCAACGGCGGCCGCCTGACCCCGGCGGTTGATCTGGACGTTGCGTACCGCGAGCATCCCGCCGCCTTTGACCGGGCGGTGTATGATAAGCGCGTGTTCTTTGGCTTCGGCCAGGCCGAGCCGGAAACCAAGCTCGTTTTCGGCCCGAATATCCGCGACTGGCCGCAGCTGCCCGCCCTGAGCGAGGACGCTCTGATGCGGGTATGCAGCTATATTACCGATCCTGTCACCACCACGGACGAGCTGATCCCCTCGGGCGATACTTCATCCTACCGTTCCAATCCCGAGCGGCTGAGCGAGTTTGCCCTCTCCCGCAAGGATCCGGGTTATGTGGGGCGCGCCAAGGCCGTGCGCGCGCAGGAGCAGCAGCGCGCTGCGGGGCAGATCGACGCTGAGATCGCCCGCGTGTATGCAGCCCTGCGTCCCTATGCTCAGCCCAATCCGCAGGCGGTCAATATCGGCTCGGTTATCTTTGCCAACAAGCCCGGCGACGGCTCCGCCCGCGAGCAGGCGGCCAGCTGCCAGCGCGTGCTGGGCGGCTGCGCCAATCTGGCACGCGAATATGCCACCAAGCGTTACCGCTCCAACTGCATCAACTGGGGCATGCCGCCTCTGCTGACGGATGATCCCGCGGCCTTTGCCCTGGGCGACTGGATATTCATTCCAGGCCTGCGCAGCGCCGTGCTGGCGGGCATGCCGGAGTTTCCCGCCTATGTAATCAAGCCTGACGGCGGCGTGGCGCGCATTACCCTGCGGCTGGACGCGCTGACGCGGGAGGAACGCCAGATCATTGCCGACGGCTGCCTGATCAATCACTATAAAAACCATCGGGAGGAAGAAACATGCTGAGCCCATCCGAAGCCGTTCAAATTGCCGTGCCGCGCCGTCCCGCCGTGCTGTGCCTGAAGCGCGGCGAGGAGACGCAGTTGATCGCCGTCAGTTGGTTTACCTGGCTGAACATGCGCCGTCAGCCCATGATTTCCTATGCCATGGAGCGCAGCGCCGCCCTGGGGCTGGATTTGCAGGAGAATGACGAATTGTATCTGGCTTTTCCGGAGCCTCGGGCAGTGGAGGGCTTTAAGGCCGGTCTGCATGCCCGCCCCGCGCCGGAGGATCAGGAGGATGAGGCTGATTCGCGCGTGACCAATCAATACGGACTGCCGGTCATTCTTCCTGCGGGCACTGAGATTGTGCTGCGCTGCACCCTGGCCCATGCCTATAACTATCCATTCAAAAAGGTGCGCATTTTCAACTGCAATTTTGAGGATGCACAGCACATCGGCAAACGAAAAAAGTAATATCACGATTTCCCGGCGGAGAGAGCCCAGCGCTTTCTCCGCCTTTTTGCGTGGGCGGCCGGTATGCGCCGGGTAAGTTTTACATTTGCCTGGCGGGCGCCGGGCGGATTTTGGTGTATAATGGGAATGGAAAAAATGAAAACCGCCGCTGGACGATATGAAAGGAAGGATAACAATGAAGAAGGTTTTTTGCATCCTCATGGCCGCGTTGTTGCTGATGACAAGCGCGTCGAGCGCCTTCGCCAAACCGCTTTTTGATAAGCACTGGAATCAAGGCGAGTACGTAATTGAGCTTACGGATGAAGAAATCGAAAAATATGAAAAGATATTCCAGACGGCATTGGAAAAGTCGGAAGGAACATTAACAAAAGATAAATTTGATGTATCTTCTTATGAAAAGGAATACCAATACTACTTAGAACATGGGCCTTATCCGACAGTGGAGTACGATGATATTGGAGTGTATAAGTCTGTTGTAGGGCTTCCAGACGATCAGTCTATTTCACAGCAGCAAGTGCTTTATATCGCTTACCGTGTGCTGCAAGAACAGTATGGACTATCTGATGAGCAGCTGACCATGCTGCTTCCATTCTGGGGGTTCGTTGTTTCCGATCCGAACAATCCAATGTGGTTTATTACTCTCAAGGATTTTGATTTTTACGATAACTTCAATTGGCATTCATTCCTCTATATTTATGCACATGACGGAAGTATATGGGGGATTCGCGGAACTGATGAGGAAGCAGTAGGATAAGAATAAAAGGAAGACCATGAACAAAGACATATGATAGACGCGGAAAAGAAGGTGAAATAAAATGAAGAAAGTGTTTTGTATCCTCATGGCCGCTTTGCTGCTGACGATGAGCGTTTCAAGCGCCTTTGCTACAAAGATGTTCGATCGGTACTGGAAGCCCGGCGAATACACGGTTGAACTGACAGACGTAGACAAGGCATATTACAATAGCCTGTATGAGAGGGCGCTGAAGGAAAACGAAGGGACGCCATTGTATGGGAATTTTGAAGCCTATACATACGAAAATATGTATCAAAGCTATTTAGATTTCGTAGAACGTACACATGGAGAATCGGAGCATGAATTTAACTTTGAAGATGTGACCAACTATGATTATGTTGTTGGCATGCCAGACGAAACTGCGATTTCAACCCAACAGGCGCTTATAATTGCATATCGTGTAGTTAAAGAACAATATCAAATTTTGGATTCACAACTGTCATCATACTTGCCGTTTTATGCTTATTTTGTCTACGACTCAAGTAATCCGGTATGGAGAGTCAAATTAGATAGTTATGATAGTTCATTAGGATATAATATAACTATCTGCATTTATGCGCATGATGGTAGTGTGCAGGGAGTGAGAAAAAATACAATCAGTGAATAATAAATATAGGCGGGATGATCCCGCCTATATTTATATGTTAATTTAATCGCGTGTTACATAAGAAGAATAAACCCATCCTGTTCCTTTTGAACATGTTACTCGATACCAATTATCTGTATAACTGAGAATCATAACTCTTTCATTTTTTTGTAACAAGTTAATTACTGATGAGTTCGTGCTAGGCCCTGTACGGAAATTAACACCAGAACCAGAAATATATGCGTTTGTATCGTTGCTATTCCAAAGACCAATAGACTTAGCAAGAACATATCCGGGCCTCCCTCCATGTGGGGCCATATATCGCAGCCATTCTTGCTGCTGAGTAATAGACCATTTGCCGGAAAACGTCCCACATTGATAAGGCTGAGCACCAGTAATTGCATCAACCTTTTCTGAGGCAGTACTTGGTTCCATGCGAACTGGAATATCATTGTTGATTGATGCAGCCCAACAACCATCAAAAACTGTTCCAAACACAAGCGTACCTCCGTCTCCGGTATTGCCTCCATCACCACCAGTTGAGCCTCCAATGGTAAGAAATTTGCTCATAACAAAACCACTATGTCCATCGTAAGTTGTACTAGACCATGAATCATTATGTTTTTGGACAGTAATATTTTTATTGTTTGGAATTTGCACAGGAGAGGAGGCAGACGTGCTTGGATACAAACGCAAATTCAGCCTGCCACCGGTAACAGTAGCGGATTGAGACGCAACGTTGCTCAAAATGTTCACATACTGCTTTAGAACAAATCCGGAGTAAGAACCATAAGTTGTGCAATACCATGAACTGTTTCCGCTGTAATCGGATACAACAATTTGAGTATTGTTCGGAATCTGCGTAAGTTTGTTTGAAGAAGTACTTGCGTTCGCACGGAGATTCAGACCACCGCCGGTCACTTGTCCATTGTAAGTTGCCATAAAACATGCCCCCTTTCTTTGGGTCGATATAAAACCCTCCCCCTATGACGAGAGTTTGTACAATAAGTATTCAGCTTATCAAAGCATCACTGTTGAATTTGCAAACGTTTATCATCCGATTGTGGGAGACAGCATTTAATGATAATAAAATTTTACATCTTGCCCAATAGATTCTGGAACAGGGCTGGGGTATAATGAGGATGAATATTGAAAGGAGAAAGTCGTATGAAAAGATTTGCTTGCATCGCAGCTATACTGCTGCTATTGGTCATTTGCGGGATAGCAAGTGCAGAAGAAGATGACGAACTTCCTGCAGAAATCAAACAGTATTTTGACAACGAAACATCCATCGTTGAAATCGAGGACTTCAGTTATTCTAAACAGTTTCTTTTTGCGATAGCAAAAAACTCAAACAAAGAAAGAGTCCTGTACGGTTTTCAACAAAACGAAGGACAATGGGACTTTATCGTCAAAACGAAGAGCGTTTTTCCGGATACAAACCTACAAGCCTATGTCTCAACTGATGAAGAATATCAGGATTTTAATGGTATCCACCATGTGCCATTTGTGATGCTGGGGTTTTCTGATCCCAAAGAAGATTTCACAAGGATTTTGGTTTTATTTGAGTACGACGGAAATGCTTTTACTTTGAATGAGGTTAATGATTATAACAATAGTGCTTCTGTACGCTATAAGCAAAATACTGTTATGATTTATGATGACGACAGCTGTTCTTCCCAGAAGGCAGATATCAAATATTCCATGCCAACCAGCTTATCTGATTTTGATTATGAAAACTTTATTGCATATATCAACAAATGGAACAAAGAATATTATACGCTTACAAATCAAGTCAATTTTGATGAAAATTTCCCATTGCTGTATTATCATCCAAACGACCAGATTTTTACCGTCTATTCCGCCCCAACCTCTGCTGCTTATATTGAAGCAAACGGAAAAGCAAAGGTATCAACCAATGATTGGATTTTGGTCTATGGGAAAGAAAATGACTACTATCTGATTCAGTATTCAATCAACGAAACAGCCATGCGTTATGGGTATATCCCAAGCAGTAGTTTAGCTTATCTTAACATGGGCAAGTTTATTTGGGCAAATCAAGAAGCTACCGTAAAAAAGAAAACCAATTTAATAAATGATCCGTGCGGCAGCAAAACAAAAACAAGGTCATTGCAGGAAGGAACAAAAATAAAAATACTAGGGATACTTAATGAGTGGGCATATATCGAATGCCAGACTCCTTATATTGTCAGAGGTTTTGTTGATTATAAAGCACTGAACATAAAAACGGGACTGTGAATCCTGATAGTTCCAACATTTGATAACCCGTTTTGCACCTGCACATCCGCCAAACACCCTCATTCCAAACAAAAGAAAAAGCCCGAAAGTCCTTATAAATCAAGGCTTTCGGGCAATGGTGGGATTAGTAGGGCTCGAACCTATGACCTCCACGATGTCAACGTGGCGCTCTAACCAACTGAGCTATAATCCCATGCTCACAAGAGCAAAAGTATTATAGCACAGCTTTTGCCAGATTGCAAGCATTAATTGCAAGGTTTTTTGCGCTTTTTGCGCCGGGAAGGGTTTTTTTGCTCAAGGTATTGCATTTGCGCCTGTGTTGTGACATAATAGATAGGTAAATCTAATTTTTCAGCAAAGGATAGTGATCAAGTCCTATGGACGATGCGGTCCCACGAAGTCTTCTCTTTATCTGCCTGCTGCTGGCGGGCGGATTCTTTGCCGGTACGGAAACGGCGCTCTCCTACTGCAATCGCATACGCATGCAGGTGCTTGCCGACGATGGCGATAAACGCGCCAAGCGCGTGGTAAGCATTCTGGATCAGTTTGATCGCGCGGTCGTCACCCTGCTGATCGCCATCAACGTGATCTATACCACGGCGGCTTCTGTCGCTACCATCGTGGCGGTAAACGCCATGGGCAACATCGGTTCTGTGATTGCCACGGTCTTTTCCACGCTGGCTGTCTTCCTTTGCTGTGAGACCATCCCCAAGAATTTTGCGCGCGCCAACAGCGACGCCTATATTCTGCGGGTATCGCTGCCGCTTAAATTTTTCATGACGATACTCAAGCCTGTCGCCCTGCTGCTGACAGGCTTAGGCTCGTTTGTGAAAAAAATCGTCAATCGCCATGGCGACAGCGTGCCCAGCGTAACGGAGGATGAGTTTGCGTCCATCGTGACGGACGCGGAGGAAGACGGCGTAATCGATCATGACGAATCGACCATCATCAAATCCGCTATCGATTTTGGAGACATCGTGGCGGGCGAGGTGATGACGCGCAGGGAAAACATGGTGACGATTCCGGTCAATATTGACCACGAATCGCTCAGGAAGATTCTGCTGGACAACAAGTATTCCAGGTTCCCTGTATACGATGGCAACCCCGATCATATCGTGGGCATCCTGCGCTCTGTGCGCTGCCTGTGGAAGCTGATGAACGGCACGCGCTTTGACGTGCGCGAGACGCTCACCCGCCCCTATTTTGTCCGTCCGGATATGCCCATCAGCCATGTGTTTGAGGGCATGAGCGCGCGGCGCGCCCATATGGCCATCGTGCAGGATGAGGGTGGGCACACCATCGGCATGCTGACGATGGAGGATATTCTGGAGGAAATCGTCGGCGAAATCTACGATGAGGACGATAACGAGGGCAAATCGGCCGCTGCGCCGCAGAAGCCTCAGAAAAAGGAGGCGGGTAAGTAATGGCGCTGGTATTGATATTGCTAATTTGCGTGCTGATTATGTTCTCCGCCTTCTTCTCGGCCTCCGAAATCACCTATGCCAAGGCCAATCGCTTCCGCATCGATAAGGCGGCGGAGGAGGGCAGCAAGGTCGCAAAGCTGGAGCAGTATATCTGCGATCACTATGTGCGCACGCTGTCCGCGGTGCTGGTGGGCAACAACCTGGTTAATATCGCTGCTTCCTCTGCCGGCACCATGCTGTTTGTGCGCGTGCTGCAGCTAAAGAACGGCGCGGCCATTGCTACGGCGGTCATTACAGCGCTGCTGCTGCTCTTTGGCGAAACCCTGCCCAAGATTGTGGCCGCCAGCATGGCCGATACCCTGGCTCGCCTGTTTGCTTATCCGCTCAAGGTGGTCATGAAGGTCTTTTCGCCCATTGTGTTTGTGGTGGAAAAGCTGGTTGGCAAGCTGTCGCCCCTGTGGACGCCCAAGGAAGAAACGCCCGACGTGACCACCGAGGAATTGGTGGAGCTGTTGGACAACATTGAGGATGAGGGCGTTTTCACCGAAAAAGAGGGCGAATTGATCAAATCCGCCATCGAAATCACCGATACCATGGCCATGGAGGTGCTTACGCCCCGCGTGGATCTGCTGGCTATCGATCTGGACGACGGTGTGCCGGAACTGACGGACGAGCTGATGCAGTACACCCGTATTCCCGTCTATCAGGGCACGATCGACAACATTGTGGGCATCATGTCCACCAAGAAGCTGATCAAGGCCATTGCCGCGGGCGAGCATGTGACGCTGCAGGATGTGATGGTGCCGCCGTTGTTTGTGCATAAAACGCGCATGGTATCCTCCATCATTCGCGAGTTCCGCGATAAGCACATGCAGGCCGCCATCGTGGTGGATGAATACGGCGGCACGCTGGGTATGGTGACCATGGAGGATATCATGGAAGAAATCGTGGGTGAAATCTACGATGAGCGCGACGCGGTGGAGAATGAAATCGTCCAGATCGACGCGCATACCTGCATTGTGGATGGCGACGCGAACCTGTACGATCTGTTTGATATCTTCGATTACGAGCCGCAGGATTTCGACTCCGAATACAACACCGTGGGCGGCTGGGCCACCGAGCAGTTGGATCGCTTCCCCAAGGCGGGGGATGAATTCACCTTTGATCGCTACACCGTGCGCGTGCTGGAAACCAACGGCATGCGTGTGGAAAAGCTGAAGGTGACCATCAGCGATCCGCCTGAAGAAGAGTAATTTTATCGCAGAATAGTGCAAATCCCGTCCGAAAAGATCATTTCTTTGCGGGCGGGATATTTTTGTCTTGCCATATGGACGGAAAACCTGTAAAATAGTATCGGACAATCTTGATTGATGGGAGGATGAACCATGCCTACTTATAAGGAAATTATTACCGACGCGAAGGATCGTATGTCCAAGACCCGCGAAGCCTTTAAGCGCGAAATGCAGTCCATGCGCGCCGGCCGCGCCAATCCTCAGATTCTGGATCGCATCACCGTGGACTATTACGGCGTGCAGACCCCGCTGAATCAGATGGGTAACATCTCTGCGCCCGAACCGCGTATGCTGGTGATCTCCCTGTGGGACGCTAAGGCCATCCCCGCCGTGGAAAAGGCCATCCAGAAGAGCGACTTGGGCCTCAATCCCTCCAACGACGGCCATGTGGTGCGCCTGATTGTGCCCGAGCTGAACGAGGAGCGCCGCAAGGAGCTGACCAAGCTGGTGCGCAAGACTGCCGAGGACGCCAAGGTGGCCAGCCGCAACATCCGCCGCGACGCCATGGAGCAGTTTAAGAAGCTCAAGAAGGACGGCGAAATCACCGAGGACGATCAGCGCAAGGCCGAGGACGAAATGCAGAAGGTCACCGACGCTGCCATCAAGGATATCGATAAGATCGCCGCCGATAAGGAAAAGGAGATTATGATGGTCTGATGACCGGGAAGGAACAAATGCGTCCTTCGCGCGCAGCATGCCAGGGCCTGCCGCTTGAGCAGGCGCTGGCTGTTTGCTGTTCCATGGAGTGGACGCCGCAAGTGATTTTTACCGGCGAAAGGCAGGCGGATCCGCGCTTTACGCCGCGGGTGATTGCGGTGCGGGAGGATACGTTGATCGCAGCCTATTTTTGCGATGGCGATCCAAAGCTGACGGACAGGGAGGAACAAGCGTGAGCGAAACGAATACCACGCGCCTGCCGCGCCATGTGGCTATCATCATGGACGGCAACGGCCGCTGGGCCAAGGCGCATAAGCTGGCCGTCGCCCAGGGGCATCGTCAGGGCACGGAGGCACTGCGCGCCATCATCCGCGAAAGCAGCGATATCGGCATCGAAGCCCTGACAATTTACGCCTTTTCCACGGAGAACTGGCGGCGCAGCCGCGCGGAAGTCTCGGCGCTGATGAGCCTGCTGCTGGAGTATTTTACCAGCGAAATTGACGAGCTGGATGAAAAAAACGTGTGCATCCGCATTCTGGGGGATAAGGACGGCCTGCCTGCCCCGCAGCGGGATGCGCTGATTGCGGCCGAGACGCGCACGGCGCGCAACACGGGGCTCAAGCTCAACATCGCCATCAATTACGGCGGGCGGGCGGAAATCGTGCGCGCGGCGCGGATGCTGGCTCAAAAGACCGTCTCCGGCGAAATCACGCCCGAGGATATCGACGAAAACGCCTTTGCCGCAGCGCTGTACACCCATGATCTGCCCGATGTGGATTTGCTGATCCGCACCAGCGGCGAGATGCGGCTGAGCAATTTTTTGCTGTATCAGTGCGCCTATGCCGAGATGGAGTTTCCCGCCGTGCTGTGGCCGGATTTTTCACTGGCGGATTATCATGCGGCGCTGGAAGCCTTTGCAGCGCGCGACCGCCGCTTTGGAGGACGAAAGCAATGAAACAAAACCTGAAAGCCCGCATCATCACGGGGGCGATCCTGCTAAGCGCCCTGGCGTTTGCCATCATTATGGGCGGCTGGGTGTTTTCGGTCATCTGCATATTGTGCATCGGCATTGCCCTGTACGAGATGATGCATGCCCTGCGCCAGCGCGGGCATCAAATCGTCCGCTGGCCGGTGTGGGCGGCGACGATTGCCAGCATTCCCTGCTTTTTGATGTGGCAAAATCGCCTGCTGCTGCCCATCGCCGTGTTCACCTGTATGGTAACGACGGCCTATGTGCTGTTCCACGGCGAGCCGAAGCTGGAGGATATCCTGCTGTCGCTGATGCCCTTCTTTGCCGTATCCCTGCCGGGCATGTGCCTGCTGGCGCAGATTAACGCGCCCTTCCGCTGGCTGCAGGTGATGCTGCTGTGCCTGTCTTTCCTGGTGCCCACGCTGGGCGATACCGCGGCGTATTTTGTCGGCAGCCGCTTTGGCAAGCGCAAGCTCATTCCTGCTGTCAGCCCCAATAAAACGGTGGCCGGCGCGGTGGCGGGGCTGATTGGCAGCACGCTGACAGCGTTGATCATCTATGGCATGACCCTGACCTTTATGCCCGAGGCGGACGTATCGCTGATGCCCTCGATCTGGCATTTTGTCATTATCGGTTTTGTAGGCGGCATTGCGGGCGAGCTGGGCGATCTGTTTGCCTCGCTGGTTAAGCGCCACTGCGGCATCAAGGACTATGGCAATATCTTCCCCGGCCACGGCGGTATGATGGACCGGCTGGACAGCGTGCTGTTTGTGTCGGTGCTGATTTATCTGTATCAATCGCTGATGTGGTGATAGAAAGGTCTCTTTCATGCGCGTAATCAATATCCTGGGCAGCACCGGCTCCATCGGCACGCAGGCGCTGCAAATTGCGGCATTACATCCCGACAAATTCAAAATAAACGCCCTGACAGCGCACCGCAGCGTCGATGCGCTGTTTGCGCAGGTGCGCGCCTTTCGTCCGCGCATGGCGGGCTTGACCGGCATGACGGCGGATGAGGTGGAAATCCCGCAGGAGCTGCGCTTTTGCGATTGGCATTTTGGCCAGGACGCGCTGCTGACTGCCGCGCGCGACGTGCTCTGCGACGATGTGCTGGTATCGGTGGTGGGCATGGTGGGCCTGCCTGCCGTGATGGCTGCGCGCGGGGCAAATCGCCGCGTGCTGCTGGCCAACAAGGAGGCGCTGGTCGCGGGCGGACGCATTGTCATGGCTGCCTGCCCGGAGGATGACGGCAATCCGACTTTGATTCCCGTGGATAGCGAGCACAGCGCCATCTATCAGTGCCTGAAGGGTGCGCAGGGCAACCCCTACGCGCGGATATTGCTGACCGCCTCGGGCGGCGCGTTCCGCAATTACACGCTGGAGCAGCTTCAAAACGCCACCCTGGCCCAGGCGCTAACGCATCCCAACTGGTCGATGGGCGCGAAGATCACTGTGGATTCGGCCACGATGTTCAATAAAGCGCTGGAGGTGATCGAGGCTAAATGGCTCTTTAACGCCCAGCCTGAGCAGATCCATGTGCTCATCCATCCCCAAAGCATTGTGCATTCCATGGTGGAATTCCGTGACGGCGCAGTGCTGGCGCAGCTGGGCGCGCCCGATATGCGTGTGCCCATTGCGTATGCCATGGCCTATCCGCATAGAATAGAAACGAACGCTCCGCGGGCGGATTTTGCCGCGATCGGTCAATGCACGTTCAGCGAGGTGGACGATGTGCGCTTCCCTGCCGTTCATGTGGCCTATGACGCGCTGCGCGCCGGGGGTGCGGCGGCCTGCGTGATGAACGCCGCCAACGAAGAGGCTAACGCGCGCTTCCGGGCAGGCGGCCTGCGCTTTTTGCAGATTGGCGATGTGGTGCGCGATACGCTGTCCGCTGTGGGCGATCTGCCCGCCGATACCATTGAGCAGGTGTACGCTGCCGACGCGCTGGCGCGCCGCAGGGCGGGCGAAATCATGGCGAAGCTGAGCTGACAGGAGGAACCATGGGGACGATTATCTATATTTTGCTGGCGCTGCTGCTGCTGGGCATTATGGTCACGGTGCACGAGCTGGGGCACTTCTGCGCGGCGCGTGCCTGCGGCATCGCCGTGCGCGCGTTCGGCGTGGGCTTTGGCCCAAAGCTTCTGAGCTGGACAGGCAAAAAGAGCGGCACGGAGTATTCACTGCGGCTCGTTCCTTGCGGCGGCTTCTGCGCTTTTTATGGAGAGGACGACGCGCAGGGCAAGGATAAAGAAGACCCTCGCTCGATGCTGCTGCAGCCTGCCTGGAAACGGCTGATCACCATTGCGGCAGGGCCGGTCATGAACTTTGTGCTGGCCTTTGCGGTAGCGCTGGCCTTCTTTATGGGCTACGGCCTGCCCTATGCCGACGGCCCCATCGTGACCACGGTGCAGTCAGTCAGCGCAGGCAGCCCGGCCGAGCAGGCGGGCTTTCAGGCAAACGATGTGATCCTGTCTGTCAACGACCAGGCGATCAACGGCAATCTCTCTGCCTATGTGGACGCCTGGCAGACGGGCGATGCGCCCCTGCGCGTGACCGTGCAGCGAGGTGGAGAGCAAGCGGAATTGCAGGTAACGCCCTTTGACTCGGAAGCCGAGGGCCGCAAGCTGATCGGCGTGAACATCCTGCTGACGCGGCAGGGCGAAACCGTGTGGCGGCGTGCG
>OLPR01002614.1_pt1 | contig 13058 bp, 10 predicted proteins | sample 1672761 | NCBI WGS metagenome assembly OLPR01 (sample SAMEA3136721, study PRJEB25190) | human gut metagenome | biome: human gut; feature: human-associated habitat; material: faeces | place: Austria | collected 2013 | reverse complement strand
GCGTGCGCGCAAATGGGCGTAACGGCCAGCAGCCGCGCCTCGGGCATCAGCACCGGCCCGCCCGCCGACAGGTTGTACGCCGTCGAGCCGGTGGGCGTGCTGACGATCAGCCCATCCCCATGCAGACGCATGGCCAGCTGATCGTTTACATATAAATACAGATACAGCGCGTGCTGATAGGCCCCGCGGTGCAGCACCATCTCGTTCAGCGCGGTAAACTCCGGCTGATCGTTGAGCGCGCCGTGCATCAGCATGCGCTTTTCCAGGTGATAATCGCCAGCCAGCAGCCGGGGCAGCACCGCCTCCGCCTGGGCAAGCTCGCAATCCGTCAGATACCCCAGGTGCCCGCAGTTGACGCACCATACCGGGCAGGCCGCGTGCAGCTCGTGCACGGCGCGCAGCAGCGTGCCGTCGCCGCCGAACACCAGCAGCATGTCCGCGCCCCCGGCCCCCGCAGCCAGCAGCACCGTGTGCCCATTTTGACGCAAAAAATGCCCGGCGCGCTCGCACAGCGCCAGCGCGGCAGGATTGGAACGGTTGGGATACAGCAAAAACTTCATACAGCGCCTCGATATCCATAGGGTGCGCGCACGCGGCGCGCTGCATTCATGATATAGAAAAAAGCCGCGCAAGTCAATCCGCCGCGCGAATTTTTGCCGCCCGTCCCGTTCAATTTGCAATCGCAGAATAGCATAATTTACAATTACAGTGCTTGCTAAAAGTGGAGAATAGTGGTATTATATATTACGGAAATGTTGCAAATTTATTTCAAATCCAATGATGATCGGAGGTTCACATGATGAAGCATTCTAAGCTTTTGGTTCTTCTCATTCTGGTATGTTTGCTGATGTTGCCTGTCTGTGTCTCTGCTGATACACAGCAGGAGTTTGAATTGCGTTGCAATAAAAAGACAACTACTGGTGCGCCAGTATACAATAGTATCAATTATGACCATGTGCAGACCGATTATATTCCTGCCGGTACTTACGTACAAGTTACCAGCTCTATTTCAGGTAGCGATTGGCGATATTTTACATACATGGTAAATGGAGTTAAGAAAAAAGGATGGTCACAGGTCAAACTAATCGATTGTTTCTCCGTTATCCGAAAATCAGATGGCTTTGCTTACAACATTCATGAGAATGATCCGGACTACGAGGCTAAGATTAAAGAAGGCGCTCTTGAGTTTGATATAACGAAGTATAGCGATGAAAAAGCCTATTATCTTTATCGTGCTGGCGCTGGTCCCGAGCCTGAGCGCAAGGACGGCAGCAACGCGGCGCAATCACAGAGTTCCTCTCAGACCGATACACAGGCCAACGAGGGCGGAACGGCTGTTGGCGTTGTGGAGCTGGGGCGCACTTCCTCTAAGATTCAGTATCAGGGCAAAACCGTCAGCGTGTTAACCTCCGACCTGACGTTCAGCGAAAACGTACCTGAGAATAAGAAGCTGGCCACCATCTACGCTCCACGCACCGGCAAGGCTTCGCTGCGTCAGACGGCCTCGTCCAAGGGCACGCTGCTGAAGAACTGTAAGGCGGGCACCATCGTATCTGTCCTGGCCATCGGCAATGGCTATACCCGCATCAACTATAAAGGCACAGTGGGGTACATCAAAACCGCGTGCTTGAAATTCTACGGCGATAGTGGAAGCACCGCCCAGGGCGTGCTCAGCTACAAAGGCAACACGGGCGGCGGAACTACCGTCAATGTGCGCAATACCCCCAAAGGCGACAGCGCCAAGGTAGCCGAGTGGCGCACCGGCACGGAGGTGACCATTTTATCTCATGCTAACGGCTGGTACGAGATCGAGGCCAACGGCATGCATGGATATGTGATGGAGAAGTACATGACGGAAAAGTAAAGCGGAAACGCCATGAAGTATGAACCGCCCGTGCATGAACTGTAAACTTCGTTTTCCCTCCCGCGAAAATCTTTGCATTCTTCCCCGCGGTATGCTATACTAAAAACACAATTCCGTAACATTTTGACCAAGGGGGAGGGCGCGCGTTCATGGATCACAATGCGTATCAGCTGCTGGCGCTGGGCGCGCGCTATTGGTTTGTGCTGCTGGCGGCCGTGCTGGTATGGCGCGGCGCGGCGGCGCTTTTGCATGAGCATTATCAGCGCAAAAAGCTGCTGAAAAAGCTGCCCGACGCAGGCATGGTGGGCGAGATGCGCGATATCGACAACGACCGCGCCTATCCCCTGCCGCGCGAGGGCGTGCTGGGCGGCGGCAGCGCGTGCGATATCCGCCTGCGCGGACTGCGCCGAAGGGATATCAACTTTGCCTTTGTGGAGGGCAAGGGGCTTTTGCTGACCCCCTGCCACAGCCGGGGCGGGGTGCTGCTGGACGGCGCGCCGCTGGGCAAGGGCGGCTATGCCCTGCACGGGGCCATGCTGCGCGTGGGCGGCTATACGCTGCGCATTCGCCTGTTCGCCGGGCTGAACGTGCCGCGCCCCGCCCCGTATGAGGAGCACTGGCACAGCGCCTATGAGGATGAGGAGCTTTACGCCCCCGAGTACGCCGCCTTCGCCGCCGCGCAGCTGGGCTGCGCACCCTATTCCGAGGGCGCGTATGATCAGCCGGGCATGCCCGTGCCGCCCGCGTTTCAAGCCTTCGATACCCTGTCCATGCCGGCGGTAAACGCCGCGCCGCAGCCGGTTTATCCCCAGCAGCCTGTCTATCCGCAGCCTGCCTGTCCGCCGCAGCCGGTTTATCCCGATCCCACGCAGGCAGCCTATGCCCAGCCCGCGCAGCCCGTTTATCCTGCGCAGGCGGCCTATCCCGCCGCCCCGGCGGAGGAGGACGCCGCCGCGCCCGCGCCCTTCGACGGGGGCATGTATGCGCCAAAGGGAGAGGAAATCCCCGCGCCCTTTGAAGCGCCGCGCCGCCACCGCAGAAGCGACAGGAGGCAGGGAAAATGAACATTGCCATGAAAAACGCCAAACAAAAAAAGCGCCGCACGCCGCAGCAGATGCTGCTGGCGGGTGTGATGCTGTTTTTCTTTACGGCGTTTTTGCTTTTGTTTGTGCAGTCGCCCTCGCTGCTGACAGCCGCCATGGCGCTGCTGGTGCCGCTGGCCGTGTGGGCCATGGTGCGCATCCTGCCCCGGCTTTTCCCCATGGATGAGTTTTTGCTTACGCTCATCGCATTTCTGTGCGCGCTGGGCGTGCTGCTGCAATACCGCTACACCCCCTCGCGCGGGCTGACGCAGGCATTCAACTGCGGCGCGGGGCTGGTGGCCATGGTCGTGTGCGCGCTGGCCGTGCGTCACATCAAAAGCTGGAGGCTGCTGATGGTGCCGCTGATGGGGCTAAGCTGCGCGCTGATGGCGCTTCCCTTTGTATTCCGCGCGGTCAACGCGGGCAAGGGCGCGACAGCCTGGGTGGGCTTCGGCGGGTTTACCATCCAGCCCAGCGAGCTGGTAAAAATCGTGTATCTGTTTGTGCTATCCTATCTGTTATCCCGCCGCCGCATTGTGACGGGCATGATCTTCATCGGCCTGATGCTGGGCTTTCTGGTATTGCAGCGCGACCTGGGCACAGCGGCCATTTACGGCGGCGCGGGCCTGGTGCTGCTGTACGCCGCCACCTCCAGCCTTTTGCTGATCGGCGGCATCCTGGGCGCGGGCGTGGGCGCGGTGGCCGTGCTGTACGCGCTGTTTAAGAACAGCTATTTCCTGACCGTGCAAAACCGCATCAGCAACTGGCTGGATCCCTTCAGCACCTATGATCAGCTGGGCGGCGGCTACCAGATTGTGCAGTCGCTGATCGCCATTGCCAACGGCGGCTGGTGGGGCACGGGGCTGGGGTTGGGCAACGCCAGCGTGATCCCGGAGTTCCGCACGGACTTTATCTTTTCCGCGCTGATCAACGAGTTCGGCCTGGTGTTCGCCGCGCTGGTGGCCTGCGTGTATGTGCTCATCGTTCTGCGCTCCATGGATATCGCGCTGCGCTCCACCTCGGCCTTCCACGCGCTGCTGGCCGCGGGCAGCGCGGCGCTGCTGGCCGTGCAGGCCTTTATCATCCTGGGCGGCGTACTCAAGTTTATCCCCATGACGGGCGTTACCGTGCCCTTCCTCAGCTATGGCGGCACCTCGCTGGTGTCCTGCCTGGGGCTGATGGGCGCGGTGCAGGGCGTGGCGTCGCGCAATGAGCGGCTGCTGCGCGAGGATCAGCGCCTGGCGGAGGGCGGGGAGGACGCGCAATGAAGCAATTAAGAAAGAGCATCCGCGTGATCGCCCTGGTGCTGGCCCTGATGGTGCTGCTGCCCATCGGCTACGGCGGCTACAGCCTGATCCGCTACGGCACGCGCTGGCGCACATCGGAATATAACACCTACCTGACCTCCATGAAATCGGGCGTAACGGCGGGCAGCATTTACGACCGCAACGGCGTTACCCTGGCCAGCACAACGATATCCACCGACGAAACGGGTGAAACCGTGCGCACCCGCACCTACGCGCAGGATGCATCCGTGCGCGCGGCGGTGGTGCATGTGGTGGGCGATACGCGCGGCAATGTGAAAAACGCGGCCGAGAGCTTTATGGCCGAGTATCTCTATGGAACCAATATGAGCTATGCCGAGCGGCTCAAGCAGGTGCTGTCCACCGGCTCGCTGCGCGGCGACGATATCACCCTGACGCTGGACAGCAGCCTGTGCGCCTACGCGGCCTCGCTGTTCCCGCAGGATAAAAGCGGCGCCATCGTGGTGATGAACTACAAGACGGGCGAAATCTACGCCCTGCAATCCTTCCCCAATTACGATCCGCAATCGGGCAAAACCGTCACCGTCCGCCAGGCGCTTAACCGCGCCACGCGCTGGCTCAGCGCGCCCGGCAGCACCTTCAAGGTGATCACCCTGGCCGCTGCATTGCAAAGCCTGCCCGGCGCGGCGGAGAGCAGCTATACCTGCACGGGCGGCGTGAGCTTTGGCGAGCATCAGCGCGTGGTGACCGACTACGGCGCGGCCGCGCACGGCACGCTGACGCTCAAGGACGCTTTTATGAAAAGCTGCAATTCCACCTTCGCCATGCTGGCCTGTCAGATGGGCGATAAGGCGCTGCGCAAAACGGCGCAGAGCTTTGGCCTGGACGACGCCTTTACCTTCCGCGATCTGGTGGTGGAAAACTCCGCCTACGCCTCCTCCTCTGCCGCCCTGCTGGGAGCCGATTTGGCCTGGACGGGCGCTGGTCAGAACCAGCTGGCCGTCACCCCGCTGCACATGTGCATGGTTGCCGCCGCCGTGGCCAACGACGGCGTGATGATGGAGCCACGCCTGCTGCTGCGCGCCGTGGGCGCGGAGGGCGCCGAGCGGCAGACCTTTGAGCCCGCGGTATACCGCACGGCCATGGACGCGCAGACCGCCTCCACTGTGCGCGAATACATGCGCGCCGTGGTCACGGGCGGTACGGGCAGATCCGCCGCCGTCAGGGGGCTGACCGTCTGCGCCAAGACGGGCACGGCGGAAATCGACACCCAGGAAAAGGACAACGCCTGGTTCATCGGCTTTATCGACGACGACGCTTATCCCTTCGCCGTGTGCGTGGCGGTGGAAAACGCGGGCACGGGCGGCGCGGTCGCCGCGCCCATCGCGCAGAAAATCTTTGCAAGGCTGGCGGGAAAATGACGATCATCGATCTTTCGCATCGCATTTGCGATGGCATGCCGGTCTATCCCGGCGATGTGCAGACGCGCCTTGTGCAGGAGCGCTTTTTGAGCCGCGATTATTACAACGGCTATACCCTGCATACCGCGCTGCACGCGGGCACGCATGTGGACGCGCCCATGCACCTGCTGGATAAGGATCAGCGCCCGATTGCGGAGCTGCCGCTGGAGCGCTTCTGCGGGCCGGGCTTCCTGCTGGATGGGCTGGACGATCCGCGCGAGATTCCCCCGGATTGCTGCGTGCTGATCCACACCGGGCACGACGCGCGCTATGGGCAGCCTGATTACTTTACCAGCCAGCCGCAGATTAGCCCCGCGCTGTGCGAGCGCATATTGGCCGCGCGTCCGCGCTGCCTGGGCGTGGATATGGCCTCGCCCGATCTGCCGCCCCTTGCGGTGCATAAGCGCCTGCTGGCCGCGGGCGTGCCCATAGTGGAAAACCTGACCAACCTGGCAGCACTGCGCGGCCGCCGTTTCGATTTTGCCGCGCTGCCGCTTAAAATCAGCGCCGAGGCCAGCCTGGTGCGCGCCGTCGCCTGGCTGCATGATGCATAAAGAACAGCGATTGAACAGAAAAGTCTATTGTTTTTGCCGGAACGGCAGGGTACAATATTGCCTGTCCCGGTATTTATTTGCATTTTTAAGGAGGAAATCCATCATGAACGCTTATGTGCAGCGGGTATACGAGGGGCTGTGCGCGCGCAACGCCCACGAAAAGGAATTTTTGCAGGCGGCGGAGGAAATGCTCACCTCCCTGTCGCCCGTTTTTAATAAGCACCCCGAATATGAAAAGGCCGGCCTGCTCGATCGCTTTGTCGAGCCCGACCGGATCATCATCTTCCGTGTGCCCTGGCTGGACGATCAGGGGCAAGTGCGGGTCAACCGCGGCTACCGCGTGCAGTTCAACAACGCCATCGGCCCCTACAAGGGCGGCCTGCGCCTGCACCCCAGCGTCAACCTGTCCATCATCAAGTTTCTGGGCATGGAGCAGGTGCTCAAAAACAGCCTGACCACCCTGCCCATCGGCGGCGCCAAGGGCGGCAGCGATTTTGACCCCAAGGGCAAGAGCGATCAGGAGGTCATGCGCTTCTGCCAGAGCTTTATGACCGAACTGTACAAGTACATCGGCCAGGATGCAGACGTGCCTGCGGGCGATATCGGCGTGGGCGCACGCGAAATCGGCTATCTGTACGGCCAGTATAAGCGCATCACCGGCAGCTACGAGGGCGTTTTGACCGGCAAGGGGCTCACCTACGGCGGCTCGCTGGCGCGCAGGGAGGCCACGGGCTTTGGCCTGTGCTACTTCACCCGCGCCATGCTGCGCAAGCGCGGTCTATCCTTTGATGGCAAGCGCGTGGTGGTATCCGGCAGCGGCAACGTGGCCATTTACGCCGCGCAGAAGGCCATGGAGCTGGGCGCGAAGGTAGTGGCCATGAGCGACAGCAACGGCTTTATCGTGGATGAAAACGGCGTGGATCTGGCCGTCGTCAAGCAGATCAAAGAGGTGGAGCGCGGCCGCATCCGCGAGTATGCGCAGCGCGTGCCCGGCGCGATATACACTGAGGGCAGCCACGGCATCTGGCGCGTGCGCTGCGATATCGCCCTGCCCTGCGCCACGCAGAACGAATTGGACGAGGCGGATGCGCAGGCGCTGATTGCGAATGGCTGCATCGCCGTGGCCGAGGGCGCTAATATGCCCACCACGCTTGCCGCTACGCAGGCGCTGCAAGCCGCGGGCGTGCTGTTTGCGCCCGGCAAGGCCAGCAACGCGGGCGGCGTGGCCGTCAGCGCGCTGGAAATGAGCCAGAACAGCCAGCGGCTATCCTGGACGTTCGCAGAGGTAGACGAAAAGCTTGTCGGCATTATGGAAAGCATCTTTGCCGCCGCAGACGCTGCCGCAGCCGAGTACGGCGCGCCGGACAATTATGTGGTGGGCGCGAACATCGCGGGCTTCCTCAAGGTGGCCGATGCGATGATGGCACAGGGCGCAGTCTAATCCAAAACACAACAGCAAAAAACGAGGGAAGCGCATGCAGCGTTTCCCTCGTTTTATATGCCAAGGCATTACTTATCAAACAGGCTCTTCATTTTTTCCAGAAAGCTCTTGCGCTCGCCGTACTCGCGACCGGTGGTAGCCTCGTCAAACTGCCGCAGCAGCTCCTTTTGCTTTTCGGTCAGCTTGGTAGGCACCTCCACGCGCACGCGGATGATCAGATCGCCCACATAGCTGGAGCGCACCTGGGGAATGCCCTTGCCGCGCAGACGGAACTCCGTACCGTTCTGCGTGCCCTCGGGCACGGTATACTTGACGGTACCGTTCAGCGTGGGCACGTCGATTTCGCCGCCCAGCGCCGCGGTGGTAAAGCTGATAGGCATATCCAGATACAGGTTGGTGCCGTCGCGCTTAAACAGCTTGTGCGAGCGCACCGTCACCACGATGTACAGATCGCCGTTGGGGCCGCCGTTCACGCCCGGCTCACCCTGGCCGTTCATCACGATGGTCTGGCCGTTATCGATGCCGGCGGGAACCTTGACCGTGCAGGTGCGCTTACGCTTCACGCGGCCCGTGCCGAAGCACTTGGGGCACTTATCCTGGATGACCTTGCCCGTGCCGCCGCAGGTGGAGCAGGTGCGTACCGTTACCATAAAGCCGCCCTGCACGCGCACCTGGCCGGTACCCTTACAGGTGGGGCAGGTCTTGGGCTGAGTGCCGGGCTTTGCGCCCGAGCCGTGGCAATCCTCGCAGATTTCAGAGCGGTAGAAATCAAAGGATTTTTCGCAGCCGAAGGCCGCTTCCTCAAAGCTGATGCGCAGGTCGTAGCGCAGATCGTTGCCCTGCTGGGGGGCGTTCGCGCGCTGCGCGCCGCCCATGCCCGCGCCGCCGAAAAGCTGATCGAAGATCGAACTGAAGCCGCCCATATCGCCGAAGCCGCCAAAGCCGCTGGTATCAAACCCACCGGCTCCGCCCGCACCGCCGTTCATGGGGTCGTTAAACCCAAACTGATCGTAGCGCGCGCGCTTGTCCGGATCGGACAGCACCTCGTTGGCCTCGTTCAGCTCACGGAAACGCGCCTCGGCCTCCTTATCGTTGGGGTGCAGGTCGGGGTGGCACTCCTTGGCCAGCTTGCGGTATGCCTTTTTAATTTCTTCCTGCGAGGCGTTTTTTTGAACGCCCAGCACCTCGTAATAATCGCGTTTCGTTGCCATTTTGTCCTCTTATCTTAAACCCGCAATGCGCAATGCGCAGGATACGCCCACGCATTGCGCATTTTTGGTTCACAGTAAATTGCTTTTATTGGGCTTACTGCACGCTGCCGTCGGCGTTGAAGGAGCCGTCGTCATTCTGCGTGCCGGGCTGCGGGCCGGCGTTGCCCATATCGGGAGCGCCCTGCGCGCCGCCCTGCTGCTGATAGAGCTTGCCGAAGATGGCGTACACCTTCTGGGTCATCGCGTCCATAGCAGTCTTGATTTCATCGGGGTTGTTGCGCTCACGCACAGCCTTGAAATCAGCCAGCTCCTTTTCCACCGCGGCCTTATCCTCGGCGGACAGCTTATCGCCGTTCTCCTTGAGCTGCTTTTCCATCTCATAGGTCAGGCTGTCGGCGTGGTTGAGGGTTTCCACCTCTTCCTTGCGCTTCTTATCGGCCTCGGCAAACTGCTCGGCTTCCTTTACGCGCTGCTGGATTTCTTCCTCGCTCATGTTGGAAGAAGAGGTGATGGTGATGTTCTGCTCGTTGCCCGTGCCCTTATCCTTGGCGGATACGGAGACGATACCGTTTTTATCGATGCGGAAGGTGACCTCGATCTGCGGCACGCCGCGAGGCGCGGCGGGAATGCCGGTCAGCTGGAAGCGGCCCAGGGTCTTGTTATCGTAGGCCATGGGGCGCTCGCCCTGCAGCACGTGGATTTCAACGGTGGTCTGGCCGTCGGCGGCAGTGGAGAACACCTGGCTCTTTTCGGTAGGAATGGTGGTGTTGCGGTCGATCAGGCGGGTGAAGATGTGGCCCTCGGTTTCAAGGCCCAGGGACAGGGGCGTAACATCCAGCAGCAGCACGTCCTTGACTTCGCCGCCCAGCACGCCGGCCTGGATGGCCGCGCCGATGGCAACGCACTCATCGGGGTTGATGCCCTTGAAGGGCTCCTTGCCGGTAACCTTCTTAACGGCTTCCTGCACGGCGGGGATACGGGTGGAGCCGCCCACCAGAATCACCTTATCCACCTGCGCGGCGGTCAGGCCCGCGTCACGCAGCGCGTTCTGCATGGGGGTGATGGTCTTTTCCACCAGATCAGCGGTCAGCTCGTTGAACTTCGCGCGGGTCAGGGTCATATCCAGATGCTTGGGGCCGGTGGCGTCGGCGGTGATGAAGGGCAGGTTGATGTTGGCGCTCATCACGCCGGACAGCTCAATCTTGGCCTTTTCGGCAGCTTCCTTCAAGCGCTGATACGCCATGCGGTCCTTCTTCAGGTCAATGCCGTTTTCCTTCTGGAAAGCGTCGGCCACATAGTCGATGATGCGGTTATCAAAGTCGTCGCCGCCCAGGTGGGTATCGCCGTTGGTGGCCAGCACTTCAAATACGCCGTCGCCGATTTCCAGCAGGCTTACATCGAAGGTGCCGCCGCCCAGGTCGTACACCAGGATCTTGTGGGTTTCATCCTTGTCCAGGCCATAGGCCAGGGACGCGGCGGTAGGCTCGTTGATGATGCGCAGCACTTCCAGACCGGCGATGCGTCCGGCATCCTTGGTGGCCTGGCGCTGGCTGTCAGAGAAGTAGGCAGGTACGGTAATGACGGCCTGCGTTACGGGCTCGCCCAGATAGCTTTCAGCATCCGCCTTGAGCTTCTGCAGAATCATGGCGCTGATTTCCTGCGGGTTGTAGGATTTGCCGTCGATGGTGACCTTGTAGTTGGTGCCCATCTGGCGCTTGATCGAGGAGATGGTGCGGTCGGGGTTGGTGATGGCCTGACGCTTGGCGATCTGGCCCACCAGACGTTCGCCGTCCTTGGTGAAGGCTACGACGGAAGGCGTGGTGCGCGCGCCCTCAGAGTTTGCGATGACAACGGGTTCGCCGCCCTCCATGACGGCAACGCAGCTATTGGTAGTGCCCAGGTCGATACCGATAATCTTGCTCATAATTGTTTCCTCCAGTTTTATGTTGAAATGGTCAGTAGTCAGATTTTATATGTAAAAACAGCGGATGCTGTTTTTTGCGGGAGAAGGGGAGGCGCTGCGCGCTTCCCTTTACGCCTCCGCCACAACCTTTACCATGGCGTGGCGCAGCACAACGTCGCCCAGCTGATAGCCCTTTTGCAGCACCAGACACACGGTGCCCGGCTCGCCCTCGCTGGCGTCCGCCTGCATGACGGCGTCCTCCAGGCGCGGGTCAAACTTTTCGCCCGCGCAGTCGATCACCGTTACGCCACGCTTTTCCAGCGCTTCGCTCAGCTGGCGATGCACCATGCTGACGCCCTCGTGCAGGGCGGCGTCGGCGCTTTCGGCCGCCAGCGCGCGCTCAAGATTGTCCATCACGGGCAGGATCGTTTTGATGAAGGCGCGCGCGCCGTCCTCATAGGCGTCGGCCCGAACGGCGTTATTGCGGCGGCGGAAGTTTTCAAAGTCCGCCTGCACGCGCTGCGCCATGTTCAGGTATTCGTCGCTTTGCTTCTTGGCGGCTTCCAGCTGCTTTTGCAGATCGTCAATTTCGGTCTGCACAGCCGCGCCGTCCTCGCTTACGCATTCCTGCGCGTCCTGCGCGCCATCCTCGGCGGGATCGGGCGCTTTGGTTTCGCGCTCCGCCTCGGGGGCGGCTTTCTTTTCCTTGCTCATTGTTTCCTCCTGGTGTTATGCTTCCAGTGCGTCCACCGACAGCATGCCGGTGAGCTCGCGGGAGACAAGGGTGAGCGTATCCATCACCCGTGCGTAGTTCATGCGCATGGGGCCAACCACGCCGATCGTGCCCATATGCCCGCGGCCTACGCGGTAAGGGGCGGTGATCACCGAGCAGTCGGACAGCTCCGGAATGCCGGTTTCTCCGCCGATACGCACGCTGACGGGGCTTTGCGGCGGCCGCATCAGGGTGATGAGCGCGTCGCGGTTTTGCAGCGCGTCCATGAAGGCGCGCGCCCGGCAGACGTCGGCATACTCGGGATAATACAGGATGTTGTGCGCTCCGCCGACCATCACGCGGTCGGTTTCGGTTTGTTTTTCCATTTGCCCGGCCAGCTCCGCAATGCCCGAGAGCACGCGCGCGTCCGCATCGGAATGTGCGGCGAAGCCGTAGAGCATTTCGCGCATCTGGCGCAGGGAGAGGCCGCGCAGCCGTTCGGTCAGCATCTTGCTGATGGCGTACAGCCCATCGCTGTCCAGCTTTTCGCTGACGCGGATGGTGGTGTCGCGGATCACGCCCGAATCCGTCACAACGATCAGCAGCGCGCTGCCCCGCGCCACGCTGACCAGGTGCAGGCTGCTCACCCGCAGATCGCTCTGCCGGGGGGTCAGCACCAGGGCGGTGTAGTGGGTCAGGTCGCTGAGCGTCTGCGCGCACAGGGAGATGGCGTCCTCCATATCGTGCACGCGGGAGGTAAAATACCGGCGGACGCTTTCGCGCTCATCCTCGCGCAGTCCCGGGGTCAGCAGCGCATCCACATACAGGCGGTAGGCTTTATCGCTGGGCACGCGCCCGGCCGACACGTGCGGCTGGATCAGGTAGCCCATCTCCTCCAGGTCGGCCATCTCATTGCGGATGGTGGCGCTGGATACGCCCAGGCCGCTGCTTTTGCTGATGGTGCGGCTGCCCACGGGGGTGTTGGTCAGGATGAAATCCTCCACGATGACTTGCAGGATGCGCTTTTTGCGATCATTGAAGTCCATCGTTGATTTCCTCCTTTCCTTTTGTTAGCACTCGTTGTATGTGAGTGCTAACAACGATGATAGAATAGCATCTCTTTGCGCGTTTGTCAATAGTATTATGAAAAAAATTTTTCGCGCTATGCGCCGCCCTTTTCACGGGCAGGCAAGCATGCTATAATAAGAACGAAGTTTCAGCATCGGAGGGCCTGCCATGGAGGCTGTTATTCGCCCGGTCGCCTACATCCGCAGCGATTTCAGCGAAAAATTCGGCATCCCGCGTCAAAGCGGGCTGGTGGACGCGCTGACAGCGCGCATCGTGTTTGAGCCGGAATTTCGCCGCCCGGAAGCCATCCGCGATATCGAAGGCTTCTCGCACCTGTGGCTGATCTGGCAGTTTTCGCAGGCGCTGACCAGCGAGTTTCACCCCACCGTGCGTCCGCCGCGCCTGGGCGGCAACCGCCGGGTGGGGGTGTTCGCCTCCCGTGCGCCCTATCGGCCTAACGGCCTGGGGCTGTCCTGCGTGCGTCTGCTGGGCGTGGAG
>OLPR01002610.1_pt1 | contig 13064 bp, 14 predicted proteins | sample 1672761 | NCBI WGS metagenome assembly OLPR01 (sample SAMEA3136721, study PRJEB25190) | human gut metagenome | biome: human gut; feature: human-associated habitat; material: faeces | place: Austria | collected 2013 | reverse complement strand
ATAGGCACTTTACGGCACTCTATGAACTAAGACAAAAGCTACGCTGTAATAACAATAGGAGAGTGCTAATGTTCACAGAAGTCACGATATTTGTTCACAAAATATGCGATTTCTCTGGCGCAGTGCCGTCCGCCGTGATACAATAGGCACAACATCCCATGCAGGAGGACAGTTTATGGAACAGTTTTACGATAAGGTCAGCGCCTCCGCCGCATACATCCGGGCGCACATCCCCCAGACACCCACAGTGGGCATCATTCTGGGCAGCGGGCTGGGTGGTCTGGTGGACGCCATGACGGACAAGACCGTCATCCCCTACGGGGATATCCCCCACTTCCCCTGCTCCACCGTGGCGGGCCACGCGGGCAATCTGGTCATCGGGCGGCTGGGCAGTCAGGTGGCGGCGGCGCTTCAGGGGCGGTTTCACTACTACGAGGGCTTCAGCATGAAGGAGGTCACCTATCCGGTGTATGTGCTGGCGCTGCTGGGGGTAAAGACCCTCATCGTCACCAACGCCTGCGGCGGCATCAACCGGACGTTTGTCCCCGGGGACCTGATGCTGCTGTCGGACCACATCAATATGCTGGGCGCCAACTCCCTCATCGGTCCCAACGACGAGCGCTTCGGCCCCCGCTTCCCGGATATGACGGAGGCCTATCCCCACCGCCTGCGGGAGAAGGCCCATCAGGCCGCCGGGGCGCTGGGCTTCGCGTGCAAGGAGGGTGTGTACGCTATCTTCCCCGGTCCGTGCTATGAGACGGCAGCGGAGATACGGGCCTATGCACACCTGGGCGCTGACGCCATCGGTATGTCCACCGTACCGGAGGTCATCGCCGCCAACTATCTGGGCATGGCGGTGCTGGGCATCGCCTGCATCACCAACATGGCCACCGGCATCGCCAGGGAGAAGCACTCCCATCAGGAGGTGCTGCGTATCGCCAACGAGAGCAGCCAGAAGCTCTGCGCGCTGGTAGAGCGCGTGGTGCGAGAGCTGTAACGCAAAAACGCCCTCCCGGCGGGAGGGCGTTTTCTTTTTATTTCTCGTTGACGCGCAGCTCCAGCACGTCGGGACGGGCGTAGTGGCCCACGCAGTCCAGCTCCATACGGCTGGCGGGGACCTTCTGCATATCCAGGTCGGCGTAGATGATATCCTCCTTGTCCCAGACGGTGACGGAGGCCTCGTGGCCGAAGGGGTCGATGACGCAGCTGCCGCCCCGGCAGGCGATGTCCGGCAGGGCCGCGATCTCGGCGGTGCCGCTGACGGTCTGGGGATAGTCGCTGCGGCGGAAGACCAGATCGGCGTTGATGAAGTAGCAGTGACCCTCGATGGCAATGTGGCGGATGGTGTCCTGCCACTCCGGATTGTCGTTGGTATTGGGGGAGATGTACAGGGATATCCCCTTCTGGTACAGCGCCACCCGGGCCAGGGGCATATAGCTCTCCCAGCAGATGAGATTGCCCATGGGGCCCCAGGGCGTGTCCATCACAGGGAAGTAATCCCGGTCCGCGTCGCCCCAGACCACGCGCTCGCTGCCGGTGGGCTTGAGCTTGCGGTGGTTCAGGGCCTCGCCCTCCGGGGAGATCATCATGTTGGCGTTATACAGCGTACCGGTGACGGCGTCGCGCTCGGAATAGCCCATACTGATATAGACGCCCAGCTCTCTGGCGCGGCGGAGGAGCTTACGCATCTCCGCCCCGTCGGCCAGCAGGGAGTTGTCGTAGTACATCTTCCAGTCCTCGCGGCCTACGGCCTTGCGGCTGCCCACGGTGAAGCCGAAGGTCATGCCGTAGGGGTAGCCGGGGATGAACAGCTCCGGAAAGACAATGAGCTCCGCGCCCTCGCCGGCGGCCTCGTCGATGAGCCGCAGGGCCTTCTCAAGACATTTGTCCTTGCGGAACATCACTGGGGTGGCCTGCACCACCGCCACGCGGCAGGTGTTCTTCAGATCTCGCATGGGTCGACCTCCTTGCAGAATGATACCATGATTATACCAGACGGACACGCCGGAACGCAACAGGTTTCGGCGCAAGATGCAGCAGCTGTCGTACAGCGGGGTGAATTCCGCCTCCATGTGCAGGCGGTGCGTGCCGCCAACAGCACGCACAGCACTGGAAGCCAGGATCTTTTCCGTCTGTGCATCATACGCCCAGTTCTCTCTGTTCGCCATGAAAAGAGACGGGCGGAAGGGGTCGGCAAACCCCTCCCGCCCTATGGAAAGCAGACGGCTGACGCCGCCCCGACTTGACCGCAACAGAAAGGCCCATCCCTCTGCAGGGATAGGCGGTGCGTTTTGGTAAGGAAAAACGCCGTTTCTGCATCGCAAAAACAGCGTGGTCCTTCCTGTGGTGCCACACGGAGAAAACGCCCGCTGTGCCTGGTCCTCCGACGTGCAATTCTTCTGCCTCGCGCCGCGGAGCTCTCGCTCCCCGTCTGCCGCCTACCTTCTCAGGCTCACGCCCAATGGCTGACTTTCGTCACACAGCTCTCGCTGTTTCGGTGCATCCTTGCGCTCACAGTGCCGTTCGCGGTGGGTTTTGACCCATTTCCTTTTAGGCTGCCGCCTGGCCAGACCTGGCCTTTGCAGCGGGCAGCCGCACGACTTCACCGGACCCTATTCACTTAACAGCGGTAGTATACCACCAGAAAGCGCCACTTGTCAACGACATTCGACGAAAACGCAGCGACCAGCGCGGCGTCAGCCGGCCCATTGCCGCTTATATACACCGACCCCCGCGGCGTCAGCCGTCTCCTGCCTGCAGATACACCGACCCCCGCGGCATCAGCCGCGGGGGTCGCCCAATTCCTTAATGATGGAAATTTGTCTGCTGCACCGGCTCCTTCTCCGGCAGGCCCAGCTGCGCCTTGCCCAGGGCGATGGACTTCATCAGAAAGGCCATGTTGCGGCCCAGGGTCCGCATGGTCTGCAGGCCCTCCTTGTCCTGGCGTACCTCCTCCGGCGTGTTGCCGTAGACCATGTTCCAGTACTGGCTGCTGGCCACGGGCATACCGCAGATGGTGAAGTACTTGTTCAGCGCGTCGAAGGTGGCTGTGTTGCCGCCCCGGCGGCAGGACACAACCGACGCGCCCACCTTCATGGTCTTGTCGATGTGGGGCGTGCTGAAAAACAGCCGGTCCATAAACGAGATGGCCCCGCCGGCGGGGGAGGCGTAGTACACCGGCGAGCCGATGACCAGCGCGTCCGCCGCGGCGAGCTTGGGCGCCGTCTCGTTGACCAGATCGTCGTACACGCAGCGGTGGGTCTTTTTGCAGCTGGCGCAGGCGTTGCAGGCATGGGCGGTCTTGCCCGCCTGGATGATCTCCGTCTCGATGCCCTCGGCCTCCAGCGTGTCGGCCAGCTCACGCAGGGCGGTGTAGGTGCAGCCGTGCTCGTGGGGGCTGCCGTTGATGAGCAATGCCTTCATATCCTCACCTCCCGGCTCAATAGCCAAAGATCATGGAGCGCTTGATGTCGCTGAGCTTATGGGCGCCGCACATGGCCATGGTATCGGCCAGTTCGGCCTTCAGCTTGTCCACGTAGACCTGCACGCCCTCGGCACCGCCGCCGTAGACCATATTCACGAAGGGCCGGCCGATGAGCACCGCGTCCGCACCCAGGGCCAGAGCCTTGAACACGTCCATGCCGGTGCGGATACCGCCATCCACCAGAATAGTCATCTTGCCGCCCACCGCGTCGACGATGGCGGGCAGGACCTCCGCCGTGGCGGGGCACTGGTCCAGCACGCGGCCGCCGTGGTTGCTGACCACGATGCCGCTGGCGCCGGCCTCCAGCGCCTTCTTCGCGCCGTTCACGGTCATAATGCCCTTGAGAATGAAGGGCTTGCCGTTCATCAGCTTGACGATCTCCTTCAGCTCGTCCACGGTCTTGCTGCCGGCGGGCGGGGTCAGGTTCTTCAGGAAGGGCAGGCCCGCCGCGTCGATGTCCATGGCCACGGCAATGGGGTCCGCCGCGCCCACCAGCTCCGCTTTCTCGCGGACCAGGTCGATATTCCAGGGCTTGATGGTGGGCACGCCGCAGCCGTGGTTCTTCTTCAGCGCCCCGGCCGCCGCCTGGATCACGGCGGGATTGGTGCCGTCGCCGGTAAAGGCGGCGATGCCCGCGCCGGCACAGGCGGTAACGAGGATGTCGTTATAGGTCAGATCGTCGTACTTGTCGCCGTAGTGCAGCTGCATGGCGCCCACCGGCGCGGCAAACACGGGCAGGGCCACCTGCTTGCCGAAGAAATTATAGCTGGTGTCCACGGGCACGTTCTCACAGATGGTGTCCATGTTGACGCACAGCTCCTGCCACTTCTGATAGTTGCGGATGAAGCCGGTGCCGATTCCCTTGGCGCCGGGGCCGGGCACGGTGTTCTTGCAGGCCACGCCGTTGCACACGGGACAGGACTTGCAGTAGGGTCCCATACAGGTCCGCGCGTTGGCTAAGATCTCCTGATAGGTCATGGTATGTATCCTCCTTGTGAAAGACTGCCGCAGGATGTCGAACTGCGTCGCATTGCGTCGTTTTTTTATCGAATACCGGCGATGAACACGCCGGGGTCCTTCTCACGCTGAGCCTTGGCCCAGGCCAGCATTTCATACACGTCCACCGCGCCGGTGACGACCGCGCCGTTGTCCCACGTCTCCGCGGTGCGGCCCCGCAGGAACGCATCCGGTGCGCTGGTGCGGACGTAGTAGGGGTGCGCCTCGCCGCTGGTCAGGAACATGGGCACAGCCCTGTCGGTGTAAAAGCCCCGCTTGCCGGACAGCACCGTCAGGCAGTCCTGCACCACGTTCTCCGCCGTGGGGAAGCGCCCCGCGCCCTGGCCGTAGAAGCTCTGGCGCCCCAGCTGCTCGGCCTCGTAGGTGATGAGATTGAAGTTGGCGGGCACCGCCGCCTCCAGATCGCCGGCACCCACCAGCGTGGGCTCCACATAGGCGCACACGCCGCTGTCCGTGCTCTCGGCCCGGGCCAGCAGCTTGCAGGCAAAACCGTGGGCCCGGAAGGCCGCAATATCCGCCGCCGTCACTGTCCGGATGCCAAAGGTGGGGATGGCTGTCTCCTCCAGCGCCGCGTCGAAGGCGATGTTGGCGGAGATGCACAGCTTGCGGCGGATGTCGTCGCCGTCGATGTCGGCGGAGGGGTCCGCCTCGGCGTAGCCCAAGTCCTGGGCCTCCTTCAGAATGGCAGGGAAATCCACCGGAGCCTTGTGCATGGCGTCCATGATAAAGTTGGTGGTGCCGTTCATAATACCGCCCACGGCGCACGCCGTATCCAGCCGCTTCACGCGCTCCAAATTCGTCAGCCAGGGTATGCCGCCGCCCACGGCGGCGGTGCAGCGCAGGGCCGCGCCCTTCTCCCGGGCCAGTGCCGTGAGCTCCGTGTAATAGGCGGCGATCAGTGCCTTGTTGGCCGTGACCACATTCTTGCCCTGCGCCAGCGCGGCGGAGACATATTCATAGGCCGGGTGCAGCCCGCCCATGACCTCCACCACCGTGTCGATTTCCGGGTCATTGAGGATGTCATCGGCGTTGAAGGTGACCACCTCCTCCGGCAGGCCCTCTTTGGGACTGCGGAGCAGCACACGCTTCACATTCAGGTCATCGCGCGGCACGCACAGCGTCCACACGCCGCCGCCTACCACGCCAAAGCCCAGCAGACCGATATGCATCATAGTCGTTACCTCCTTGGGTCGTCCCGCCTGCGCGGGCGTCATTTTGGCCCCATTGTACCCGCGAACCCCCTCGCTGTCAAGGCCAATCCCCCCACGCACCCCCAAAACCTTCCCCTTGCGGGGAAGGTGCCCCGAAGGGGCGGATGAGGTGTGCGCGCAGCGCGCCTCGCCTCCCCCATTGAGGGAGGTGGCAGCACAAAGCGCTGCCGAAGGGAGAGCCCATCCCCTCGTCTCTCCCTCCCCCAGCTTATTCCTCTACCTTGACAATATCGATGGCGGCCTCCAGCAGCAGGTTGATAAGCTCATTCCGGGAGCGATTCGTCTGCTCGGACAGCTTATCCAGCCGCGCAATCAATCCATCCCGCATCCGCACGGAAACAACTTTATAGCCATCATCCCCTCTGCGGGCGGCCCTTTTTGTGATCCTGATCTCCTCTGTCATATACTCACCTCATTTGCAATTTGCAGTTGCAAATATAGTTTAGCTTGACAAATTCCACTTTAATATATTATACTTTTATAGCCACTATAAACTACAAACGTAGTTGAGTATTAGGAGGAGAAACAAATGGAGAACAACAACTTCACCACTCCCGCGCCCGAGGACATCCCCATCCGCGATCCGGAGGTCGTCGCCGCCCCCGAAAAAGCAGAAGAAACCGCTGCCCCCGGGAAAACGGAGGTCGCCGCCGCCAAGAAACCCCCGCTGAAATTTATTCTGATCGGCGCAGCCGCCCTTGCGGTGGTCATCGCTGTGGTCGTGATCCTCCTGAGCCGCAACAGTCCGTCCTCCGTGGCCAAGCGCTATGTGCAGGCCTTCTACACCGATGACAAGACCGCCACGTCCCTGTGGGCTTTTGACTTCAATGCCATCCGGCTCTCCGAATACGACGGCAGCGAGGAGGAATTCTTTGAAGCCATGAGCGATGAATACTCTGCGGATATTTCCTCATGGAACGATTTTTACAAGGCTGTTGACAGCAGCCTCCAAGAACAGCTTGAGGACGAATACGGTGAGTATAAGGTCACAACGGAGGTGACAAGGACGAAGGACATCTCCGTCAAGAAGGCACTGGAGGATTGTGCAGTATGGGTCAAGATTCTGGAACGCGATATCAACTTTGATACCGACTCCATTTCTGATGCCTGCGTTGTCACCGCCAAGGCAAAAATCACCGGCGAGGACGAGATCGAACGCACAAAGATCGACGTCTATGTGGTAAAAATCGGCGGCTCGTGGGGTGTACTGGATTATATTTCTGCCGACTGACCGCAAAAGCGCATACTAAAAGCAGCGCCCTCAAGGGCGCTGCTTTTACTGCGTCATAGACACTTTTACTGAAGCAGCTTTTCGATCTCCGGCTGGGAGACAAAACCGATGGACTTGTTCACCAGCTGTCCGTTTTTGAACACCAGCAGCATGGGGATGCTCTCCACGCCGTAGGCCGCGGCCAGGGACATATTCTCGTCCACATCCACCTTGGCCACGGTGACGTCCGGCCGGTCAGCGGCCAGCTGCTCCAGCACGGGGCCCAGCATACGGCAGGGGCCGCACCAGTTGGCCCAGAAATCCACCAGCACCGTGCCGCTGTTTTCCAGGACCTGCTCCCGGAAGTCGCTCTCGTTTACATGGATCAATGCCATCTCCGGCACCTCCTTGTCCTTTGTTTTATACCTTTTTCTCCAGACACACCAGCTGCACGTCCGGGATGCCGTTAAAGATCCCGGCCACGATGCCCGCCTCGGTGTAGCCCAGCTTTTTGTACAGCGCCCGGGCGGGCGTGTTGCGGGCGTTGGTGTCGATCCGCAGGTACGGCCGATCCGTTTCCCGGGCCAACTGCTCATAGAAGGCCACAAAAGCCGTGCCATACCCCCTGCCCTTCACGGTGGGGTCCACCACCAGTGTGTGCAGCACCAGCACCTGCTCCGGCGGCGCGTCATGCCGCCAGGTACACTGGCTGTATTGCGCCATCTGGTTCTGGTCCAGCTTGGCGGCGGCCGCAACACGTCCCCCGTCCTCCAGCACATACAGTGTGCCGGCAGCCAGCGCGTCCAGAGCCGTCTGCTCCGTGGGGTATACGCCCCGGGTCCAGCCGGTGGACAGCTCGCCGCGCTCCTCACGATCCAGAAGCGCCTCGTAAATGGCGGTCACAGCGGGGATATCCGCCGGAACCGCTTTTCGTACCAGCATAGTATGTCCTCCTTACCTCGTCAGTAACCAGACCGCCAGTGCCAGCTGTGCCAGCAGTATAGCGGGCACGCCCCAGACGAAATACCAGTGCTTCGTCTTGTGGTGAAACACCCGCATACCCAGCAGCGCACCGACACTGCCGCCCAACAGCGGCAGCAGGAACAGCGTCTTTTCCGGCACCCGCCATTTGCCCTGTCTGGCCCGACGCTTGTCCGCACCATAGATGATGAACGTCGTCAGGTTGATAAGCGCCAGATAGATAAGCAGCGCCGTACCGCCGCCGGAGGCGAATACCGTCACAGGTCCGTCCGCGCCGCCGACAAAGCCCAGCGACGGCTGGCTCATTTGGCCAGCTTGGCCAGCTCGCAGGCCGTGGCCGTGGCAAGCTTCGCGTTGTTATACACCAGCTGAATGTTGGCATCCAGGCTGCTGCCGCCGGTAATGTCCTTGATCTTGGCCAGCAGGAAAGGCGTGGTGGCCTTGCCGTGGATGCCCTGCTCCTTGGCCTCCTCCACTGCCTCGTTGATGGCCTTGTTGATCACGTCGGCGTCCATAGAGTACTGCTCGGGGATGGGGTTCGTCACCAGCATACCGCCCTCCAGCCCCAGCTTGCGCTTCACATGGAATGCCTCGGCCAGCTGCTTGGGGGTGTCCAGCCGGTAGTCCACCTTAAAGCCGGACTTGCGGGTATAGAACGCGGGCAGCTCCTCGGTCTGATAGCCGATGACCGGCACGCCGTGCGTCTCCAGATACTCCAGGGTCAATCCCAGGTCCAGGATGGACTTGGCGCCGGCGCACACCACCATCACCGGGGTGTGGGCCAGCTCTTCCAGATCGGCGGAGATGTCCATGGTGGTCTCGGCTCCGCGGTGCACGCCGCCGATTCCGCCGGTGGCGAACACCTGGATACCCGCCATGGCGGCGATCATCATGGTGGTGGTCACGGTGGTGGCGCCGTCGCGGCCCTCCGCCACCAGAATGGGCAGATCGCGGCGGCTGGCCTTGGTGACGCCGGCGCCGGTCTTGCCCAGATAGTCGATCTCCTCGGGGGTCAATCCGGCCTTCAGCCGACCGCCGATGATGGCGATGGTGGCGGGCACCGCGCCGTTTTCGCGGATGATCTTTTCCACGTTCAGCGCCGTTTCCACATTCTGCGGATAGGGCATGCCGTGAGAAATGATGGTAGACTCCAGGGCGACCACCGGCTTATGCTCCTTCAACGCCGCCTGTACTTCCGGGGAAATATCCAAATATTCATTCATCATAATGCAAATTCCTCCAAAGTTTCTTCTATGATTATAGCAAATGCATGCCCTTCTGTCAAAAGAACCTTGTCAAAATAACATTGATTTGTATAATGTATAACAAACGTGGAAATCATTTGCCAACCGGGCCGGTTTCGCGCCCGAAAAACGGAGGAAAAACCATGACCTATGAACTGCTGGCCCCCGCTGGAGACCTGGCCACGGCCCGAATCGCCCTGCGATACGGCGCGGACGCGGTGTATCTCGGAGGCCCCGCGCTGCAGCTGCGTGCAAAAAAAGTCGCCTTCCCCCTGGAGGATATTCGCCGCGCCGCCGGGGAGGCCCACCGCCAGAATCGCAAAATATACGTCACCGTCAACGCCTTTGCCCGGGATGAAGAACTGGAAGCGCTCCCCGCCTATGCCCTGCAATTGCAGGACGCGGGAGTCGACGGCGTTATCATCGCCGACCCCGGGGTGATGTGGGTCTTTCATCAGGCCGCGCCGGAGGTGCCCATTCACGTAAGCACCCAGGCCAACTGCACCAACGCCGCCGCCGCACGGGTCTATTCTTCCCTGGGGGCTCGCCGGGTGGTGCCTGCCCGGGAGCTGACCCTTGCACAGCTTGCGGAAATGCGGCGGCAGCTGCCAGAGGATATGGAAATCGAAGCCTTCATCCACGGCGCCATGTGCATGGCTTATTCCGGCCGCTGCATGATCAGCGCCTATCTCACCGGCCGCAGCGCCAACCGGGGGGCCTGCGCCCACCCCTGCCGCTGGAATTATACCTTAATGGAGCAAACCCGTCCCGGGGAATATTTCCCCCTGGAAGAAACCGACGACGGTATGGCGCTGCTGAGTTCGCGAGATTTGAATTGCATGCCCTTTCTGGAACAGCTGGTGCAGGCGGGCGTTTCCTCCTTCAAAATCGAGGGCCGCATGAAGAGCGAATATTACGTGGCCACGGTGGTCTCCGCCTATCGCCGCCGGCTGGACGATATTCTCGCCGGCCGTCCCTCGGACATGGGCCAATTGACCCACGAGCTGGATTGCGTCAGCCACCGCCCCTACTGCTCCGGCTTCTATTTCGGCGAAGTGAAGCACATCGGCGGCGACAGGGGCGAATACCTTCAGGGCTGCCGGTACATCGCCCAGGTGTTGAAAACAGGCCATGGTCGGGCGGAAATTCTTCTAAAAAACAAATTTTTCGCCGGCGACGCGCTGGAGGCCGTCACCCCAGCGGGGATTATCGGCCCCTTCCCCGCCCTGAATCTCACCGATTCCGATGGCGCTCCCGTGCAGGCTGCTTCCGTTCCGGGCCGTGTCTATCTGCTGGACGTTCCCGCGGGCATTGCCGCCGGCGATCTGCTGCGCCTGCCGCTGGCCTAACGCGCTGTTATCACACAAGCCGCCCCTTTCCCGGGACGGCTTGTTGTAGATTCAAATGCTTTTATTTCAAAAATTCCGCAAGGGAATGCCGGGTGTTTCCGCTAAAGCCCGTCACCTGTTCCGCCGCGACCATAGAATTCAGCACGGCTTCCTCAGTGGCCTCCGCTGCGGCCCGGAAGGGAAGATCGATTCTCTCCTCGTTCAGCTCCCGGCGGGTCAGCACGTCCCGGGTTTCACCCAGGCGCAGCACGTTCGCCGTGGAAAAGCCCACGAACACCTCGCCGCTGCCGTGGCCGATATAAGAGCCCAGCCGGGCCAGGCCCACGCTGCAGCGCTTGAGGATGCGGCGCAGCTGGCGGTCGCTGAGGGGCAGATCGGTGGCGAGAATCACGATGCAGCTGCCCTTGTCCGGGGCGCTTTCCTGCAATTGGCGCTGAATCTCCCGGCCGACGGGCCGACCCTCCAGCAGCAGATCCTGTAACCGTCCGTGATTGCTCTGCACCAGTACGCCCAGGGTATATTTTTCCCCGTCCAGCGTCATCACGCGGGATGCAGAGCCTACGCCGCCCTTGAGCCCGTGGCAGGTCATGCCCCGGCCGCAGCCCACGGCCCCTTCCTCAAAATCGGCTTTCGCGCTCTCGATGGCCTGAAACACCTGCGCCTCGCCCACGGCTCTGTGGCGTATATCGTTCAGGGACGCGTCGTTGCATTCGCACACCACGGGATTGACGCTGGTAAGAGGAATGCCGTCCCGCTGACAAATGCGGCACATATATTCCACCATCGCGTCGTGCACCCGGCCCACGTTCAGGGTGTTGGTCAGGGCGATGGGTGTCTCCAGGGTGCCCAATTCGTCAATTTGCACCAATCCGGCGGTCTTTCCAAATCCGTTCAGCACAAAGGCCGCCGCGGTGCGCTTTTCCGCAAATGGATTGCCCGGCCCGGGCATCACCACGGTCACCCCGGTGTTGTGAGTCTGGCTGACAACGGTGCAATGCCCCACCGTCACCCCGGGCACGTCGCTAATTTTGTTCAGGGGCCCGGCGGGCAGTTCCCCCACCTTGACGCCAAAATCGCCAATGCGCATCCTTCTCATCTCCTGAAATTCGCTTCCGCCGCGCTCGTCACTTCGGCGCATTTCATTATACCACGAAACTTCCCTTTCGCCCAGGGGTTATTCATCCGTGGCCAAAATATGATCGATGGGCACATGGAACACGGCGGAAAGAATCACCAGATTATCCACCGTGGGCAGAGAAACGCCGTTCTGCCATTTGTAAATGGCCTGCGGCGTGGCGAAGCCGAACACCTGCTGCAGGGCGCGAACGCTCATACCCTGCTGCAGGCGAAGGGCGGCGATGTTGCGGCCCGTGCGGGCCATATTGATAACGGGCAGTTTTTCCATGGGATTGTCCTCCTCCGGTGTCTTTGAACAGTGTGGCCTGTGAAACATGTTTCTGAGTTTCTTCAAAGCAACAAAAAATCCGCCTATCCTCCGGGGATAAGCGGACGCAAAATCCGGTATCAGGACTACCGAGCAAAAGACGACGGCAATCCAGACCCAAATCCCCCAAGGCATAGATTATTCAAGCTTTCCCGACGACGAATCGAAGCATAACGAGCCTCGCCGAATGCATTTCTCTTCTCGAGCAGATTGATCATTGCCGCGTCTCCTTTCTGCGCCATGGGGCGCTTTTTTTAGTTCGAAAGTATTATACCACAAATGTTTCCATTTGTCATTCTACCGGCGGTATAATTTTCTAATCATTAACAAAGCTGCAACCTTCCGCCAACTGCATAGAAGCAATCACGCCCTCCAGATCCGGCGCAAAGGCGCTTTCTGCCTCGATATAGGCCGCCAATTCCAGGCTGCCCAGCCGAACCACGTCGATGCGGCCCAGATACGTCTCGCCTTCCCCCATCTCCAGGGGCACGTCGTCAAACCACACCGCGTCGATGGCGAAGAAGCATTCTCCGTTTTCCAGATCGTAGAAGTTCAGCGAATAGCCGGCGGGTTCGTCGGGAATGATCTCACATTCGTACCGGCCTTCCCAGGTTTCCGGAAGCTGAATGGTGAAAAATTCCGTGGTCACCAGCCCGTCTTCAATCGCGGGAACCATGGCTTCCTCTTCCCAGCCCGCGTCCTCGTCCATCAGATCGCCCAGGCCGTCCTCGCCTTCCTGCGCGTCGTCGAAAACTTCCAGAGAATACACCCACCAGCCGAAGATTTCCTGCACGTCGCCTGCCTCGTAGCCGTCCATGTCGCCATAATAGGCGCTGGCCGGCGCGGAGATGGCAAAGAGGAAGTTCATGGCGTCCGTGGGCACATACACGGCTTCTACCACCCAGGTATCCTCGCTTTTGCCCAACTTGCCCCGCAGGCACTGGGCCGGATAACCGGAAATGGGCTCGATCTCGATCATTTCCGCCTCGGTCACTTCGCCGATGGACGCGATGAGGAACTCCTCAAAGGGAATTTCGCTTCCGTCCGCCGGAATCGGTTGGCCCACCAGATCGATGCGCATCATGCCGTCGTCATAAGTCAGCACCTCGTGGTAAGCGCCGGTT
>OLPR01002609.1_pt1 | contig 13067 bp, 10 predicted proteins | sample 1672761 | NCBI WGS metagenome assembly OLPR01 (sample SAMEA3136721, study PRJEB25190) | human gut metagenome | biome: human gut; feature: human-associated habitat; material: faeces | place: Austria | collected 2013 | reverse complement strand
GTACCACCGATTGTTCCTGCCGGTGCTGCATCCATCACTTCTTCTCTTGCACTGATGGCACTGATCGGCACACCTGCTCCCATAGATTTCGCTGTCGCAATGATGTCTGGCGCTGCTCCTGCCTCTTTCCAATATTCGGATGTAAAATATTTTCCTGTACGACAGTTACCGCACTGTACTTCATCTGCAATGAGCATAATTCCGTTATCATCACAAATCTTGCGAAGTTTCTTTACAAATTCGATTGGTGCAGGAATAAATCCACCTTCACCCTGTAATGGCTCGATAATGATTGCCGCAACATCACTTGCCGGAGCCGCCTCATCAAAAAGCTTTAATAACTTATCGATGTAATATTGAATTGCTTCTTCCTCGCTGTATCCTTTTGGCGCACGATACAGATATGGATACTCTGCACGATAAATTCCTGAAGGGAAAGGCCCCATGCCGAGAGCATACGCTTTCTTGGCTGTCAGTGCCATTGTCAGATTGGTTCTTCCATGAAATGCACCGGAAAAGCAAATGATATTATCTCTTCCTGTGTACGCTTTTGCAATCTTAATCGCATTCTCGTCTGCCTCAGCACCGGAGTTTGCAAAATATGTTTTCATTTTCCCGCCCTTACATGGAACTGTCTCATTAAACATTTCTGCAAGTTTGACATATCCTTCATGAACATATACATTAAAAATTCCGTGGAAATATTTCTCTGCCTGTGCCTTTACTGCCTCAACAACTTCCGGTCTGCTGTAACCGATATTCAGAACCCCAACGCCTCCAATCCAGTCGAGGAACTTATTACCATCCACATCCTCAAGCATTGCGCCCTCGCCTTTTTCCATACAAATTGGATAGGTACTTCCACATAATCCTTTTGGAACTGCCTCATTTCTTCTATCTAAAATAGCCTTTGCCTTTGCTCCTGGTACACTTCCTGTAACTATTTCTGGTAATGCTTCTCTTAACATATCGAATTTCTCCTTAATTATAAAAGAAAAAGGTGCAATCCCAGCGTTTGCTGTTATTGCACCTTTGCTTGTTTCCTATTTATTTTTGTTACTTATTTATTTCATGACATTACTATAACACAATTCTTTGATATTACTATCGTCACAATACACAAGGTTGTTGTGCAGCATTCATAATTGTAGAGTAATTCAGGAGCAAAAGCAGAAGGACAGACGCCCGAGAAGAGAGCCTTGCCCCTATATTTGTGACTTTCGTCGCGGCGGTTTGAATGCTCGCTTGCGCGCTCCCATTCAAACCTTGCTCCCAGGCCACAAATATAGGGGCAAGGTTCTCTTCTCGGGCTGTCTTTGGCTGGATTTTGTTTGAATTAGACAGGAAGGGATGAGATGCTGCGGGGAGGATGATTTGAGGATGAAAGTTGAGGGCTTTGATTTGATTCAGGCCAGCCACTGTCAGCCCTCAAATCAATCCCAAAAATTCATCAATCTGATATGCCATATACCAGTCGCTTCTATCTTTCGTAGAGTTGAGTGTTTTCCCCGTGATTTCAGCGATTTTTTTCAGATGATAGGAGACAGTATTTCTATGCAGATAGCATTCGGTTGCGACTTCCCCGATATTTCCGTTAGTTTCGAGGTAGCATTTTAAAATACGGATGTATTCGCTGCCGGTTTCCTGATCGAGTCGCTCTAATTCGCCAAGCATTTTTTCTCGATACTTTTCCAGTTTTTTGATATTGCCGATTGAGAGCCAGAGTCTGCTTATGCCGAGTTCTTCTTCCTGACAGATATTTTTGCCTTTTTGTCTTCCCCAGCGACATAAATAGGATAAGTCTCTGTATTTTTCCCACAGGTTTTCTACCACAGTTTCTTCGTCACCGACTGCCATGTAAAGTTCTTTTTGCCGGGCAAAGCTTTCTGAAAATGTTTTTATCTGTTGGATTACATTTTCCCTTTCTGTGCCTGTAGGCATTTTTGCTACGAGTGTGATATACAAATCTCGCTGAAAAATGACGGAGAGTACCTTTTTCTCGGCAAATATTTGCTGGCACTGCCGGATAAAGCGGTAGAAGAACTGGGTATTGTCGAATTTATCGTCTGCCTGTATATCTTTATTGGCTGGGAAATAGCACTGAATCATGAAGAATTCTGTGTCTTTATGGATATGATTCTCATGCAAGACAGGCATATACTGTTGTTCTTCTTTATGGGAAAAGATTGCTTTCTGGAGTGCCGTTTCCAATCCGTCCTGCTCCTGCATCGTTTTATAGATCAGGTTACATAAATCTCTGTTAAAGTCTACGAGATGGACTTCCCACGGTAATGTAAAAACAGGGAATCCTGCTTCTTCACTGTATGCAATAACGCCCCTCGGTACTCTGGTGATGTATTTTCCAATATTAATAACCAGACCGCTTGCGCCTGTTTCATGCAGGCTTTTTACAAATCGGACGAGTGTCTCTTCGTCCTTTTCCCTGATTCCAGTTGTGATAATAAGCTCTCTGCCTTTTAAAAAAGAGACATAATCCATCTCCTCGACGGTATGTACCCAGTCAACGAGATTTCTTAAGCCTCTTCCTCCGGCAACCAGCTTCATATTGTAACGGTGTAATGCCACCTCATAGATTTCTTCCAATATTATCGCCATTGTTACCTCTTTTTTAGTTTCTTCTATAAGTCATTTCACAAAATACTGCCAGACAAATAATGATACATAGATTAGTAATTCACGTCTTGGAATATTAAATGCTTTGCAGTATTTATAGTATTGCCATAGTTCTTCTTCCTACTCCATAAACTTCGCCAGCACCGTCAAATCATAATCTGATACCAACATTCCATTCATGATAAGAGAATATTTAAGCTGTAATTTAAAATGTGCATCTCCGTGTAATACACGGATTTTCTTCGTGTCGGACACCAGTTCCATCGGGCCTGCCGGGGACTGATAGAGGCAGTTCTTGTTATGCTCTGTGTCAAATACGAGTACAGAGTTGAAGTTGCCCGCTCCAGTTTTGCGGAGTTCTACGTTACCCGGAGAGATGGTGAGGCGGTTTTTAATGACCGCCCCTTCTTCTGTCCGCTCTGAATAAAAAATGTAATGCACACCATTTTTATGAATATAACTTCCTTCGGTAACCAGAGTGACGGGTTCTTCCTGATCGAACCCTTTCTGGATACCTGTTATCGTAAGCCAGACCTTTCTTGCCATAACTTTACACGTCGTATCTGTTCATTGCAAGATCGATAAGTTTCTGGACAAGAGCCTTTTTGCTTAAACCTCTTGCTTCCCAGAGCATTGGATACATACTGATAGCTGTAAAGCCTGGAAGTGTATTGATTTCGTTAAATACAACCTCGTTTGTATCTTTTGTCAGGAAGAAGTCTACTCTTGATAATCCGGAGCAGTCTAATGCTTTAAAGATTGCTACGGCATCTTTGCGGATTTCTTCTGCTTTTCCTTCTGGAAGTTCAGGATCTACGACCGTTCTGGATTCTTCGTTGTTGTACTTCGCATCGTAGCTGTAGAATTCTTCAGCAGATAATACTTCGCCAACACCAGAAGCCTTAGGCTCATTCATTCCAAGAACACCACACTCAATCTCACGACCTACGATTGTCTCTTCCACTAAAATCTTAGAATCGTGTTTTGCTGCAAGATTCAGTGCATCAATCAGTTCCTCTCTGTTCTCTGCCTTGCTGACACCCTGAGAAGAACCAGCTTTAGAAGGCTTTACGAATACAGGATATGGAACACCTGCTTCTACTCTTGCCACTACTTCATCCATGTGTGTAAGTTCATGTCTTCTTACGCCAACAAACTTTGCCTGACGTACCCCGATGGAATCTACAACGATCTTAGTGTAGAACTTATCCATAGAACATGCAGAAGCTAACACGCCACATCCTACATATGGGATTGCTGCTAACTCTAAAAGCCCCTGAACCGTTCCGTCCTCTCCGTTCATTCCGTGAAGGACAGGGAAAACAACATCGATAGAAATACGATCAACCTTGCCGTCTCTTTCTAAGAGAAGTTCCTTTCTTCCTGTATCCGGGCAGATATAAGCACTCGTCTTACTATTTACCCAGGAACCATCCTCAAGATGATCCAGTCTGTCAACTAACTTCCACTGTCCATCCTTTGTGATTCCTACCATAATTACGTTATAAAGATCTTTATCAATGTTTTCGATTACTGTTTTTGCTGAAACGAGAGAAACATCATGTTCAGAGGATTTTCCTCCCATAAGCACTACTATATTTTTATTAGCCAATATAATTCATCCTTTCAAAAGCTCATTTTAATTCATTTCACGCCTTATTCTAGCACATTGAAAAGCTTTTGAACACTGGATTTTAAAATAATTAAGATGTAACATTTACAAAAATTTTCCCTTTTTACGGCAAAATCCGCACTAATTTCTCATATTTCATGAAATCCTCTCTGGTAATTCCACACTCTCCAATTTCCCGGGGATTCTTTACACCTTTCTTTCCATCCGCATGATAATCGGAACCGCCGGAAATAATTAAGCCACGGCCTGCATAACGTTCTATCACTTCTTTTTTTATCTCGTCCTTTGTCATCGTGCCGCCGTAACTGGTCTTATCATATGTGTAAGAAGCTTCGATTCCATCAAGTCCAGCTTCAATTAAAACCTCTATAAATTCCTGTCTGGACATCTCTTTTCCTTTATAAGATACCGGCTCAGAAATAAGATACGGATGCGCCAGTATAATGATACCGCCAAGTTTATGAATCTCTTTGATAACAGAAACTGCATCCGGCTTCTCTCTCTTCACGCTAACTTCCTTACTGTTTTTCACATATAACTTTGCTTCTTTCCAGCTTTCCATATAGCCTTTTCTCGCCATAAGTTCAAAAATCATTTTCTTTTGAACAAACTGCTCCTGGACTGGGTAACCGTTATTCTGAAGAACTTCCTCCCAGGTCATTTCCATTCCCTGCTCGTTCAGAAGATCAATCAGCTTACGGTAACTGTTGACCTTACTGTTAATCGTAAATTCATCTAATTCTTTAAAATATGGGGCATTCCAGTCACAGCCAAGACAGACAAGATGTACATCATCAATATATGTCTCACAGGAAATCTCAATTCCTCTGAGAAGTTCAACTCCAATACCTTTTGCGTAGGCCGTAATCTCCTGTCTTTTGCCCCCGCCTAACTCTATCATCTCTGGCGGAACAATATCATGGTCTGTTATTGCCAAAATCTTCACACCGCGATGTACCGCGTGTCGAATATACTCTACAGGACTGTCATTTCCATCAGAACGATTGGTATGTCCATGTAAATCACATTCATAATTTGCCAGCATACTTTTCCCTCCCTGAAAACGTGTATTTTAAACTAGAAACTTGTTCTCTTTCCCGAAAATACTTCCAGATGCTTCTTCACTTCTTCTTTTACCGCATTTTCCACTTCGGTATCAAATGGAATCGGCGCAAACTTTTCACCGGAAAGAACGAGTTCTTTTGTCTTATCAAGGTACGCATTCTTTACTAATGTAGAAATGTTTACCTTTCTTCCGCCAAGTTCGATAAGACGGGTAAATGTTTCTGCGGATAATCCAGAACCGCCGTGAATTACGACTGGAGTTTTTTCTTTTCCAAGTTTCTCAACGAGTTCAAAATTAATTTTAGGAACACCGTGATAAATACCATGCGCTGTACCGATTGCCGGTGCTACCGCATCAATCTGGGAGCGCTCTACAAATTCCATCGTCTCTTCAAAGTCAGCACCAACGGCTTCATCACTTACAATGTCTTCTTCCACACCGGAAATAACTCCGATTTCTCCCTCAATCGCAACATTCCTGCTATGTGCATATTCTGCCATCTCTCTTGTATTTGCGATATTTTCTTCAAATGACAGATGAGAAAAGTCCATCATAATGCTGTCCCATCCAGTATCTGCACAAAGCTTTCCAAGTTCTTTATTACGGCAGTGATCAAGATGTAATGCAACTTCTATTTTCGCACCTTTTCTCGCAGCGTCCACAATATCATAAAGCTTCTGTGCTCCAAAATGTTCTACTGTTCCTGCAGATGTCTGGATAATCAGGTTAACACCGATTTCCTCTGCTGCTTTTACTGCTGCCTCTGCTGTCAGATAATTAAAAATATTTACTGCTCCTACTGCGATATTCTCTTCTTTTGCCTTTAACAGCACATTCATAAATCTGTTATTTTTCATGATGTTTCCTCCTTATTTTGTCATGCACTCTCGAAATTTTTTTGTGCTTGATTTTGTAAGAAAATTTTTGTCAGTTGTGCCCAGATTTTTGAGGTGTACGCAGTGCGTACGTTGATAAAATCCGGGTGCAGCTGGCGTAAAATCAAGTGCGGGAAAGACTCCACGAGTACATATTCCCATAACAATATTTAACTTATATTCTCTTTTGATAGTCCCATAATATCATACTTGTATATACAAGTCAATATATAAATTCACACTACAGCATATTTAAAGAATACTTTCTGCAAATTGAGGCGTGAAGGTTGCAGGAATGATTTTTCAAACACGCTCTGACGCTATTCTTTCTAATCATTAATACATCTATTCTATCGTCTTTATTCCTCATACTGTAAACGGATTTTAATTCGGTCTCCACGAAATACGACTTTCGTATATTCATATGGGCGGCTAATCTCATCATAAAGAACATCCCTTAACAATAATAATGGGTGACCTTTTTCTACCGCTAAAAGTTCTGCTTCTTCGTTAGAAGCAACCACAGATTCTAATGTTTCGGATACTTTCTTTTTGTGAATCCCATAGTTCTCGCTCAAAAGCACACAAAGCTGTTCTTTCTCTAACATCTCTACTGTTAGCTTTTCTTTGTATCTTGCATTAATATAAGATATATGAAGACTGATCGGATCTCCCTTAATATAACGAACTCTCTTAATCTTAAATACAGACTCTCCCGGTAAAAGATTGAGCTTTTTAGCTACTGTCTCACTTGAACGCTCTTCCTGACATTCAACAATCCTTGTCTCGACCTCATATCCCATCTTCTCTAACTGCTCACGGATACCGATATAGGATGGACTGACTGTCACAATCTTCTCTGCAACAAACGTTCCCTTTCCCTGCACTCTGTAAAGAAGGCCTTCTTTTACCAGATCGGTAAGTACAGAACGGACCGTCATTCTGCTCAGTCCATAAATAGAACTCAATTCATTCTCTGATGGAATCTTTTCATTCGCTTTCCACTTTTCAGAATCTATTGCATCAACGAGAATATCTTTTAACTGTTGGTACAATGGTTTTGGACTATTTTTCTCTAACATATTTTTCTCCTTACCTGTACAATGCTATAGTGACATCCTCCCCCACCTCGGCAAGTTTGGTTCTCGTTCGATAACACTACTGTGCTAAGCATAAGCGAGCTATCCCCGTGTGTCCTACGGTTGTGTTATATTGTATAAAAACTAAGCTAATTTCTCATATTCAGCAACAATTGCATCTAACAGCTTTTCATCTGTAAGCTGAGTGATTTCTTTTGCTGCTTCACGAACGCCCTGCTCTTTGATTTTTGCCTGAAGTTCAACGCTCTGTTTGTCTTCTGGATTATCATAGTGTAAAGCTGCACCAACACCAACAAGTAAGTGGTCTACTGGAAGTCCATATCCTGCTGCTGTTGTTAATGGGCTGATCAGGCGGTCTGTTGGGCTTAATTTACGAAGTGGCTCACGACCTACACGGCTTACATCGTCCTGTAAGTATGGGTTTTTGAAACGTCCGATAATCTTTTTGATGTATGCTGCATGTTTTTCAGGGTCGAAACCATGTTTCTTGATGAGTCCGTCACCACTCTCTTTCATTGCTTTAGATACGATGTCATAGATTTCTTCATCAGCGATCGCTGCATCGATTGTTGGGAATCCACGAAGCTTTCCAAGATAAGAAGTGATGCAGTGTCCTGTATTTAATGTGAATAATTTACGCTCAATGTATGCCATTAAGTCATCTACAAGAGTCATTCCTTTGATTTCTGGAATCTCGCCCTTGAAGCTTGCGCGCTCTACATCCCATTCGTAATATTCTTCTACTACTACATCAATGAAGTTTTCGCTCTTTACAGGAGGTACGATTCTGTCAACTGCACAGTCTGGGAATCCGACATACTCATCTGCAAATGCTTTTCCTTCCTCGCTTAAGTTTTCGTAAACAGCTTTCTTTAACTGAGATGTTCCACGGATTGCATTTTCACATGCGATGATGTTCATCGGCTCTTTGTTTCCGTCTGCCATACGTTTTTCGATAGCTGCTGCGATTGTAGGAGCGATACGAGGTAAAATAACAAGACCAACAGCTGTTGTTACAAGGTCAGCACTTGCGATTTCATCTACTGCTTCTGGCTTTGTAGAATTTACACCACTGATGTTTTCGATTTTCTGATCTTCACATTCTACGTCCATTACATGAACTGTGTATGTTTTATCCTCATTAATTTTATCGATAATCTTGTCTACAACGTCTGCAAATACTACATGATAACCGGACTGACTAAGTAAAGCTCCAATAAAACCACGACCGATATTACCTGCTCCAAACTGAACTGCCTTTTTCATAATCTGACTCCTTCTTTCTTAAATCTAAACCTCGGGACTATTCCCGATGTTATTTCAATATGATTTTTTAATATAGTTTTTACTTAATTTAATTACTCACCTTTGTTATTTATTTTAACCAAAAGTTTTCATGATAGTGTCAACGTCAGCATTCTTTTTCAGTGTTTCGAGAAGTTCTTCGTCCTCAAGACTTGCTACGATGTTTCCAAGAATCTCAAGATGCTCATCACCAACACCTGCAATACCGATTACGAGATATGCTTTCTCATCACCAAAGTCAACACCTTCTGGATACTGCATTACTACGATACCAGATTTTTTAACGGTTTCTTTTGCATTAGATGTTCCGTGAGGAATTGCAACTCCCATACCCATGTATGTAGATACCATATTTTCACGGTCAACCATTGCCTGAATATAATCTTCATTTGTGAAGCCAAGGTCACATAAAAGCTGGCCTGCTGCACGAATTGCTGTTTCTTTATCTACACTCTTTAAGCCTGTTTTGATACCTTCTTTTTTAAGAACGGCTTTTTTTGCTTTCTTTTCTTCTTTTACTTCAGGTTCTACTGCTGGAGCTGAGGCGGATGTACCATTTGCACGTCCCTCTAACTCTGCATAGAATGTATCAAGGTTAGGATCCTGAAGGAAGTTTCCGATTGCTACTAATCTTGCCTGTGGCGCACTCTTAACTGCTCTGTCCTGTAAAATGTACTGGCATACAACGACATCTGCGTCTGCAGGAACATTATCTACGGATGTATTTGTTACTGTAATTCCAAGATTTAAAGGTTTAATACGATTTCTGAACTTTGTTGCTCCCATTGCAGAAGATCCCATACCAGCGTCACATGCGAATACGATTTTCTTAATGTCATCTGCCTTAACATCTGCTCCGGAAAGAACTTCTGCTGCCTGTCCTTTGGACTCAGCTTTCATGTCGCTTGTCTTTTTCTGTGCATCTTCAAGACTCTTGCTTCCTGCCATCTTAACGATCGGTGAAGAAACTAAGAAAGATACTGTTGCTGCAATCAGAACACCAAGTGCTGTGATTACGATAGAACTCTTTGGTGACATTGACATAAATGCGATGATGGAACCAGGTGCGGAAGGTCCTACAAGACCTGCTTTTGTAATACTGTAGAAAAGGATCGCACAGATATTACCTGCGATTGGTCCAACGATTACTAATGGATTCATAAGGATGTATGGGAAATAAATCTCATGGATACCACCGAAGAAGTGAATGATAATTGCTCCAGGTGCGGAATCCTTTGTTGCTTTATCCTTAGAAAATGCCCAGTAAGCAAGAAGTAATCCAAGACCTGGACCTGGGTTAGCCTCTAACATATACATGATGGACTTACCAGCTTCTGCTGCCTGTTCAATTCCGATAGGAGTAAAGATACCATGGTTGATTGCGTTGTTCAAGAATAATACTTTCGCTGGCTCAATAAAGATTGCTGCGAGTGGAAGAAGACTATGATCTACAAGTACCTGAACACCACCTTTTAATACTACAAGTACGGCACTCATGAAAGGTCCGATTGCATAGTAACCAACGATAGCTAATAACATACCGAAGATACCAATGGAGAAATTGTTAATTAACATCTCAAATCCGGCTGGCATTCTTCCGTCCATTGCCTGGTCAAACTTTTTAATAACAAAACCAGCCAAAGGACCCATTACCATAGCACCCATCAACATTGGATAATCAGGTGCTCCGACGATTACACCGATGGTTGCGATCGCACCCATTACTCCGCCTCGGTCTCCACCGATTAACTTACCACCCTGGAATGCAATCAGGACTGGAAGTAAGTAATTAAGCATTGGTCCGTTTAAAGTTGCAAGCTGTGCATTTGGAAGCCATCCTTTTTCGATAAATAATGCTGTGATGAAGCCCCATGCGATGAATGCTCCGATATTTGGCATTACCATTGAACTGAGGAACTTACCAAAACGTTGTACTGCGTTTTTCATGTTACATATCTCCTCTCTTTTTTGCCCCTCCCCATCGGCTTAATACCTGTCTCCGTTTTACGTTTTGCCTCCGGCTTTGGGATATTGACACTGTGTTTTTTTGCACTGCCTTTGTTCTCTATGTCTATATTGTAAAGCACAAAATGACAAAATTCAAGGGAATGATACCGCAACTTTGTCGGTAAGACTTCCCGACAAACTGTCACTTTATCATCAATATACCCAATTTCTTTGTCGCTCTTTTGTGCATTTTTACAAGAAGTATTTGTCAGTAAAATATTGTATAATAAGAGGAAGAATAGGAAAGGAAGAAAAAATCATGCAGCTCACACCACGCGCAGATAAAATAATCCGCATTCTGCTCCGCTTTTCACCGGACAGCCCTGTGACAATCGGTATCATTTCAGAAGAACTCGGTGTCAGCGACCGCTCCGTCCAGCGCGAACTGCCAACCGTTGAAAAATGGATGAAGCATAATGGCTTTTGCTTTGTACGCAAACGAAGTGTAGGACTTTTAATTGACGAGACACCAGAACGATTAAAAGAGTTAGCTGCTCTTTTAGATGAAAAAGATACAAATAGCTCCGCTCCTGCAGATAACCGCCCAGAAAGGCTGACTCTCTTATGTCATGACCTTCTCCTCGCAGAAGAGCCGATTAAATCTTACTACTTCACAGAAAAGTTCGAGATTTCCGAGGGTACACTTACTGCTGACCTTAACCAGCTTGAAACCTGGTTTACAAAGTATCAGCTAAAGCTCGTCCGCCGTCCCGGACTTGGTGTATTTATAGAAGGAACAGAAATCGCAAGAAGACAGGCATTGACTTCTTTCATATGTAAACAGGTAAATGAACATCACTCCATTGGCAATCTCCAGGACAAGAAGTTTCTGTCAGACCGAAATTTTATCAATGAAATTGATGGCGAAGTAATGGCCGAGGTTAATCACATTCTTGGCGGCTGTCAGAAACAGCTTGGTATGCAGCTTTCTGACAATGGATATTTACACTTGCTTGTATACACTTCCCTCTGTGTACAGAGAATGCAAAAAGGACGGTTTATCAAAGAACTCAAACAGTCTTATGCAGAAATATCTATCCAGCCGGAGTATGCCGTTTCCGAATATATTATGAAGGAACTACGCCAGTTTTTCCATTTATCTATTTCTGTCGATGAGACCATCTATATGGCTGTCTTTATTTCCGGACAGCGTATATGGCCATCTGGAAGCAGAGATTTAACTGATATAAAGAACCTTGACGTACATCAGATTACCCTGTCCATCATAAAAAAAGTCAACGAAATTTTACATATAAACTTTATGAGAGACAGCCGGCTCCTCACAGAATTAAGCGGACATATCCAACCGACCATTGCCAGACTCCGCGCTGGAATCCCCGTAGAAAATCCGCTGTTAAAGGAATTTCAGGAAAGTTATCCTTCTGTATATAAGGCTTGTGAAGAGGGACTTTCTCTCCTCTGTCCGATTCTTGGCATAAAAAAAGTTCCCGCCAGCGAAATTGGTTTTATTACCCTTTATTTCACAATGGCAATGGAACGTATTGAAAAAGAAATCAAAAAGCTTTCTGTTATGATTGTCTGTCCAACTGGAATCGGAAGTTCAAGACTTCTCACAGAGAGCTTGAAAAAAGAATACCCTGACCTTGATATCCGCGGTATAACCTCCGCTTTTGAATTAGATAATATTCGATTACAGGAAGAAGGCGTTGACCTTGTTATCTCCACTGTAAAGCTAGAGATTGCCTACCCATACATCCACGTCAATCCAATATTAACCCGTCAGGATAAAATACTGCTCGATTCTCGCATCAAAGTCATTCAGGAACAGAAAAGGCAGGCACAGGAAAAAGAAATCAAAGAACCAGAAGTTCCTTCTGATTCCTCAATCTGTAGAAAAGATGTAGAATTTCTCTCCGCCATTGGAAGCGAAATCTATGAACTGCTCGGCAATATTTACATCAATCAGGCTCCAATCCTGAAAAACAGAGATGAAATAATCTCTTACTGTTCCTCCCTGTATGCCGACACTTCCGACATGCAGGCACATTTATACAAAATATTAAAAGACAGAGATAACCTGGCTGATACCTATATCAAACCATTTCAGGCACTTCTCCTTCACGGAAGAAGTACAGAAATTTCTACCTCCTGCTTCGGTTACGTCCGGCTTGAACCACCAATCTATGAACGTGGACATATTATCCGGGGCGCTATTGTATCTCTGATTCCCTCGGGACCTGCAAGTGAAGTTGCTGCCCCGGTAACCAGTGAGGTAATCGGTGCGCTCTTAGAAGAACCATCACTTTTAAAAACATTACAAAGTCTTAACAAAGAGAACTTTACAAAACAACTAGAAGAAATATTACTACGATTTTATAAATCAACAGTACAAACAAGACTCCATCTAAAAACATCCGGTGCAGAAAAAGTATAAATAGGAATTTGCCGCAGGCAAGGGAGACGCCCTCTTTTGATAAATAAAGCAT
>OLPR01002606.1_pt1 | contig 13071 bp, 10 predicted proteins | sample 1672761 | NCBI WGS metagenome assembly OLPR01 (sample SAMEA3136721, study PRJEB25190) | human gut metagenome | biome: human gut; feature: human-associated habitat; material: faeces | place: Austria | collected 2013 | reverse complement strand
TTGCATATATGCAGTTTTTCTTTCTCCGCAATGCATAATTGTTATCAATTCGGTTTCAAATCGTCAGATTTTTTGCACAAGTATTGACTTTTCAATTTGTACAATCTATACTAAATTCGTTCGCCAGATGTTCGATGAATCGCATCGTTCCGGCGTACCGCAAAAACATACAGTACATTTGAGGAGTGTTTGAATATGAAAAAGATCTCTCGTCGTTCGTTCCTTACCGCTGCCGCTGCCTGCGGCGCAGCTGCTGCCCTGACTGCCTGCGGCGGTTCTTCCGCCAGCACCGCCACGAGCACCACGACGGAGGCTACCTCTGAGGCTGCCGCTTCCACCTCCGGCAGCAAGACCGATGTCGCCTTTGTTACCGACGTCGGCAACATCGATGACCAGTCCTTCAACCAGTACACCTGGCAGGGCGTGCAGGATTTCTGCTCTGCAAACAGCCTGAACGCCAACTACTACCGTCCCACCGAGGACTCCGACGCAGCCCGTCTGGAGCAGATGGACAACGCTGTCAACGACGGTGCTAAGTCCATCGTCGTCGCTGGCTACCTGTTCGGCAATGCCATCGCCGAGGCTCAAGAGAAGTACCCTGACGTGCAGTTCCTGGCTCTGGACGTTTCCGCCAGCGATCTGGGCGACAAGGCTCCCACCGCCAACACCGCTCTGATCACCTACAAAGAGGAGCAGGCCGGCTACCTGGCCGGTTATGCCGCTGTCTATGACGGCTACAAGGAGCTGGGCTTCTTGGGCGGCATGGCTGTCCCCGCAGTTATCCGCTACGGCTACGGCTTCGTGCAGGGCGCTGACGCCGCTGCCAAGGAGATCGGCGCTACGGATGTCAACATCAAGTACTGGTACTCTGGCGGCTTCGCAGCTACCGATGAGGTCAAGAACAAGATGGACGGCTGGTACTCCGAGGGTACCGAGGTCGTCTTTGCCTGCGGCGGTCCCGTCTGCCAGAGCTGCGACGCTGCTGCGCAGGCCAACGGCGGCAAGATGATCGGCGTTGACGTTGACCAGTCCGGCCAGTTCGACACCGTTGTCACCTCCGCCATGAAGGGTCTGGCCGAATCTGTCAACGAGGCCCTGACCGATGCCCTGAACAACGGCTGGAAGTTCAGCGAGACCTACTCCGGCAAGGAGACCAAGCTCGGCGCTGCCGAGAACTGCGTCGGCCTGCCGATGAGCACCTCCAAGTTCACCAAGTTCACCCAGGAGCAGTACGATTCCATGTACGCCTCCATCGTGGACGGCACCCTGGCTATCGACGACAGCTATGACGCCGATGTCAAGCCCGCTGTCACCACCATCACGGTTGACTACCAGAGCTGATAAGGCTTTAAAAGTATGACTTTTAACCGCCCTGCGCACCCCGCGCAGGGCGGTTTTTGTTCTGCTTCGCCAAATTTCGGCTACTTTTTGTGCAGATTCTATTGTACATGGCGCGATTTTTCTGTATAATATAATATAAGAATTTGTGTACAAGCCCGTACACATTGAAAGGGGCGTGCAACGATTGGCAGATAATTATGTCATCGAAATGCTGCACATCACCAAGGAGTTCCCCGGCATCAAAGCCAACGACGACATCACCCTGCAGCTGCGCAAGGGTGAGATCCACGCCCTGCTGGGCGAAAACGGCGCCGGTAAATCCACCTTGATGAGTGTGCTGTTCGGTCTGTATCAGCCGGAGCAGGGTACGATACGGAAAAACGGACAGGAGGTCAAGATCAACAACCCGAACGATGCCAACGCACTGGGCATCGGCATGGTGCACCAGCATTTCAAGCTGGTGGAGTGCTTCACGGTGCTCGACAACATCATCCTGGGCGTTGAGGACACAAAGCACGGCTTTTTGCAGAAGGACGAGGCCCGCAAAAAGGTCATGGCCCTGAGCGAAAAGTACGGTCTGAAGGTCGACCCGGACGCGCTGGTCAGCGACATCTCCGTCGGCATGCAGCAGCGTGTCGAGATCCTGAAAATGCTCTACCGCGACAATGAAATTTTGATTTTCGACGAGCCTACGGCGGTTCTGACCCCGCAGGAAATCGACGAGCTCATGGACATCATGCGCGGCTTCAAGGCCGAGGGCAAGAGCATCCTGTTCATCACCCACAAGCTCAACGAGATCATGGCGGTCTCTGACCGCTGCTCTGTCCTGCGCAAGGGCAGGTATATCGGCACCGTTGACATCAAGGACACCACGAAAGAGGAACTGTCCAAGATGATGGTTGGCCGCGACGTGCAGTTTGCCGTCGATAAGAAGCCCTGCGAGGTCGGCAAGCCGATCCTGGAGGTCGAGAACCTCGTCGTGCCGAGCAAGGTCCACAAGAACAATGCCGTCCGCGGCGTCAGCTTCAACGTCCGCGCGGGCGAGATCGTCTGCGTTGCCGGTATCGACGGCAACGGCCAGAGCGAGCTGATCTACGGTATTACGGGCCTCGAAAAGCCCACGTCCGGCACCATCAGACTCGAGGGCAGGGACATCACGAATGCCCCCATCCGCGAGCGCAGCAAGGCCGGTATGAGCCACATCCCGGAGGACCGCCACAAGCACGGTCTGGTGCTGGATTACACGCTGGCCGACAACATGGTTTTGCAGCGTTACTGGCAGCCGGAGTTCCAGAACCACGGCTTTATTAAAAAGAACGCCGTATTGCAGTACGCCGAGCGCCTGATAAAGCAATACGATGTCCGCAGCGGCCAGGGTCCTGCGACGATTGCCCGCAGCATGTCCGGCGGCAACCAGCAGAAGGCTATCATTGCCCGCGAGGTCGATAAGGACCCGCAGCTGCTCGTTGCCGTGCAGCCCACCCGCGGCCTTGACGTCGGCGCGATCGAGTATATCCACAAACAGATCGTGGCCGAGCGCGACAAGGGCCGTGCGGTCCTGCTCGTCAGCCTTGAGCTGGACGAGGTTATGAACCTGTCTGACCGCATCCTCGTGATTTACGAGGGGGAGATCGTCGGCGAATTCGACCCGAAAAAGACCACCGTCGAGGAACTGGGCCTGTATATGGCCGGTGCCAAAAAGCAAGGGGAGGCGAAAGCATGAGCAAACAGAATAAACAGCCGCTTCTGCAACGTCCCGCCGTTGTAGGGGTTCTGGCCAGCCTTTTGTCTATCGTCGTCGGTCTGGTGCTGGGCTTTGTACTGCTGGTCCTGCTGAATCCCGGCGCCGCCGTGGGCGGCATGAGAGCTATGCTGGCCACCGGCTTTTCCAGCATGGACAAACTCGGCAAGGTGCTGTACCAGGCGGCACCCCTGATGATGTGCGGCCTGTCCGTCGGCTTTGCGTTCAAGACGGGCCTGTTCAACATTGGTGCGTCCGGCCAGTACACGATGGGCGCTTTCTTCTCGCTGCTGTGCGCCATTCAATTCCAGCTGCCGTGGTACGTCTGCCTGCTGGCGGGCGCTGTCGGCGGTGCGATCTGGGGCATTTTCCCGGGCCTGTTCAAGGCGTATTTCAACGTCAATGAGGTCATCACCGCCATCATGTTCAACTGGATCGGCATGTACCTCGTCAATCTGCTGCTGGCCAACATGCCCAATATGCTGGCCTCCGGCTGGGGCGCGTCTAACTCGGACCGCACCGCCGCGCTGAACGTTGCAAACCCCGGTGCGATCCTGCCCAGGGGGCCGTTTGCGGCACTGTTCGGCAACTCGAGCTGGATCAATATTTCCATCATCATCACGATTATTTTTGCCATCCTCGTCTGGGTCATCCTGCAAAAGACGACCTTCGGCTATGAGCTGAAGGCCTGCGGCCTGAGCCGCGACGCTGCCCAGTACGCGGGCATCAACTCCAAGCGTAACATCGTGCTGTCCATGGTCATCTCCGGCGCGCTGTCCGGCATCGGCGGCGGCATCTACTATCTGGCCGGTACGGGCCAATACGTGCTGGAAAAATCCATCCTCGGCATGGGCTTCAACGGCATCCCTGTCGCCCTGCTGGCCAGCTCCAACCCCATCGGCACGATTTTTGCGTCGCTCTTTATCAGCTATATCCAGGTCGGCGGTGCCGCCATGCAGCCCGCCTACTCGTCCGAGACCATTGACATCGTCATTGCCGTCATCATCTATCTGGCGGCCTTTGCCCTGCTGATGCGCGGCATCATTACCAAGGCGGTCTCCGGCCATAAGGGAAAGGAAGGTGCTGCAAAATGATGATCGCTGCCAACATTATCAGTATGACCATTTTGTTCGCAGTGCCGCTGCTGCTCGTCGCCATGGGCGGCATGTTCAGTGAGCATTCTGGCGTCATCAACATCGCACTTGAGGGCATGATGATCATTGGCGCGCTGTTCGCCTGCTTTACGCTGCAGGGCCTGGACCAGAGCGGCTTTGGTCCCGCACATCCGCAGCTGTCGATGTTCATTGCCATTCTGGTGGCGGGCGTCACCGGCATGATTTTTTCGCTGCTGCTGGGCTTTGCGGCCATCAACCTGAAGGCCGACCAGACCATCGGCGGCACGGCGCTGAACCAGTTTGCGCCCGCTTTCGCCGTCGTCATGACCTGGGCCATCCAGGGCCAGGGCCTGACCACGATCTTCATTCCCAACTGGGTGCGCATCACCCGCGATACCTTCGGTCTCGCCCCGGTGGACGGCCCCAGCTTCTGGAACAACCTGATTTTCAAGTATTTCTACCTGACGACCCCCGTTGCCATCGTCCTGTTCATCGCGGCCTACATCGTCATGTACAAGACCCGCTTCGGTCTGCGGCTGCGCGCCTGCGGTGAGCATCCCCAGGCGGCGGACTCCGTCGGCATCAACGTCTACAAGATGCGCTACGCCGGTGTGTTGATCTCCGGCTTCCTGGGCGGCGTCGGCGGCCTGGCCTACACGCTGGCAGCCGGCTCCGGCTTCAACTCCGACGTCGGTGGCTACGGCTTCCTGGCGCTGGCCGTTATGATCTTCGGCAACTGGAAACCGCTGCCGATCCTCGGCGCGTCGCTGTTCTTCGCGCTGTTCAAGGTCATTGCTGCGCTGAACGCCACGCTGACCTTCCTGCCGAAGTTTGAGGGCGTCAAGGAAATTTCGAACTTCTACCAGATGCTGCCGTATATCGTCACGATGATCGTGCTGATCTTCACCTCCAAGAACTCCCAGGCCCCGAAGGCCGAGGGCATTCCCTACGACAAGGGCAGCCGTTAATCACAAATCACAGCAGGCCGCCCGGTATCCCAGCCGGGCGGCCTGCCTTTTACAAGGAGACAAACTATGCGAATGTACGATATTATCGCCAAGAAGCGCGACGGCGGTACGCTGAACCATGAAGAACTGTCCTTCGCCGTCAACGGCTATGTGGCAGGTGATGTGCCCGACTACCAGATGTCGGCACTTCTCATGGCCATCTACCTGCGCGGCATGACTGACGAGGAGACCGCCATGCTGACCGACGTCATGGCCCACTCCGGCGACATGGTCGATCTGTCTGCCATCGCGGGCATCAAGGCCGACAAGCACTCCACCGGCGGCGTCGGTGACAAGACGACGCTGGTCATTGCGCCCATCGTGGCGGCCTGCGGTGTCAAGATCGCCAAGATGAGCGGGCGCGGCCTCGGCCATACGGGCGGCACGATTGACAAGATGGAGGCTGTCCCCGGCACCCGCACGAGCCTGACGCAGGAAGAATTTTTCAGGCAGGTCAACGAGATCGGCATTTCGGTCATCGGCCAAAGCGGCAAGATCGCCGTCGCCGACAAGAAGATGTACGCCCTGCGCGATGTGACCGCCACCGTCGGCTGCATCCCGCTGATCGCGTCCTCCATCATGTCCAAGAAGCTGGCCGCCGGTTCGGACGCGATCCTGCTCGATGTCACGATGGGCGACGGCGCGTTCATGAAGGACCTGGACGGTGCGCTGGAGCTGGCCCGCCAGATGGTCGCCATCGGCACGGCGCATGGCCGCAAGGTCGCGGCGCTCATCACCGATATGGACAAGCCTCTCGGCCACAACATCGGCAATGCGCTGGAAGTCGCCGAGAGCATGGCCGTTCTGCAGGGCAAGGGCCCCGCGGACCTGACCGAGGTCTGCCTGCAGTTGGCCGGCAACATGCTGGTGCTGGCGGGCAAGGGCGATATGCCTACCTGCCGTAAGCTGGCCGAGAGCGTCATTGCCGACGGCTCCGCGTTTGAAAAGTGCTGCCAGATGTTTGCCGCGCAGGGCGGCGACATCAGCGTACTGCGCGACGCCGACAAGTTCCAAAAGGCAAAGTACAGCTACGAGCTGACCGCCCCCGCCGACGGCTATATTTACAAAAACGACGTCGAGAAGATCGGCAACGCCAGCGTGCTGCTGGGCGCGGGCCGCATCAAGAAGGAGGACAGCATCGACTTTGCCGCAGGCATTACGATGCACAAAAAGCTGGGCGACTACGTCAAGGCAGGGGAGAGCATCTGCACGTTCTATGCCGACGACGAGAGCCTGTTTGCCGCAGCCGAGGAAATGTACCGCGGCGGCCTTGTCATCCGCGATGAGCCGCCGACGCTTCCGCCCCTCGTCTACGCGCGCGTAACGAGTGATGGCGTGGAACGGTTCTAAATTGAAACACCCGGGAGGGAACATCCCTCCCGGGTGCTTCATTTTTACGCACTGTTTGCTATGGAATAACGGTTCAGGTGTCCGCCAACTCCACCACCAATTTGGCTTCGGTGGCGGCGATGGCAAGCTGGAGTTTATTCTCCAGGTTCGTCTTTTGCAGCATATTGATGACGTGGTACTTCACGGTGGATGGCTCGATGCCGAGTTCTTTTGCAATCTCGTTATAGGACAGCCCGCGCACAAGACAGCGCAGGACCTTCATCTCTCCTTTGGTGAACTCGGCGCTCATGGCAGTGCCGATCTCCACGCTGGGCGGTGCATCGGGAAAGATATGCTCCCCCGCCATCGTGCGGCGCACGACCTGCATCAGGGTCCCTTCATCGCCGTCCTTATACCACAGGCTGTCCGCGCCCACGGCTTTTGCGCGTGCCAAGACCTGTGTGTCAATAAGCGAGGTCGCCACCACGATCTTGATTTCCGGGTGCGCTTCTCGTATCTTTTTGGCGGCGGCCAGACCGTTTTCGCGGTGTTCTGTCTGCACATCCATCAGCACAAGGTCGATGTCCTCGGTATCGCACAGGATTGGAGCCTCTGCAGCGCCGGGGATAGACACAGCAAGCTGATACCCGTCCTCGTTCTGAATATAGCTTTCAAGCAGGCTCCGGACCAGCTTTTGATCCTCAACGATCATAACACGTATCATAAATGCTCTCCTTATCAGGCAGGGTGACTTCCAGAACAAACACAGGCAGGGAGTGTACGGTTACCGTACCCCCTGCTTTTTCAATACGGCGGCGGAGCGAGGAAAGCCCGCCGCCTTCCTTTATCTCTGCCTTGGGTGGTGCGCCGTTGTTCGTGATGCAAAGGTGCCATGCCTGTGGCCGATGCTCGGAATCGGCGTACAATTCCGTGGCGCCCGCATGCCGCACACCGTTGGAGGTACACTCCCGCAGGATCAGTGCGTAGAGCTCGCGGGTGGTGCGTGCCGCAGGGTACGCACCGCGCAGCTGTACGGCTGCACCCAGAACAGCCGCCCGCCTTTGCATATAGCTCAGCGGGTCCTCTGCAGCATTCTCCTGCCGGGCGCGGCATAGCAGGGAGATGGAGCTTTCCCACTTCGCAGCTTCGCTCCTGAGCCGGGCGAGGTCATGCTCATGCCGCAGTGCGCGCCGTGCGGCAAGCAGGGTATGGCCGATGTCGTCATGCACCCGCATCTTCATTTTCAGGATTTCTTCCTCCCGCACAATGTCGGGCATATTGTCATATAAGCGCTTTGCACGGCGGTTTGCATCGGCAAGGCGCTCGTTTTCCTGCTGCAGTGCAGCATGCAATGTAGCCAGCTGGGTGACATCGGTGGCCATCACCTCGGTGTACGGTATACCGTATTTGTCCTGAATAGGGCGCACCGTGAAATGATATACCGTTCCGTCTGGGAATTCGTAGATGCGGGCGGCCTCATCGCGTAGCCGCACACCGCCGCCGGGACTGCGCAGCGCCTGCTCCAGATCCGTAAGGGTCTGCAGATCCCGGCCACAGAGGACTGCGGCGATTTCCTGCATCCTGTGATTGATCAGACGCAGCAGACCATTGCGATCAAAGTAGCAGATGGCCGCCGGCAGCGTGTCAAAGCCTTCCTTGACGGCGTTGCGGGAGATTCGGGGAATCATAGGCCGCCTCCTTCTGCCGGAAACATCGTGAAATACAAAAGCCCATCATCATCTCGTTCAAGCTGCATCTGCGGCAGGCCGGGCAGCGCAGCGGGCGCGTCGGTGCATTGAACGCTGCAGCGCAGCCCCCAGCCCTGCGCCGTATGCTCGGCGCAGAAAAGGATCTCCTGCAATCCCGGCAGGGTCGCTTCTATGATGGCTTCAAAGGCGTCATAGATTGCCACGGCGGATGCAGGGGAAATCTTTGCTGTGTCGGCAATCTGTACGGCGCAGCGTATATCACTCAGGCGCAGGCTCTCGGCCGATTCAAACAGGCTCAGCCGCAGCTCCGTGGTGTCGATGTCCTCCGCCTTGTCGCAGACAAAAACAAGGTTGCTGCGCCGCTTGATATAGGTTCCCAAAATGACGATGTGCTTCAGCAGCCGCCGGGCGGTATCGACATCGTCCGTGGCCTTGAGCGCGATCAGATATTCCTGTATCCGTGTCAGCTGGCGGGCTGTGACGGTCTCGATTTTGTCATACAGCCGGTTCTGCTCGCTCAGCTTCAGCCATTGTGCCTTCTGGGCTGTTTCCGCCTGTATGATGTCCCCGATGTCATGCAATTCCTCCTGCGTGAGACGCAGTTCCTCCAGCAGAGCCACCAGTTCGGTGATGTCCTCCTGCCAGAAAATATACCCTTTCCGGATCGGGTGGCCGTGAAGCTGGGTCGTTGCATCCAACTGGACACTGCCGGTGAGTGCCTGACGCAGCTGCTCCTCATGGAGCGGCGCTGCCTGCATGGAGCATTGCACAGGCACAAACGCCCGGTCCGTGATCAGACCCTTGGCCATAGATACCTCAAACAGCGTGGCATACCCCATATTGGATTGGATAAGCCCGCACCGGATGCACGCCTCAAAGGACGCTGTAAAGGTCAGGCATTGCACCACGGTCATATCACCGGCGATCGCATGCATCCACGGCACATTTAAAATATGCTTGTACAGTAAAGCATAGAGGGTGGCAAAAAAAATCGGTACAAGCGGCAGCCAGAGGATGCGCTTTGTATGTGGAATACGGCAGCGCCGTACAAGGTACACCACCGTGAACACGGCACAGGAAAATATCCACATCAGACAGAGGTAATATACGAACCGATAGGTGTAATCGGGGCTGCCCAGTACCTCCTGCCCGGGTGGGAACGCAAACGCAAGCTGATGACAGTCGTTTGTCAGCACCAGGCTGAACAGTACCACAGGGAATACAAAAATCACGTACCGGTACTTGTACAGCGGGGCGGACTGCCCCCGATCCAAAAAGAAAAGCGTATAAAGTGCAAGGGTCGGGATCAGCAGCATCGGGATATAGTACGCATACCACAATCGCCGCAGCATCTCCGGCGTCTGGGCAAAGTCATAGCGGATCAGGCGGATATCCAGCCAGAACAGCATCAGGGCGGCAGCACCCAGCAGGCAGCGGCGGGTCTGTGCGTGCAGGATACGCCACCAGACCGATACCGCCCAGGAAAAGATCAGAATATTATACAGCACCGTGCGCCAAAAGCCGGAATACGGCATATAAAACGCCCGCATCAGGACAGCGCAGAGAATCACCCCTGCAACCGCAGCGGCTAAACACAGATTGCCAAGCCGTACCTTTGTCATAGTGCCTGTCCTTTCCAAAGGGTAGATCATCCGTCTGTTTCTTTTCAGTATCATTATGACGCAATCTGCACTTTTTTGCAATAGTACCGAAAAAAGCAGAAAAAAGTCCAAAAAACTATCCAAATGGTGGGGGCAGAAATCGTCCGATTCCTGTATGATGAAGTTGACAAATCGTATTCTTTGCAGGAAAGGAGGGCTACGCCGTGCGGAGGATCGTTTTGGACGCGCAATACTCTGTGATGACGAGCGCATTGACAATGGCACTGAAACAGGGCGGGCCGGACTTCCAGGTGCAAAATGCTGGTCCTAAGACAAAGGATATTGTAAAGCTATGCCGTTCCTGCAGGGCGGATGTCCTGCTGCTGGAGGTCTGCCCGCATCCGCCGCGCACCCTGCAGGACAGACTGCTGCTGGCAAACGACCTGCGGGATGTCTGCCCGCACTGCAAAACGGTACTGCTTGTGGATGAGGCCGAATATCCCGAGCTGGCCACCGCCGTGTGCCTGGCAAAAAAGGACCATATTGTCGATGATTTCGTCTACGCTTCCGTCTCGCCTGCCTATCTGAGCGCTATGATGGACACTTTATGACCAAAAGGAGGACAGCTATGAAAAAAGTACAACGAACGCTCGCTGCCGTATTGGCAGCCATGATGCTTATGGCTTTGGCCGGTTGCTCCAAGGGAGATGTGACCAAAGAGGTCAATTCCGGTTTATCCGACCTGAAAGCGCAGGCTGCCGAACCGGCTGTTGAACCCCAGACGGAGACCCCGGCAGAGCCCAAGACCGACGCGGCATCCGAGCCTGCATCCGAACCTGCATCGGAGCCCGCTGCAGAGCCGGAGCCGGAAGCCACCGCCGAACCGGCCCCTGCTTCCGCCCCTGCGGACAATCCCGATTATCCATCGGCTGCCGGCCTGAACACCCAGACCCTGGAGGCATTCGGCACGGACTTTACGCTGGTGCTCAACGTGACCTGCCCCGACCAGGGCTGGTACAAGTCCGCGACCAGTTTCGGGGATCTCAAGCTGTTCCCGACCGATGACCCCAGCCATATCTTCTCCGGTGACCCGCGCATAACCTTTGAACTGAAAAGCGGTCTGGATAAGATCAACTACTATTACGACGACTTTGAAAATGTGGAGGAGCTTACCCCGCGCACCATCGGCGGCGTGGAGATGGCCGGACGCACCTACAAAAACGTGGGTATGTGGTGGACAGAATACTACGGTGAGATGCCCACCGGCGGCTGGCTGGCCATCAAGATCTCCGGTGTAGACATTGACCCCGGCACCGAGGGCGACACCGTGCTGAACAGCGTTACCTTTGGCTAAACACAGGCAGTTTGCCGCACTCTCAACCGAAAGGCGGGTGAACCAATCATGAAAAGACGCTGTGCCGTACTATTGGCGGCGGCAATGCTGCTGTCTGCGGCAGGCTGCGCACAGGACAGCAAGCGGACCGAGCCGAGCAAACCGGCTGCAAGCGCAGTGAGCGAGACCTCCGCTGAAAATGTGGAAGCCGCGGAGGAGGCCCCGCAAAAGCCGCAGCCCTCCCGCAGGTTTGATGATTCACGCATCTCTACGCTGTATGACGAGCGGTTTACCTACACCGACCCCTACGGCATCGAGGACACCTACTTTTACCAGGTGCCGCAGATCGACGACGACACCGAGGGCGCAAGGAACATCAACGAGATGATTGGCTACCGCTTCGGCTATCTGGTGGAGCGCGCGCTGGACGCCCGTTCCCGCAATGACTTTATCGACACAAGCTACATCATCTGGGTCAGCAACTGGGACGGTCCCCTGCTGAGCCTGCAAATCACCAGCTCTGACGCGATGTACAACCACGATGTGGGTTCGTACCATTACAATTTTGCCACCGGGCAGGAGCTTTCCAACCCGGAGATGCTGGCGCATCTGGGCTACACCGACGACGCCAAGGTGATGCACGCGCTGGAACGCGCAGTAGCGCAGCATTTTGACACCTACTACGGCTACATCGACCCCGACCAGACCGCCATGCTGTACATGATGCGCGCGCAGAGCCTGAGCAATCTGGACGGACTGTACAGCTACTATTCCCTGTATCCGAAATACAGCCACGGTTTTGTTGCCACGGTTCCGATGTACACCCCCGCCGGGTCGGGAATGTACTGGACGGATGTTCAGGTCGACCCCGACAAGCGCCAAGGCAGCGGCCAGATCCTGCACGGGCAGGATGAATGGTTCACCTGCGATGTAAGTGCCGACGGCGCTGTGACGGTACGCGCCCTGACCGACTATGTTACCCCTGACGGCGCTATGACCTATCAGACCATGAAGGAATGGTACGAGTTGGGCGACAAGACCGAGTTAGCGGTCAGCGGCTGCTACAGCGACTATATAAAGATGCTGATGACCAGCATCGGGCAGGACTACGCCCCCTATGTTTTCCTTCTGACCGAGAACGGCAACGTCGAATACATTGATGTCATCAGCGGCGCACAGTGCGGCACGATGGTCAACGGCGGTCCGCTCTTCGGTATCAACGGCATTGTCCGGTTTGAGACCGGCACGGCCTACGATGCAGAGTACGGCGCCGAGTACGCGACTGTGTACGGCGTTTCCCGCGATAATGAAAAATTCAACCTGATGGAGGCTGTCTGGAACACCGCCCCGCTGAGCATTCCGAACATGGTCGGCTCCTTTGTGAGTGAGGATACCGGCACCTGGTTTGAAATCTGCGAGGATCAGCCGAACTTCTACACCGGCGCATACACCAACGGCCAGAGGATTCCGGCCACATGGGACAGCAGCATCTCCTACCTTGGTATGGATGACCGCGGCTGGATCTGCTCCGTTTCGCTGTTCCGTATGGATTCAGGGCGCACACAGCGCGAAACGCTGGCTATGATGCCCGCTGATTACGGCGGCGTCAATGTAATGCACATCGGTGGGGAATCCCTTCTGAACCTGCCGCAGCAGGAAGCTGTATGGTTTGAAATGACACAGGAATAAGCAAGGTTCTAAAATATTACTTTATAAAAGGAGGCAGACACTATGGCAACATGTACGCAATGTGGTGCCGAGTTAAAGCCCGGTACTAAATTCTGCGAGAATTGCGGTGCAAAAGTATCCGTACCGCAGCCCGCCGCACAGCCCGCAGCTGTGCCCCAGCCCCCGGCTCAGCCTACCCAGGCTGCACCGCCGCCCCCGCAGCCTGT
>OLPR01002605.1_pt1 | contig 13075 bp, 10 predicted proteins | sample 1672761 | NCBI WGS metagenome assembly OLPR01 (sample SAMEA3136721, study PRJEB25190) | human gut metagenome | biome: human gut; feature: human-associated habitat; material: faeces | place: Austria | collected 2013 | reverse complement strand
TCTGTGATATTATATATGTGCGGTTTGAAACGCTCCCGTACACAAAGGCTATCTGTGTACGGTTTTTATTTGCCTATCCCGGAGGACATATGAACAGCACCAGCATTTTTAAAGTTTTTCTTAAATACATATCATTAAATATATTGGGGCAGATGGCATATTCCTGCTATACTCTTGCCGATACTTTCTTTGTATCTGCAAGACTTGGTACAAGCGGCCTTGCAGCTCTCAATCTGGCATTTCCGCCGTTCTGCATTATAAGCGGGGTAGGGCTTATGATAGGTATAGGCGGCGGCACAGGTTATGCCATAGCCAAAACGCGAGGTGAGGACAAAACTGCAGACAAAATCTTTACAAACGCCGTATTTCTCGCCGCGGCAGCAGTCATCATATTTGTTCTTGCAGGGCTTCTTGCGGCAGGTTCTATAGCAAAATTTCTCGGCGCAGACAGCACGGTTTTTCCCATGACTAAAGCATATCTTCAGATTATACTGCTGTGCGCTCCCGCATTTATTACAAACAATCTGCTGCAGTGCTTTGTCAGAAATGACGGCAATCCCACCCTTGCGGCGGCGGCTATGATTACCGGCAGCATATCAAATATTATCCTTGACTATCTGTTTATCTTCCCCCTTGATATGGGAATTGCAGGAGCGGCTCTTGCTACAGGGCTTGCGCCTTTAATCAGCCTGATAGTTTTATCTCCGTATTTTATGCTGAGGAAGAATAATTTTCATTTCGCAATATCCGTGCCCGACTTCAAAAGTATGAAAAAGACTCTCTCAAGCGGCGTACCGCCGTTTCTTACGGAAACCACCTCAGGCGTTGTGATGTTTTTATTCAACTACATCATACTTCGCCTTGCCGGAAATACGGGGGTTGCAGCTTTCAGTATAATTACTGTAATATCCCTTGTGGTGGTTGCAATATATACAGGACTGTCACAGGGTATTCAGCCGGTAATAAGCAGGAGCTGCGGCGCGCAGAATATATCAGAGGTAAGGGCTGTACTGAAACATGCAATGGCTGCAATGCTGATTTTATCTGCAGTCATTTACTCTGCCTTGTACTTTGATACGGCACCGATTGTAGATATACTTAACAGTGACGGAAACGAAAGGCTTCGCCAGCTTGCAGAACCAGGCCTAAGGCTCTATTTTACAGCCTGCCCGTTCATAGGATTTAACGTGGTGCTTTCAACATATCTGATTTCAACGGAAAGGTCTGTTCCTGCCCAAATCTTTTCGCTGCTGCGCGGCTTTTTTATCCTTATCCCCGCAGCCTTTGCTTTTGCAGCAATATGGAATATGACAGGGGTGTGGTGCTCCTACCCTCTGACCGAATGTATGGTTGCCGCAGCAGGCGCAGTGCTGTATATCACAAATGAAAGAAAACGCCTCGACTCAGTCTTGAGGCAATAGGGTTAAACCCCGGAAAGACAGTTCTCTCCGGGGTTTAATATATATGCGGCTTAATTCTCTTTTCCCTTATTATCACCTACAAAGATGCCAGCAGCAAGACCTGCGCACACTCCGAGGCAAAGCCCAAGCCCGATATCCTTCACAGCTGTACCTGCTGCAATTCCTATGCATATTCCGATATTTACAGGAAGGTCAGCTTTCAGTTTATCAATTGCTGCATTTATATAATTCTTTATCTTGTTCATAGTATCTGCCCTCCTGTGTTTTACTACCTGTATAGTAACCCAAAAGAGCAGCGGCCGATATCATATTAATGTAAAATCTATGTCATATTTCTGCAAAACCGTGCTATAGACCCGCTGTTTTAGCAGGAAGCTCAAAATTCTTGAAAACGTGCAAATTCCCCTCATTAAAATTCTCGTTTTCGCGCATAATACAGTTTGTAAAATTCTCGTTTTCGTGATGAAGAAGCCGGCATCATATATCTCCCCTTATATATGGCTCATCTGCTGCAACCTGCTTTTTCGTGCAAATCCGGCATCGTCCAACTTGCTTTTTCGTGCAAATCAGGCATCAGCCAACCTGCTTTTTCGTGCAAATCAAGCATCAGCCAACCTGCTTTTTCGTGCAAATATGGAATTATAAAAGTCTTGCTTTTGTTATAAAACCCGGAAAGTTAAAGCTCTCCGGGTTTAAATATATGCTGTATTTACTGTCTGTTATTTAAGCTGTCCTGCCTGATCAACAACTCTCTGGATTGCATCGAGTGCGTCCTGAGGAAGCTTGTTGTATCCGCCCTCTGCTGTATCCAGGTTCTTAACATAGTTAAGTCTGTCCTGCATACGAGCCTGAAGCTGTGATACATAGTCCTTATCATTAAGGTCAGGAACAAAGCCGTCCCATTCAAAGATTTCGATATCCTCGAAAGGTCCCCATTTCTTGAAGGCTGCCTTGCCTTCAACTACAGCCTCAAGAACTCCTAAAGTATCTTCTTTCTGAACTTTCTTGCCCATAAATTCGCCTGTGTTGATGATGAAGCAGTCAACGTTCTTGTCTGCAACCAGCTTCTTGAACTTTTCATAGTCGTTTACAAGCGGATAAGTTCTGAACGGATTTGCATAAGGCTCTACTACAAGTGCGTTAGGGTCAACGCCCTCTTTTAATCTCTCTGCTGAAGATCTCTTGGTTGCAAGTGTAGCTCCCATTACTGATGCCAGTGAAGCTCCCTTTAATCTTACTACCGGTGGGATTGTAGGGTCTTTCATTATCCAGAATATAGCGTTTACAGGGCTGTCAATCTTGTCAACTCTGTTAGGTGACCATAATTTTGACTTGATGGCACGACCGTTGCCGTTTCTGATGTCTTCTGTTACTATTACAACCTTGCCGTCCTCGTCAACTGTTGCCGAGCAGTTCTGTACTGTAAGCAGATATTTGTTGTCTTCGCTGTCGCAAGGGTAATCCGCAGTCTTGTCAAAGTAAGTCGGCTCAAGTGCAACTGATGCACATGTATCTGTATTGATAATAAATGCGTCATCGTGAAGAACTTTGATTGCAGGGTATCTGCCGTCGTGTTTTGCGTGAGTAAGTGTTGATTTGCCTGATCCTGAAAGTCCGAATACTGCCGCTACATACTTGGAACCGTCGTCTAATGTGTATTCTTTCTGTCCGCCGTGGCATGAAGCATAACCGTTTCTGTTGGCTATTGCCCACGCAAGAGTAAGAGTTCCTTTTTTGTGTTCGCCAAAGTATCTCATACCGAGTATTGCAGCGCAGTTTGTTTCTGTGTTGAAATAGCACAGGCACTTAGGGTCGCATACGTCCGGCTGATCCGGGCAGCCCTTCCACTGAGGATCTGAGAAAATATACACATCGGCTTCATTGCCGCCGCCTACAGGAACTGAATCCTTGAACATCTTGGTATAGTACTCGGACATATACTGGAAGTTCAGCATCCATGAGTAAAGCAGGTTCTCTTCGCCCTCAGGAATAAGCAGATGTGCTTTAACCATAAACTCAGGGTCAAGACCTATAACAACCTCTGCATGATACAGCTTCTTCCATCTTGTATCATATACGGCGTCCATAATAATCTTGTCCAGTTTTTCGGTGTCGGTGCCTTCCTTACCTGTAATTCTTCTTGCAGGAGCATATCTTCCTGTAATTGAACCGTCGTTGAATAAAAGAACCTTTGCATCTGGGTCAAGACCGAATTCTTCACCTCTGTATACAGGCATATCAGTAACTATAGTGCCGGGTGAGTTCTTTGCAAGCTTGTATGCTTCTTTTAAAGTTGTTACCTTAGTAACGTTGTTTCCATAAAACGGTGCTTCGATTATGGAACGTGTCTTTGAAAATCCAGGCTTTCCAGGGCCTATTTCACTTCTCTTATAATGTGACTTTGTTGACATCAGTCTGCCTCCTTATAACAAATGAAGTTATTATGCTTCAAGAATAAATTGAAACCAATAAAATAATAGCCTGACCGGTTACCCAATCAAGGCTATTATATCACTATTCATTTCACATTTAAACACATAAATTTAATGTATTCAAAAAAGTGCTTGCGCATTGCCCCGCTATTTGAGCAGTGCGCACACGACTCTGTTGTTGCCGCCGTAGTCCCTTACAATCTCCGTCTTGGCAAAGGCATCTGTTTCCTCAAGCATTGCGCTTATCTCTTCTGCCTGATTGTATCCGATTTCAAGCACCAGTATGCCTTTTTTGTCAAGAAATTTAGGCGCTTGCTCTATGATTGTCCTGTAAAAATCAAGGCCGTCCTCTCCGCCGTCAAGGGCAAGCATAGGTTCATACTCTCTGACCTCTCTCTGCAAAGTAGGTATAATGCTGCTTTCAATATACGGCGGATTTGAAATTATCATATCAAATTTCGCTCTTTTGCCTAGAGCCTCAAACATATCGCCCGAAGCAAAATCCACCTTTTTCTCAACTCCTGCCGCTTTGGCGTTTTCCTTTGCAACGGCAAGCGCCTCCCCGCTTATATCTGTGCAAAGCACTTTCTTTACATTAGGGCAGAGCTTTGCCATTGAGATGCCTATGGCGCCGCTTCCGCAGCACAGGTCTAATATCTTCCAGTTCTTTCTTGCGGCCACTGTCTCATATATGTAAGGACTTTCGGGGTCCGCTGTTTTTTTAGTTGTTTTGCTTTCGACTATAAGGCGGGCGTTTTCGACAACTCTCTCTGTGTCCTGCCTTGGTATCAGCACGTTTTCATTTACCTTGAAATCAATGCCCATAAAGTTCTGAACACCTGTTATGTACTGAAGCGGTTCGCCTAAAGCTCTCCTGTGTACTATGTCAAGATAGTTGTCGCACCACACGTCATCTATATCATCCGCCCATTTCATAAACATCTGTGAACGGTCAAGATTAAAGGCAAATTCCATAAGCGCTCTGGCATCATGCGCATAGTCGGGAACCTTTGCCTGCTCAAGCTGGTTTTCTCCCATAGCCAGCAAATCTTTCAGTCGTAACATAATTAAACTCCTGCTTCCTCATAAAATTCTTCTGCTGTTTTTATAAATTTTCCGTCCTTGCCTGCTATGCCCTCATACAAAGGTGCGTCCTCATCCATTACAGCCTTGACCGCCGCTATGGCAACCTCAAGCTGCTCGTTGTCGGGCGGAGCCGTTGTCAGCTTTTGCAGGTAAAGCCCCGGTATCGATATTATTTTGATAAACCAGTTGTCGCTTTTGCCTGCCCATTTGAGCACTTCATATGAAATTCCGGCTATAAACGGAATAAGTAAAAGCCTTGATACTATTCTCAGGGCAAGGTTCGGCCAGCCCAGAAATGAAAACACTATCAGCGATATTACAAGTACAAATACAAGAAAGCTGGTTCCGCATCTTGGGTGGAGCGTATAGAACTCCTGACAGTTTTCGGGAGTCAGCTCTCTGCCGCTTTCAAAGCAGTGAATACATTTGTGCTCCGCTCCGTGGTACTGAAATACCCTGTGTATATCTTTCATTTTTGATATAAGCAGAACATAGATTACAAATATGGCTATACGAAGCAGTCCCTCTGTAAGATTAAGCACTATTTCGTTTTCAGTGAAGGCTGTCATCCAGTTGATAACGGCAGTCGGCCCTATAACAAATATTCCTATTGAAAACACCAGCGATATAATTACCGATATGGCTATAAGTATGTTCCATACGGCTCTTTCGCCAAAATGCTTTTCAAGCCATGTTTCAAACTTTCCTTTTTCTGCGAGGGCTCCCTCTCCCAGCTTTTCCTCATATTTTTCGAGTACGTCTGCCGAGTACATAAGTGTCTTGGTCCCCTGTATAAGAGAGTTTACAAATACAATTACCCCTCTGACTATGGGAATTTTGGCCCATGTTCTTTTTTTCGGGTTTTCTTCTGTTTTGATGTGTATGTCTCCGCTTGGAAGTCTTACCGCAACGGCTGTTTTTTTGTCGCCTTTCATCATAATGCCTTCCATTACAGCCTGCCCGCCCATCTTTGTGGGATTTGCGTCTTTTACAAATATCTTGCTTAAATCCATATGTTTACCCTCTACCCTGTTCAAGATTGATTTTTTTGATAAGCTGTATAAAATCCTTATTGGATTTTGTATGCGCCATATAGTCTATTATGGTCTCTGTGACCTCCTGCACTCCCACATTGGATAAGGCTCTTCTCATCTTCCATACGGCTTCGAGCTCCTCCTGACTCATCAGCAGGTCTTCTCTTCTTGTGCCTGATTTGTTAAGGTCGATTGCAGGGAATATTCTCTTTTCGGAAAGCTTCCTGTCAAGATGAAGCTCCATATTGCCGGTCCCCTTGAATTCCTCAAATATAACGTCGTCCATACGGCTGCCTGTCTCAATAAGCGCTGTTGCAAGTATTGTGATACTGCCGCCCTCTTCCATTTTACGCGCTGCGCCAAAGAATTTTTTAGGCTTGTGAAGCGCTCCGGGGTCAAGTCCTCCCGAAAGAGTCCTGCCTGATGCCGGAACTACTAAGTTATATGCTCTTGCAAGTCTTGTGATGCTGTCAAGAAGTATTACAACGTCCTTGCCGTGTTCTACAAGCCTTTGGGCTCTTGCAAGCACCATTTCAGAAACCTTCACATGATGCTGCGGCATCTCGTCAAAGGTTGAGTATATAACCTCACCGGAATCGCCCAGCGAGTGCTTCATATCCGTAACCTCTTCAGGTCTTTCATCAACCAGCAGCACTATCATCTCTATGTCGGGATAGCTCTTCTGAATTGCCGCCGCCACTTTTTTGAGAAGCACAGTCTTGCCTGCCTTTGGCGGCGCAACTATAAGGCCTCTCTGACCCTTGCCTATAGGCGCAACCAGATCTATAAGTCTCAGTGATAAATCTCTGCTGCTGCTTTCAAGCGATAATCTCTCATATGGGAATATCGGCGTCAGGTCGTCGAAGTCGGGCCGCCTCATTGCAACTCCCGGCTCATCATCGTTTACGGTCACCACATAAAGCAGTCCTCCGAATTTTTCGCCTTCTCTCGGAGGTCTTGCTATGCCTCTTATCTTGTCTCCTGTCTTGAGGTTAAATCTTCGTACCTGTGTCGGCGCAACATATACGTCTTTATCACTGGTAAGGAAGTTGGAAAATCTGAGAAATCCAAAGCCCTGATCCGACATGTCGAGTATGCCCTCAACCTCAATTCTGCCGTCGTCCTTGTCGGGCACGACAGTTCTGCGTCCCTTTTCGTCAGTGGTCTCTTTTTCTGCTGCAGGCGCTTCCGCTGCGGGTTCCTCTGCTACTGCAAGAGCTTCCACAAGCTCTGCTTTTTTCATGGCGTCATAGCCGTCAATGCCTGCGTTTCTGGCAAGAGTTTTAAGCTCCGCCACTTTTTTTGATTTTAATTCGTTTACGGTCATAATTGTCTACACAAAAAATGTGCCCTTTCTCTCTATATATTAATTCTGATTAAATCCGGGAATTTTACTGAAAAAGTCTGAATGAGCCAAAGCTCATAAAAGATAAAGTACGATTAAATCAATTATACTCTCAGAAAAAGGATATTGCAATAAAAACAATAGCCCTGAGCTCCCGTTATTTGTATTGCCTTGATTGCAAACAGTTTAATGTGCCTATATGTCATTTCTCCGTTTTTTATTGACTTGTATACAATCGGTTTGTATAATTATCTTATATTAGACATTAATGTTCATTTCAAACGTTTTACATACAGGAGTAAACAAATGAAAAACAAAGAAAAAGAACTGTTTCAGATGGGAGAAGTAACTAAGGCTCTGGGGCTTACAAGAAGAATACTTATCAATTATGAAAATCTTGGACTGGTTTCACCTGCGGTAAAAAACGAGAACCGCGGCTTCCGCTATTACTCTGCGGAAAACATAGTGCATATCCGCCTTATCCGTTCACTTCAAAATCTCGGACTGTCACTTGCCGAAATAAAAAGCTATTTTGACAACACCAGAAATCTTGACGAACAGATAAACAGACTTATTATTCTCAGGACACAGCTTGAGCAGCATATAGCCCAGTTGCAACTGCGGCAGTCAAATGAGAACATCCCTGAAATTATGCATGTAACGCTTCCGGGCTTCACCGCTTATTGCAGGAACTTTCACGAGTTAAATATATCAAACAAGACTTCCGCTCTTCGGGATACATATATAGATGCACTTAAACATTATACAGCTGATGTCGAAAACAAAATGTGCACCTTTGTTTCAACGGCTTCCGAATCTGACGGAATCTACGCAATACCTGTTGCTTCGAAAAGCACCGGCAACTGTATAAAAAAGTTCCCGCGCGCTGCGGCAATATGTATTTACTATCGCGGAGCATATGAGGGCTTACCTGCCGTTCATTCCAGACTTATGCAATATGCCCGAGACAACGGTATGACGCCTCACGGATATTTCCGCAATATCTACATGGAGGGACCTCCGACATACGGCAGCAACAAGGCATCCTATGTAACTCAGGTTGCCCTGCCTATCAAGTTTATATCGACTGAAAAAGACAAATAAAAAATCACTGAACAAATCAGTGATTTTTTATAATGTTGGTGCGCTTGAAGGGACTCGAACCCATACGATGTTACTCACTAAATCCTTAGTCTAGCGCGTCTGCCAGTTCCGCCACAAGCGCGTATCAAAGTACTGTACTAGTATACAACGAACTGACAGATAAAGCAAGGTTTTTTTGTTATTTTGTTATAATTTTTTTATTTATTATGCTATAATATTTACCAGAATAATTATACCTTAATCGGAGATATTAATTAAAAAGGAGCAATGAACAAATGAAACAGTATATCAAGAATATAGAACACGAAACACCGTTAAAAATAGCTGATGAAATCTCATATCAGCCCGGACAGGTTGTAAGCAAGACACTTGCGCAGAACAACCATCACAGTCTTACCCTCTTTGCCTTTGAAAAGGACGAGGAGATAAGCACTCACAGCTCGGGCGGAGATGCTATGATTATAGTTCTTGACGGCACAGGCAAAATCACAATAGACGGCAAAGAAAATATCCTGTCGGCAGGAGAAGCTATCGTAATGCCAGCAGGCAAGCCTCATGCCGTATATGCCGCTGAACGCTTCAAAATGCTCCTTACAGTTATATTTCCTGAGGAGGTAGAGTAAATTTTGAACGTATCAATCGAACGAAGCGGCTGTATCGGCTGCGGTATGTGTGAGCAGATATGCCCTGAGGTTTTCCGTATGGCAGACGACGGTCTTGCCGAGGTCTATAAGCAGCCGGACGAAGCGGCAGAAGAAAAAGCAAAGCAGGCAGCAGCGGACTGTCCTGTAAATGTAATTTCATACTAGCTGATGTGCACAATATCCCTGTGGTCAATTCCTTCAGGGATATTTTTCATATACCAGGAGAAAAATAAAGCAACATTAATAAGGAAGTTTGTTGTATAATATTATCAGTAAAGACTTATATATTCAGCGAAAGGCACACAGTTGATTTTATGAAAAGAATACCGATGAGAGCAAAATACATTTCAAGGTTTGTATTTCGGCTTGCAGTTCTTGCTGTAATCCTTGTAATGTATTTTTTAAGATCTGAAGCGTTCAGTGTCCTGAACGGCTTTAATTTTTTCCGGCAGTTTACTCTGCTCCACATAATATGGATAATCTGGACCGTCAGCATGATAATGCAGGTTGTCCCCACCAGAAATCTTGTTTCAATAGGCTCACAGAAACAGTTCGGAGTCCATTACATAGACACGGAAATCCCCTACTGCCCCGACACTTTGAAGCATCACACAAAGCAAAGCGGTCTTGGTGCAATCAAAGTACTGCTTTTGTGGCTGGCGCTTACCGCAGTTATAGGGGTACTCAAAAAAGCCTCTGTCATAGACAACAGACTGCTCCTTGTTATAATTACCGTTTTTTATGTATGCGATCTGATATGCGTGCTGTTCTGGTGTCCGTTCAAGGAATGGATAATGAAAAACCGCTGCTGCAATACGTGCAGGATTTTTAACTGGGACTATTTTATGATGTTTCTGCCCGGCATATTCTGCAAAGGCTTCTTCACAATAAGCCTGCTTGCAATGTCGCTTATAACGCTGGCAATATGGGAGATATATAATATGAAATACCCGGAAAGGTTCTGGGAGGGCAGCAACGATGCGATAAAATGCAGAAACTGCACAGAATACCTGTGCGGCAAAAGAAAATAGGGATTTAAAAAGACAGAATGGATTTGCTCCACTCTGTCTTTGTTTATATAATGTTAAGTTTATGCTGTCTTTGCTGTCTTTGATCTCTGGATAGCCCTTATAACAAGCAGTGTTCCGATCATCATAATGATACCTGCAGGAAGTGAAATCCATGCTGATCTTGTGAAGCCTGCAATTATGTATGTAACAAATGAAACTGAGGCTGCTGTAATTGCATACGGAATCTGTGTTGAAACGTGTGCGATATGATTACATTTTGAACCTGCACTTGACATAATAGTTGTATCCGAAATAGGTGAGCAGTGGTCACCAACTACAGCGCCTGCCATACAAGCTGAAATCGATACGATCATAAGCTGAGGATCGCTGTTCTGGAATACTTCTACAACGATTGGAATAAGTATTCCGAATGTTCCCCATGATGTTCCTGATGCAAATGCAAGTATGCATCCGATTACGAATATTATTGCAGGAAGCATGCTCATAAGTGAACCTGCGAAGTGTTCTGTTATGCCTGCTACGAATTCCGCGATACCAAGGCTGTCTGTCGTTGACTTTAATGTCCATGCAAGAGTCAGAATAAGGATAGGGGCAACCATTGCCTTGAAGCCTTCAGGAATACAGCCCATAGCGTCCTTGAAACTGATAACTCCTCTGATCATATAGATTATAACTGTGATTATTAAAGTTATAACGCTGCCGATTACAAGGCCTACCGAAGCACTTGAATTTGAGAATGATTCAACAAAGCCTGCGCCTGAGAAGAAACCACCGGTATAAATCAGGCCGATTACACATGCAATGATAAGAATTATAACAGGTAATACTAAATCTATAACTCCGCCTTCACGCCTTCTGTTGACTGCAACAGTTGTTTCAAGGTCTGAGGCCTGCGTGTCTGTAGTGTCATCCAGCAGCTTGTCTGCATATTTTTTCATTGTACCATAGTCGAACTTGAGTGCAACTAATGTAAACATCATAACGATAGTTAATATCGCATAGAAGTTAAAAGGTATAGCCTTTATAAACAGTGCGAAACCGTTTTCGCCGTCAACAAAGCCCGTTACTGCTGCTGCCCATGATGAGATAGGAGCGATGATACATACAGGAGCTGCTGTTGAATCTATAAGATATGCCAGTTTTGTTCTTGGAAGTCCCTGTGCTTCTGCTATAGGTGACATAACGCTTCCTACTGTAAGACAGTTGAAGTAATCATCTACGAATACCAGAATACCAAGGATTATTGTCATAATCTGTACGCCTGTCTGAGTCTTAACCCTCTTGATTGCCCATTTACCAAAGGCAGCAGCGCCGCCTGTTCTGTTGAGCAGTGCTACTATTACACCGAGTATAACAAGGAAAATAAGGATACCTACATTGCCCGGATCTGACAGTGAGCCGATAATGCCGTCCTGAAGAACGTGGTTCATTGTCATTTCAAAGTTACCGCCTGCATAAAGCACTCCGCCTATAACAACACCGATAAACAGTGAGCTGTATACCTCTTTAGTTATGAGAGCAAGTCCTATAGCTACCAGCGGCGGAATTACTGACCACCATGTTTCAAATAAAGCAGGTACATATTCTGCTTCATCACCTGTAGCAAAGCACAGCATCGGGCATATCATTATAATAAGCAGTGCTGTACTAATCAAAAAAATCAGTCTGTTTCTGTTCATTTCAAACCTCCGTTAATAAAATATAATAAAAAGTGCCATGAATAACTATCTGAAGCATATCCATGGCATTTCAATCATATCTATTAACCTAATTCCATCGATAGCTCTCCGCAAAGCGACAGTACGCTATATGTTATATAACGTCCCAGGTAAATTCCAAGGCAGAATCTCCTTCGGCAGAATCTCCTTTCGACACCGCATATAAGAAAGCCCTTAACTTCCAAGTCAGTATCTACTGATATCATCCGCTCCTCTATCCAGATGTATTCAATTTACGCAAAAACCCAGAAAATATATTCTGGAATTAGACGTGTGCAAAATTGGTGCGCGTGAAGGGACTTGAACCCCTACGGTCTCCCGCTAGAACCTAAATCTAGTGCGTCTGCCAATTCCGCCATATCCGCATATCGTACTTATCGTAGCACACGCCGCTCCGTGTTGTCAAGAAAAACCTGCCCGCGGGTATGGCGGAAAGAGGAAATTTGTCGGGGCAGGTGTGTTCAAATACCGGAAAATATGCTACAATAACAGTACTTGTGAGTACACGAACGATGGGCGGAATCAGGCGCCCGCGAGATAAAGGAAACAGAATGATGAAACGACTCAAAAACGCGATTGCGCTGCTGCTGTGCACGGTGCTTCTCAGCGGCTGCCAGATCATCTCCGCCGGAGATGACCTGCTGCAGACGCCCAAGCCGTCACAGGAGTACACGCTGCTGCAAAACAAGCTGGAACAAATCATGGGCACCACGATGACCTATTCCGCGCCGCAGAGCGGCTCGTACCGCAACGCCGTGACCTTTGCCGACATTGACGGCGAGGACGGCAAGGAAGCCATCGCCTTCCTGCGCGACGAGTCCGGCGGCAAAATTTACGTCTATGCGTTTACCAAGGACGGCGATTCGTATCAGGAGCTGGGCAGCGTGGAAGGCCCCGGCACGGCAATCGGCGCGATGGACTTTGTTCGCATCAAGGACGGAGACCAGCGCCTGTTCACGCTGACGTGGACGCTGGCGAGCGGTGTCGGCAAGGGCTTGACCGTGTACAGCATTCAGGACGGCAAGCTCAAGGAGCTGCTCGAGAAGGCCAAGGCCGAGGTCAAACGCAGCGTCGACGAGGTGCTCGTGGCGCTGTAGGGCTGCAAATTCCACTATGGAATAGATGACTCCTGTTCGAGTAAGGTGCATGCTATACTATGAATATAGCATGCACTTTGCATGAAGGAGGAAATGATGCCATCCTTGCAGGTAAGAGACCTTCCGGAGTCTTTGTATGAGGAGCTGCGTCGTTGTGCGGTTG
>OLPR01002569.1_pt1 | contig 13183 bp, 10 predicted proteins | sample 1672761 | NCBI WGS metagenome assembly OLPR01 (sample SAMEA3136721, study PRJEB25190) | human gut metagenome | biome: human gut; feature: human-associated habitat; material: faeces | place: Austria | collected 2013 | reverse complement strand
GTGAGCGGAGACTGTTGCTTCCGAAACGGGCGAGCCGCCGCTCCTCCGCCGCGGCCGGAAGATTGGCATGCTCCGGATCATTGAGAAGCTGCATGAGATTGAGATTGGTGTTTCGCAGAAAATACAGAATGTTCTGCGCCTCGCCCTGCTCATCCGCGCCGGAATAGAGTTCCGTCAGAAACTCTTTGGAAAGGCGTCCCCAGTCGGCATATTTCAGACGGCAGATCTTCCGCACATCGTCCTCGTTCAGCGCAGGGAAATTCTTTTTCAGCCAGCGGCGCAGCATACGCTTGTCGTCGCTGTATACCAGCGTTCCTTCGATGATCTTTTCCACCGCTTCCTCGCCGAGCACGGGGATGAGCGGCGCAAAATCGTGGTACGAACGCAGTCTGGTCTTCACCGGGTCGTCAATGCCGCTGATCTCATCGGTTTTTGCGGCATAGCCGTGCATGACCAGATAGTCCAGAATGCGTTTTTTCGTCACGCGGCGGTTTTCTTTTTTGAACAGGTCTTCGATCAGCTGCTGCTTTACGCTGACCGGGAGCTCGTTTCCGTTGAGACGCAGCGGGTTCAGCTCGTTGAGAAGCATAAATTCGCTGTACAGCAGAGAGTCCTTCGGCAGCACCGGCGCGCCGGTGTACCCCACGCTGCCGCCCAGTAGATAGACCTTGCCGAAGGTCCCTTTGTGTCCGCCCTGGTCCCGGGCGGGCATAAGGCCCCGCACAAACGCCCTGTCGATGACCTGCATAGCGCACCTCCCCGTGCCTTTTTGTACAGTATAGCACATATGTCAATTACAAAACCTGCTTTTTTCGTATCGCGCCGCGAAAAAAGTGCTTGCAAGTTTCCTTTTGTTGTGGTATAAGTTATCCATCAAGCAAAAAAGCTGTGAACGGGAAGATCTGCGCCCACGCATCCGGCAGAGAGAGTCGGCCACCGGCTGCAAGCCGACTTGGGATGTACCGCAGTGTTCGCCCGGGAGCTGCCGCGAGGAAATGCGCGGCCGGGCCCCGCCGTTACCGGGCAATGAGTGCGCGGACAAGGTCCGCGAAGCTGGGTGGTACCACGGAAGTTCGCCTTTCGTCCCAAGACATGGGATGAAAGGTGTTTTTTATTGCGCTTTACCCCATTAAATAACTCTGAAGAGGAGGAAGCAAATACATGAAAGAAAAACTGGAACAGCTGCTGGCCGAGGGCAAGCAGCGCATCGCCTCCGTCGCCACCGAGACGGAGCTTCAGGACATCAAGGCCGCGCTGCTGGGCAAGCAGGGCAGCCTGACCGAGCTGATGAAGGAGCTGCCCAAGCTGGACGTATCCCTGCGACCCGAGATGGGCAAGGCCGTCAACCAGGTGAAAGGACAGCTGTCCGCCCTGCTGGACGAGCGCCGTGACGAGCTGAAGATGAAGGCCTCCGAGGTGGACCCGGACTTTGACATCTCCGTCCCCGGCACCATGCCCCTCAGCGGTGGTCTGCACCCCATCACCCAGATGTGCTACGACCTGAATGACGCCTTCCGTTCCATGGGCTTTGAGATCTTTGAGGAGGATGACATCACCAGCGAGCTCTACGGCTTCGACAACCTGAACTTCCCCCCCAACCATCCCGCCCGCGAGAGCATGGACACCTACTGGCTGGCGGACCATGACAAGGGCGAATGCTGGGACAAGCTGTGCCTGCGACCCCACCTGACTGGCGGCTCCGTCCGCTATCTCCAGACCCACAAGGCCCCCTACCGCTTCGTGTATCCCGGCAAGGTCTACCGCAACGAGACCACCGACGCCCGGCACGAGCGTGCCTTCTTCCAGTATGAGGCGCTGATCGTGGACAAGGACTTCACCTTTGCCTCCGGCAAGGTGATGATCAAGAGCATCCTCAGCAAGGTCTTCGGCCGCGACGTTCCGGTCCGTATGCGCGCCGGCTTCTTCCCGTTCGTCGAGCCCGGCTTTGAGATCGACATGGGCTGCCTGGTCTGCGGCGGCAAGGGCTGCAGTGTGTGCAAGCACGTGGGCTGGATCGAGGTCATGCCCGGCGGCACGCCTCACCCCAACGTGCTGAAGGCCGCCGGCCTGGACCCCAATGAATACACCGGTTTCTACGTCAACATCGGTCTGGACCGCCTGGTAATGATGCGCTACGGCGTGGATGACGTCCGTCTGTTCCACAGCGCCGATCTGCGCTTCCTGGAACAGTTCCGCTGATAAGGGAGGGTACACGACATGAAAGTATCTTTGAATTGGATCCGCGATTACGTCCAGCTGCCGGCTGACGCCGACCTGAAAAAGCTGGCCTACGACCTGACCATGTCCACCGTGGAGGTGGAGGACGCCACCGATCTGGGCGCGTCCTTCCACGACATGGTGGTGGGCGTTATCAACACCATCGAGCAGCACCCCAACGCCGACAAGCTGAAGGTGTGCAAGACCGATATCGGCGGCCGTGTGGAGGACATTGTCTGCGGCGGCAGCAATCTCCGCGAGGGCATGAAAGTAGCTGTGGCCCTGCCCGGCGCCATGTGCAAGTGGCACGGCGAGGGCGACCTGGTGGAGATCAAGAAAAGCAAGCTCCGCGGCGTGGACAGCTACGGCATGATCTGCGGCGCGGTGGAGATCGGCCTGGCCGACCTTTTCCCCACCAAGGAGGAAGCCCACATTCTGGACCTCAGTGACTTTGACGCCCCCGCCGGCACCCCTTTGGCCGACGCTTTGGACCTGAACGATATCATTCTGGAGATCGACAACAAGTCCATGACCAACCGTCCCGACCTGTGGGGACACTACGGCATCGCCCGGGAGATCGCGGCGCTGTACGACCTGCCCATGACGCAGTTCCCCCACTTCGACCGGAACGTGGAGAACACCGCCGGGTTCCACGTCACCGTGGAGGACGCGGAGCGCTGCCCCCGCTACCTCTCTGCCCAGATCGAGGGCCTGAACGTCAAGCCCGCCCCCTATCAGATGCAGAACCGCATCTGGAAGGTGGGCATGCGTCCCATCAACGCGCTGGTGGACATCACCAACTACGTTATGCTGGCCACCGGCCAACCCACCCACGCATTTGACTCCGACCACATCGCCGGCCACGTGATCGTCCGCCGCGCCGGCGAGGGCGAAAAGCTCCTGCTGCTGAACGGCAAGGAGTTGGCCCTGTCCTCCGACGATTTGGTCATCGCAGACGACGCCGGCGTGGTGGGTCTGGCGGGCGTTATGGGCGGTGCCAAGGACTCCATCCTGCCGGATACCTCTAAGGTCATCCTGGAGGTCGCCAACTTCGACGCCAAGGGCATCCGCCGCACCGCCCTGCGGTATGACAACCGCACCGAGGCCTCCGCCCGTTATGAAAAGGCCATTGACCCGGAGCGCTGCGACCAGGCCTTCGACCTGTCCATGCAGCTGTTCTCCCAGCTGTACCCGGAGATAAAGGTCACCGGCCTGGTGGACCAGTACCCCGAGCACCTGAAGCAGGCGGAGATCGACGTGCCGCTCAGCTGGCTGGAGCGCCGGCTGGGTAAGCGCCTGTCCCCGGATGAGATCAAGCACAAAATGGAGCTGCTGGGCTATGGCATCTCCTTCGACGGCGACAACATGCACGTGGTGGTCCCCACATGGCGCTCCACCGGCGATGTGTCCATCCAGGCGGACATCATGGAGGAGGTCGCCCGGATGTACGGCTACGAGAACTTCGAGGCCGAGCCCATCACCACCACCTTCGACGGCGCCATCAACCAGCTGGACAAGGATCTGGAACGGCGCATCAAGGAGTATCTGGCCATCCGCTGCGGCATGCAGGAGATCTTCACCTATCCGTGGATGGAGGAATCCTACGTCAACGCGGTGCTGCAGAGCACGGAGGGCATTCTGTCCCTGTCCACGCCGCCGTCTCCCGCCGAGCGGTTCGTGCGCTCCTCCCTGCTGCCCAACCTGTGCAAGGCCGTGGTGAAGAACGAGCGCTACTTCGACGAGTTCTCCATTTTCGAGACGGCGCAGGTGTTCCGCGACGAGAACTACACCTCCCCCTACGATCCCCGCGAGAAGCTGCCCTCCCAGCGCAAGAACGTGGCGGGCGCCTTCGCCACCACCGACAAGGACATCACCGCCCTGTTCCGCAAGGCCAAGGGCGTGGTGGAGATGATGGCGCGCTACGTCCACATGGAGGCTCTGACCTTCAAGCAGGCCGAAAAGCCCGTCTGGGCCGACAACGTGGTCTGGCTGAACATCTACCGCGGTGACGAGAAGGTAGGCGACCTGGCCCTGCTGGCCAAGAAGGTGTCCATGGCCTGCGGCATCAAGAACATGAACGTAATGCTCTTCCAGCTGGATCAGGACTCTTTGGTCCCCCTGAAGTCCCGCACCAACACCTTCACCCACCTGGCCGAGTATCCCATGACCGACTACGACATCTCCCTGCTGGTGGATGGTTCCGTCCAGTGGAAGGACGTGGCCCAGACCGTCCGCGGCATCAAGAGTGAGCTGCTCCACGGCGCGGCCTTCGTAGATGAGTACCGCGGCAAGCAGGTCCCGGCAGGCAAGAAGTCCCTGACGCTGCGCCTGGCCATCGGCTCCAAGGATAAGACCCTGACCTCCGCCGAGATCGAGGAGGTCGCCTCCGGCGTGCTCAACAAGATCGCCAAGCGCTTCGGTGCGGAGCTGCGCCGCTGATCCCGCGCAGATTTCCCCCTGTACCGCGCACTTTTTCCCCTTTACAGTTCCGGGAAAAGAGCGTATACTAAAAGCGATGTTGAGAAAATGAGAAAGGCGGTGCCCACATGGACGAATTTACCCGTAAGTTCAACGCGGCAGAGGATAAGGAGCAGCAGGTACACCACATCCTCACCTCCGTCTACGAATCACTCAAGGAGAAGGGCTATGATCCCATCAATCAGATCGTGGGCTACATTCTCTCCGAGGATCCTACCTACATCACCAACCACAACTCCGCCCGGTCCCTGATCTGCAAGATCGACCGGGACGAGCTGCTGCAGGTCCTGGTGAAGAGCTATCTGGAGCTGTAAGCGTACCGCTGTAAGGGGCTGCCGTGCAGAAGCGCGGCAGCCCCTTTTTCCTTTGCGGCACAAAGTCCCATATTTTTCCTGCCGCGCCTGCGTTGACAGCCCCGTCCAAATGTGTTACAATTTGGTTACAAAAATTTTCGGAGGTATCATCATGGCTGAAAACAAAAAGCCCGAAGGGCTTGTCTATAAGAACCACCCCCTGCGCCGCGTAGACAATTTCATCTACTACGGCAGCATGGCAGACAAGTACATCGTCCTCCTGCAGATTCTCGACACCGTCAAGGAGCAGGACATGGACGTGGCCAAGCGTGTATCCGTCCAGCTTCAGCTGACCGACCCGGACCTCAAGTCCCGGGACCGCGTGGTCAAGAAATCCGAGAAGGACAGCCTCTATGCCGCCATGGATGTGGGCTGCATCTGGCTGGAGCGTGCCCTCGCCGGCAAGCTGTAAGCCATGAAGCGTATTTTTTCCGCACTGGCAGTGGCTCTGGCCACGCTGTTGGTCATCGGCGGTGACGCGGTGGTCAACTTCGGCGGTGCCGCCGCCAGCATGACCGACGCCGCCCCCGCCGTGCCCCTGACCGTTGCCTCCGTCTCCGCCCTGCCCACCGGCACCACTGAGCCCTCTCCCGAGACAGCACTGTTCTCCGGCCTGCTGGGCGCAGCGGCGCTGACGGCCCATCCCGGCGGCGAGACCGCCGAGGATGCCCTGCTCAACAACGAGGACGCCGCCAAGGCTGCTGCCGCACAGGCCGCCGAGGAAGAACCGCCCCAGGAGACGCCCGAGGCCGACGAGGCGCCCGTCTCCACCGCCGTTCAGGCACTGGGCGTGATCTCCGGCACCGGCGTCCGTATGCGCAGCGGCGCAGGCACCGGCTATGACATCCTCAAGACCCTGGACAAGGGCGCCGTTATCGAGCTCACCGCCCAGGAGGGTGACTGGTACCGTATCTCCTTCGACGGCAAGCGCGGCTATGTGGCTGCCCAGTATGTCACCCGCTACGACACCGCCTCCGGCCTTAACGGCGCCGGACGTGTCACCGCGGACGTGCTGAACATCCGTACCGCCGCCAAAAGCGGCAGCACCTCTCTGGGCACCGTATCTCAGGGCACGGTCATTGCCGTCACCGGCATTGAGTCCGGCGGCTGGTTCGCCGTTACCTACAACGGCATCAGCGGCTATGTGGCCTCGCAGTACGTGCTGATCTGCCCCACCTCCGCCCTGACCGGCACGGCGGACAAGCCCGCCGAGAATACAACGACCGAAGGGTCTCCCGCCGAAGCACCTGCCGAGACCCCGGCAACGCCGGCCGCCTCCGCCTCCGGCAGCAGCATCGTCTCCATCGCCCAGCAATATCTGGGCGTGCCCTACGTCTACGGCGGTTCCTCTGCCAGCGGCTTCGACTGCTCCGGCTTTACCATGTATGTCTTCGCCCAGGTGGGCATCAAGCTGCCCCACGGCGCCACCAGCCAGCTCAGCTACGGCACCGAGGTCTCCCGCAGCGATCTGCAGCCCGGCGACCTGGTGTTCTTCCAGGACTACGGCTACACCGCCTCTCATGTGGGCATCTATATCGGCGGCGACCAGTTCATCCACGCCTCGTCCTCCTACTACAACGGGCACTGCGTGGTGATCACCTCCCTGTCCGAGACGTACTACAACAACCACTACCTCACCGCGCGGCGGCACTGATGCAGATAAAACACCCACGGCTTCAGCCGTGGGTGTTCTTTTTTACAGCGCCGCCCGTTCCGAAAGCGGGCTGCATATAGTGTTCTGCAATGGACCTGTACACCGCGCCGAAGCCGCATCGCGTCACTCCGCGCTGCCGTCCGCGCTTTCGCCCTCTGCCGCCTTCTGCGCCGCGGCGATATTCACATACAGCTCCTCCGGCTTGTGGGGGTGCAGCCTGATGTTGTACAGCAGCATAAACGCCGACACCAGCACCATCACCAGGCTCAGCGCCTGGCTGACGCGGATGGGCTCGCCGCCGATGGTCCAGTTGAACAGGTACAGGCTGTCGGTCCGCAGCCCCTCGACCCAGAACCGTCCGATACCGTACCACAGGAAGTAGAACCAGGTGTTCTCACCGTCGAAGCGGCGTCCCTTCGCCACGATAAAGACGATCAGCAGCAGCCCCACTACGTTCCACAGGCTCTCGTACAGGAACGTAGGATGCACCTCCACCAGCGTCCCCGCGGTGGTGGTCAGCTGCATCCGCCACGGCAGCGTCGTCTCCGCGCCGAATGCCTCCCGGTTCATGAAGTTGCCCCAGCGGCCCACCGCCTGCCCGATCAGGAAACCCATCACGATCAGGTCCGTCAGCGCCCCCAGCTTGAAGCCCCGCTTTTTGCTGAGCACGAAGCACACCAGCACCGCCGCGATCACGCCGCCGTAGATAGCCAGCCCGCCGTCCCATATAGCCACAGACTCCGCCCAGTCAAAGGAACCGTCCGCTTTTTTGAACCGGTCCAGATAAAACAGCACATAGTACAGCCGCGCCCCCACGATAGCCAGGGGAATGCCCCACAGCACGCCGTCCATCAAGTTATCCTCGGTGATTCCGTACTTCTCCTTCTGCTTCATGCAGAACCACAGCGCCAGCAGCACGCCCAGCGCGATGATGATTCCGTACCAATAAATGGCCTTTCCTCCGATATGGAAGGCTACGGACGAGCCGGTAAAGGCCCAGTCCCCGAAAAGCCCCGGAAACCGGATGGGGCTGTCCGCCATGATCCTCACGTTCATGTTATCCCTCCTTGGGCGCGATCACCGACAGCGCCATGTGCGCCCGCGTGAAGTTCTCCCGCAGGAACGCGCGCACATCCTCCGCGGTGATGTCATCGTATATCTCCGGGAAGCGGTACGGGTCATACCCCTGGAACCGCCCCTCCGCCATGGACACGGCGATGGACTCAAAGGCGTTCAGCTCCCGCAGCGCCGCGCCGAAGTTGGCGTTGACGATCCGCTTGTAATAGTCGCCGTCCACGCCCTCCGCCGCCAGCCGCTGCGCCTCGTCCAGAATGGCCTCCGCCACGGCCTTCGGGTCCTTGCTGTCGCCGCCGGCATAGGCATAGGCCGCGCCGGGCAGCAGGTCGAACGCCGCGCCGAAGGAGCCGTTGATCAGTCCCTGGCTGTACAGCCGCGCATACAGCGGGCTGGACTCGCCCATGAGCACATCACAAGCCAGCTCGCCGATGGCGGCAAACCGGTGCTGCGCCTCCCCTCCGTGCTGGGGCGGGCACTTGAAGCCTACCAGGAACGTGGGCATGGCCACCTCCATCTGTGCCTCGGCATAGCCGCAGGCAGCGTCGGTACTCTCCTCCGCGCCATAGTCGCGCCGGATGATCGCCCCACTCTCCGCCGGCAGCACCCGCTTTGCCGTGGCCAGCACCGTCTCGGGGTCCACATCGCCCACCACCACCAAGCACATATTTGCCGGGGTGTAGAACGCCTTGTGGCAGTCATACAGTGTCTGCGCCGTGATATGGCTGATACTCTCCACGCTGCCGGCCACCGGCGTCCGCGCGGGACTGCTGCGGTACAGCGCCTGCATCATCTGCTTGTACACCTGCCACTCGGGGTTGTCCTCGATCATACCGATCTCCTGGCCGATAATGCCCTGTTCCTTCTCCACGCTCTCATCGGTGAAATAGGGCACAGACACGAAGGACAGCAGTATCTCCAGATTTTCGTAAAACTTCTCCGTAGAGTCAAAATAGTAGCACGTAATAGCGTTGGAGGTGAAAGCGTTGGGCTCCGCGCCGTTTTTCGCCAGCTCCTGCAGGGCGTTGCCGTCCTTCGTGTCGAACATCTTGTGCTCCAGATAGTGGGCGATGCCCGCCGGAGTGTCCAGCCACTGTCCGTTCAGTTCAAAGCGCATATCCATGCCGCCGTAACGGGTGGCAAACAGCGCGTACTTTCGGGAAAAGCCCTGCTTCGGCACGATGCACACCGGCAGTCCGTTGTCCAGCGTCTCCCATATCACTTCCTCGCCGATGCGGGGATACAGCTTCTTGTCCATGTTACGCCTCCTCCTTTCCCCGCAGGAAGTATACCGTATCCGGCTTCACCGTCTGTGCCGCCGCCACGATGCGCTCCTTTGTCACCTGCTCCAGCGCCGCGGCCAGCTCCTCCGGTGTCTCCTCGACCCCAGCCGCGATCTGGCCCAGATAGAAATTCTCCAGCGCACCCTGAGAGTCCGACAGTGACAGCAGCGACGCACGGATGGCCTGCAGAGCACCCTCCTGCTCCCAGTCCTCCCAATCGCCCTGCTGCACTGCCTGCAGCTGGCGGCCGATCTCCGCCTCCGCCCGTTCAAAGTCCGCGGTCTCCACGCCGCTGGACACGGTCAGAATGTTCTTGCTGCGGGCATAGCTGCTGGAAGCGTAGTAGCACAGGCTCAGCCTCTCCCGCACGTTCAAAAACAGCTTGGAGTTGCTGGTGCCGCCGAAAATCAGATTTGCCAGCACCATGGCCGGATAGTCGTCGCTGCTGCAGCGGTAGCCCATGGCCAGCTTGCCCTGGGTCACGTCCATCGTCTCCACGATCCGCCGGGGCGTATCCGGTGCCTGTATGCGCTGCACCTCCGGCAGCGCCGTCTGGGCGCCGCGGGGCAGCGCCGCCAGCGCCGTGAGCACTGCGTCCTCCACACGCTGCGCCTCCGCGCTGCCGCAGTAGATGACCTCCACCCGGCTGGACGCCATCAGCGCCTGCCCATGGACATACAGTGACTGGTTGGTGATACGCCCGGCCGTCTCCTCGTCTCCCAGGCGCAGCACGCTGTACGGCTCGCCGGCGCACATCTCCTGCATGAGCCGGATATCCGCCCAGTCACGCTTGTCGTTCTTCAGACCCCGAATGGCGTCGATCAGGTTGGCCTTTTCGCTCTCCACATAGCTGCTCAGAAAACGTCCCCCGTGGGTCACAGGGTCCAGCAGCAGCTCGCCAAGCATCGCCGACACAGGCTCCAGCAGCTTCTCGCCGTGGGGCGTGAAGGTGTCGTCGATAAAGCCGGCGGCAAAGCCCACGCACTGGCGCTCGCCCTTTTTGCGGACGGTATAGTCGATATTGGCGCCATACAGCGTATCCAGCGCGGCGGACAGGCTCTCCATATCCGGGCAGCGGACGGTGCCCCGCCGCAGCACGGCGGGCAGCAGCGCGTTGGCCGCCGCTGTCTCCCTCTGCAAAGGCGCGATCAGCTGCACGGTCATGCGGCTGGTTTTGAAGCGTTGTGCGGGCAGATACGTCAGAAACACATCCTGCATGATCTCCCGTCGATTATCAAACATAGTCAGTACCTCCGGTGCAAATACTCATTCAGCGTATAGTATACACCAAACTTTTCCAAAAGAAAAGAGGGCGTTTTTCAAAAGACGCAAAAGGCACAAGTATCCCCCGGCGAAGCCGGGGGATACTCACATATTCTTTCTGATGCTGCCCAGCGCTGTCTTTTCCAGTCGTGACACCTGCGCCTGTGAGATGCCGATCTCGCTGCTGACCTCCATCTGCGTCTTCCCCTGGCAGAACCGCAGCGCCAGTATGCTCCGCTGCCGCGGGTCCAACCGGGCTATGGCGTCCTTCAGCGCGATGCGGTCCAGCCAGCCCTCGTCAGTGTTCTTCTCGTCCCGCACCTGGTCCATGACGCACACCGTGTCCCCGCTGTCGGCATACAGCGGCTCGTACAAACTCACCGGATCGCTGAACGCGTCCATGGCGAACACCACGTCCTCCCGCGGAATGTCCAGATACCGCGCCAGCTGCTCCACCGTAGGCTCCCGCTGCGTCTCCACCAGCAGCGCCTCACGGGCCCGCAGGATCTTGTAGGCCGTGTCCCGCATACTGCGGCTGATCCGCAGGGCGCTGTTGTCCCGCAGATAGCGGCGTATCTCCCCCACGATCATGGGCACGCCGTAAGTCGAGAACCGCACCGGCTGCTCCACATCAAAGTTGTCGATGGCCTTCATCAAACCGATGCACCCCACCTGGAACAGGTCGTCGGCGCTCTCGCCCCGCCCCGCGAACCGCTGCAGCACCGACAGCACCAGCCGCAGATTGCCGCAGATCAGCTGCTCCCGCGCCGCTGTATCACCTGCGTGGGCGCGGCGCAGCAGCGCCGTCATCTCATCGTTTTTCAGCACAGGCAGCTTCGCTGTGTTGATGCCGCTGATCTCCACTCTGCCCCGCATGACGCCACCTGCCTCTTTCGTGATAGTGGCAGTATTTCCCGCCGGTGCGGCGGTTATTCTCCCCGGCGAAAAGCCCTAAGATCCGACGGTATGGGACAGCCTCCGCCGCGCATATCCTGACGGCAGGAGGTGACACCGATGCTGTGCAAATTTTCGCTGCTGCGGCGCAAAGAGGTCATTAACCTGTGCGACGGCTGCCGCCTTGGCTGTGTGGGCGACGTGGAGGTCACGGTGCCGGAGGGCTCCGTCAAGGCGCTGATCGTCTTCGGTCCCTGCCGGTTCTTCGGGCTGTTCGGCCGGGGCGAGGATTACTACATCCCCTGGGAGTGCGTCCAGAAGTTCGGCGATGACATCATTCTGGTGGATAAACCCTTCCGCCGGGACCCGCCGCCACCGCCCCGCCGTAAAAAGGGTTGGCTTTTCTGAACCATGCTTGTTAACAGCTTCTTATCACACGATCGGATTTGTTGCAGGTTCTTCTGAAATTTGTCATATGAGCGCATGATTTTCACGCATCAGCCCTCCATTTTTGCCGATTTAATGTCGAAAAAGGAATTGACTTTACGGCGAAAATGCGGTATAGTAATTCTCACTACATACAGTAGGGTATTGTAGGGGTTGAAAACACTACCGCGAGGCACAGACTGCGTCCCGCGTTTCTGCCCCTACTTAATTTTTTTGCTTTTTACCGTTTGGAGGTGTATTCCGTGGCATATATGCGGCTGGGCGATCTTTTGGTCTCCTCCGGTATCATCACCGGCGAGCAGTTGGAGCAGGCCCTGGCCCTGCCCCGCGAGGACGGCCAGCGTCTGGGCGATGTTCTCATCCGGCAGGGGGTTATCTCCGAAGCGCAGCTCATTGACGCGCTGCGTGTGCAGCTGGGCGTGGACTTCGTGGACCTGACCGCCGTGTCCATTCCCGTGGAGCTGGCCAAATACGTCCCCCGGAACCTGGCCAAAAAGTTTCTCGTGGTCCCGGTAAAGCTGGTGCAGGACCGCCTGTACCTGGCCATGCACGACCCCCTGGACTTTGTGGCCCAGGACGAGGTCAAGACCGCCTCCCGCAAACGCATCATCCCCATGATCGCCACCCGCAAGGCGGTGGAGCAGGCCATCGAGCGCCTGTATGGCAGCGAGGGCACCGCCCGCGTCATCGAGGAGATGAAGCGCGAGGCCGGTGCCGGCGAGGACATCATCCCCGCCCAGATGGCCCGGGACACTGCCGACCCGGAGGCCTCGGCCCCCACCATCCGCTTTGTCAACTCTCTGATCGAGCGCGCCTTCACCGAGCGCGCCAGCGACATCCATCTGGAGCCCCAGGAGGGTGAAATGCTGGTGCGTATGCGTATTGACGGCCTGCTGCAGCGTGTGCTCACTGTGCCCGCCGATCTGCAGAACACCGTCATCTCCCGCCTGAAGATCATGGGCGGCATGAATATTGCCGAGCACAAGGTGCCCCAGGACGGCCACGCCATGTTCTCCGTCCGGGGCCACAGCCTTGACCTGCGTATCGCCTCCATGCCCACCGTCTACGGCGAGAAAATCGTCCTTCGCCTGCTGGACAAGTCCGCCCAGGTGCTGGACAAGTCCGTCCTCGGGCTGGAGGGCCGCGACCTGGACAACTACAACGCCCTGCTGAAAAACACCAGCGGCGTGGTGCTGCTGGTGGGCCCCACCGGCTCCGGCAAGTCCACCACCATGTCCAATATGCTCCGCGACCTGTCCAGCGACGCGCTGAACATCGTCACGCTGGAGGATCCGGTGGAGTACCACCTTCCCGGCGTGAACCAGTGTCAGATCAACGAAAAGACCGGCATGACCTTTGCCAGCGGCCTGCGCGCGATCCTGCGTCAGGACCCGGACATCATCGCCGTGGGCGAGATACGCGACGGTGAGACGGCCTCCATCGCCATGCGGGCAGCCATCACAGGCCACCCGCTGAGCGAGGAAAGCTCGGTTTCGATGCGGATGCCGAAAAAGGCGCAG
>OLPR01002566.1_pt1 | contig 13190 bp, 9 predicted proteins | sample 1672761 | NCBI WGS metagenome assembly OLPR01 (sample SAMEA3136721, study PRJEB25190) | human gut metagenome | biome: human gut; feature: human-associated habitat; material: faeces | place: Austria | collected 2013 | reverse complement strand
AGGCTCTGCTTCGGAAAACATCCTGATCGAGATCGCTAATCTGCTCTCCGGCTTTGGCGTGCTCGCAGCGATCATGGGCGGGATCGTTATCTCCGGTATCCTCGCCAGCACGATGTCCACGGCGTCGTCCCAGCTTCTGGCGGCGGCGAGCAGCGTGAGCCAGGATATTGTGCAGGAAACCTTCCACATCCGTCTCACAGACAAGCAGAGCATCGGTCTGGCGCGTCTCACGGTTGTGCTGATCTCTGTGCTCGGTATCATCATCGCGCGCAATCCGGATAGCTCCGTTTTCCAGATCGTTTCCTTTGCCTGGGCAGGCTTCGGCGCCAGCTTTGGTCCGCTGATCATCTGCGCCCTCTACTGGAAGCGCACCACCTGGCAGGGCGGTCTTGCCGGGATGATCGTCGGTGGGGCGATGGTCTTCATCTGGAAATACCTGATCGCGCCAATGGGCGGCGTCTTCGCTGTCTACGAGCTCCTGCCAGCCTTCCTGCTGAGCCTGGCTGCGATCGTCGTCGTCAGCCTGGCGACAAAAGCACCGGACAAATCCATCACCGATGAATTTGAGCTGGCGGCTGCTTACAACAAACCAATCCACAAATGATCTTTCGCGACAACTGCTTCGGCGGTTGTCGTTTTTTTGTTGTCAGCGGATGGCGAAAGTGCTAGACTATTACCAGAAATGAACGAGAGGAGATTGTACATGAGAGAAATGAGAAGACAGGATCGCAGGATCACAGACCCAGCGATGATCTGCGTAGTGCTTGACAAATGTCGCACGCTGCATCTGGGCCTGGTGGAGGATGGGCGCGTCTATATCGTGCCGCTGAACTACGGCTGGACAGAGGAAAACGGACGCTACATTCTCTACGCCCACAGCGCTGCTGAAGGCCGCAAGATCGACCTCATCCGTGGCGGTGCTGATGTGGGCTTTGAGATGGAGACTGGCGTTGAATATTTTGATGCAGACACAGCCTGCGGCTGGGGCAATCGCTACGAGAGCATCATCGGCGAAGGCCGCGCGACGCTGCTGGAGACGCCAGAGGAAAAGCGCCAGGCGCTGGCAGCGATCATGGCCCATTATTCTGCGCGCAAAGACTACACCTTCGAGGATGCGATGGTGAATCTCGTGCAGGTGATTCAAATCGACGTCACCGCCCTCTCCTGCAAGATTCACGAGTAAAGGGGGAGCAGTCAGCAATAATGAAGATGAAAAAAGTTGTGATCTACGTCTGCCTGACGGCGTTTTTCTTCGGCACCATGGAGGTGGCGCTGAAGGTCGCCGGTGGCAGCCTTGATCCGATCCAGATGACCTTTCTGCGCTTCCTCATCGGCGGGCTGGTGCTGGCGCCGCTGGGCTGGTCCGATCTGAAAAAGCGCGGTACGACGCTCTCGCGAGACGATCTGCTCTGGCTGGCTGCAGTCGGCATCATGGGCGTGTCGATCAGCATGCTGGCGTTCCAGTACGCGGTGGGCTATTGCAACGCGGCGACGGCGTCGTCGATCATTTGCCTGAATCCGTTGTTCACGATGTTCATTGCCCATCTCTTCACGAGCGAGAAGATGGACCGCGCCAAGTGGATGGCTTGCGGGCTGGGGCTTGTTGCCGCTGTGTTCATGATCCGTCCCTGGGATGTGCAACCGGGAAACACGCCGCAGGGGCTGGTGCTGGCCCTTGTGGCTGCATCGACCTTTGGCGCTTACACCGTCATGGGCAAGCGCACCATTGGCCGTCTCGGCGCGCTGGCGCAGACGAGCGTGAGCTTTCTCATCGGTTCTGTGGTGCTGCTGCCGATCCTCGTTTTCACCGGGCGTCCGATTGTCGCCGGTGTTGTGGACAACTGGCTGCTTGTGGCCTATATCGGCATTGTCGTGACAGGCGTCGGCTACATCTGCTACTTCACAGCGATCCGCTATTCCGACGCCACGACGGGCGCGATTGCGTTTTACATCAAGCCGGCGATTGCACCGGTGCTGGCGGTGATTTTCCTCGGCGAACACGTTTACTGGAACACGGTGGTCGGCGTTGTGCTCCTGATTGGCGCGTCGGTGCTGATACTGCGCGATGCCTGGGGCAGCAAGCGGCTCAATATCGAAGAGGTGCACGCCATCGACGAGATTTTTGCCCGCCACGAGAGCCACGCTGCCGACAAGCGCCGCTATTTCTCCTGCATGCTGCCGCTGGTGGAGCTGGACGGCAAGGACCATATTGTGCTGGAGGTGCGCAACCAGGGGATCATCCACCAGCCTGGCGAGATCTGCTTCCCAGGCGGCGAAATGTACGACGACGAAGCGCCGGGCGCCTGCGCGATGCGCGAGGTTTGCGAGGAGCTGGGGCTGCGCCGCGAGCACGTGCATGTGATCAATCAGTTGGACACCTACCACGGCCTGCAGGGGATGAAGGTCTACAGCTTCATCTGCCGGCTGGATGCGGTGGCGTTCGATCCGGATCCGCGCGCTGTCAGCGAGGTGCTGACGATCCCAGTGGACTTTTTCACCGAGACGCTGCCGGAAATGCACCATCTCGACGTGCTGCAGCGTCAGCGCGCCGGCGACAGTCTGGAAGAGGCGATCGCCCAGAGCCTCACAGAGGGCAGCCGCGATGTACCGATCTACCGCTACGACGGTCGTGCGATCTGGGGGATCACGGCGATGCTCCTGCTCGATTTTTCCAATATTGTGCGCGATGCGCTGAAATAAATGCTAACAGGCAGAGCTGACCAAAATCCGGTCGGCTCTGCCTGTTTTTTGTGGGATCTTTCTGCGCGCAGAGAAAAAACGCAGCCCCGATTTCGGAGCTGCGTTCTGACGCTTAGCGCTGTGGGTCGATGAGACCGTAGGTGCCGTCTTTGCGGCGATAAACGACGCCGATGTCGTCGGTGTCCGCATTGAGGAAGATGAAGAAGTCATGGTCGAGAAGTTCCATCTGCATGACGGCTTCTTCGATGTCCATGGTCTTCACGGTGAAGGTTTTCTTCTTGGTGACGATCTCTGGTGCTTCTTCTGCATGAGCGATCTCGTCGGCAGCAGGGGAGAACATTGGTTCAGCCTTGGCCTGTTTGCCCTTGCGGTTCATGCGGGTTTTGTACTTGCGGATCTGACGCTCGATCTTGTCGACGATGGCGTCGATGGAAGCGTACATATCGTTGGAGGATTCTTCAGCACGGAGAATGTAACGGCCCAGTGGGATCGTTGCTTCTGCGCGATGGTCGCCTTTTTCGACGACGAGGGTGACCGTGCCGGTCATTTCCTTGTAGAAATATTTTTCAAGCTTGGAAAAACGTTTTTCTACATAATCCTTCAGTGCGTTGGTAACTTCGGTGTTACGTCCTTTAATGGTGATGTTCATAGTGCCCATCCTTTCAACAGTTACATTTTTCACATTTGAATCCATGTGAAGCCATATATTTATTATATGCGCATCACTTTATATTTCAAGGGGATTCAGACATTTATTTCGCGAAGCATCTTCAAAAGTTCCACAAAACGCTCGTCGCTGATCGAATAAATGGACATTTGCCCGGTTTTTTTGAACGATACGATCTTGTGCGCCCGCAAAAGTGCGAGATGCTGAGAGAGGGAGCTGTGGGAGATGCTTGACGCTGGCATCAAGAGGTCGTGAATCTCATTTACGGATCTTGGGGCCTCAGAAAGAATGTAGAGGATCATGAGGCGATTGGGATTGCTGAGGAGCTTCAGCATGCCGGCAGTTTTTGTGAAGCGTTCGCTGTCAGCCAGAAGCTCCGGCATTGAGTTGACGGCGGTTGGGTTCATTTGAGGATACCTCCTTCATCAAACCTGTGCGCGACAAATTTGATTTATTTCTTCTATAATTAATTTTATTATAACCGACTCTTTAGGAAAATACAATATTTGTTTTTTAGAATATTCAATAATTAGGTCATAAATTTTTGTTGGGACATTGAGAATTGGTGACGATGCGCCTTTCGGCGGATATTTATTTGAGTTTTTTGGCGCATGTGGTATAATAAATTGGTTGAATCACAGCTCAAAAACAGAAGCTGCTACCAGGCAGCAATGACTACAGAAAAGAGTGAATAGCTTGGGTATCGATACTTGGTTGAAAAAAGTATTAGACGACAATAAAAGAGACGTAAAAAAGCTTGAGAAATTTGCCGCTCAGGTTAATCAGTACGACAAACCTTTCAGAGAATTATCTGACGAAGAACTTTCTGCCAAAACGGCAGAATTTAAGGAACGTCTGGCTGCTGGCGAAACGCTGGACGATATCATGGCAGAGGCCTTCGCTGTTGTGCGCGAGGCTTCGGACCGCATTCTGGGGCTGCGCCATTTCGATGTGCAGATCATGGGTGGTCACGTGCTCCACGAGGGGCGCATCGCCGAAATGAAAACTGGTGAAGGGAAAACGCTGGTGGCGACCTGTCCGGTGTATCTGAACGCGCTGGAAGGCAAGGGCGTCCACGTTGTCACGGTCAACGACTATCTGGCTCGCCGCGACGCCCAGCAGCTTTCGCCGCTGTATAATTTCCTGGGCCTGTCTGTCGGGTTGATCGTGCACGGGCTGGATTATGTGCAGCGCAAGGATGCGTACAACTGCGACATCACCTACGGCACGAACAACGAGTTTGGCTTCGACTATCTGCGCGACAACATGGTCATGCATGAGCGCAACATGGTGCAGCGTCCGCTGCATTATGCGATCGTCGACGAGGTGGACTCGATCCTCATCGACGAAGCGCGCACGCCGCTGATCATCTCCGGTCCTGCTGCGAAGGCGAAGGATCTGTACACGCCGATGGTGGGGATTGTGCGCCAGCTGAAAAACGAAGAGGATTACACCTTCGACGAAAAGCTCAAGACGGTGGCGCTGACGGAAGACGGCACGAAGCACGTGGAACGTCTGCTGGGCATTGAAAACCTCACAGACGAGACGAACATTGAGATCGCCCACCACGTCAACCAGGCGCTGAAGGCGCAGGTATTGATGAAGCGCGACCGCGACTATGTGGTCAAGGATGGCGAGGTCATCATCGTCGACGAATTCACAGGCCGTCTCATGTATGGCCGTCGCTACAGCGAGGGGCTGCATCAGGCGATCGAAGCGAAGGAAGGCGTGAACATCGAAAAGGAAAGCCAGACGCTGGCGACGATCACCTTCCAGAACTATTTCCGCATGTACAAAAAGCTCGCTGGCATGACTGGTACGGCGAAAACAGAAGAAGACGAATTCCGCGCGATCTACGGCATGGACGTCGTCATCGTGCCAACGAACAAGCCGGTCGCCCGCGAGGATGCGCCGGACATCATCTACCGCACGGAAAACGGCAAGTTTGAAGCGGTTGCCGACAAGGTGGCTGAGCTTTACGAAAAGGGACAGCCGGTCCTGGTCGGGACGGTGTCCATCGAAAAGAGCGAACGCCTGGCGGATATCCTCAAGAAGCGCGGCATCCCACATAAGGTGCTGAACGCGAAATACCACGAACAGGAAGCGCTCATCGTTGCCCAGGCTGGTAAGGAAAAGAGCGTCACGATTGCGACGAACATGGCCGGCCGCGGCACGGACATCATCCTCGGCGGCAATCCGCAGCTTTTGGCAGACGAGATCCTGCACAAGGAGCACAAGGAAGATGAGGAGATCACGCCGGAAATGAACCGCGAGGCGCTGGAAAAGGCGCGCGAGATGTGCGCCGACGAGCACCAGCGTGTGGTTGACGAGGGCGGGCTCTACATCATCGGCACGGAGCGCCACGAAGCACGCCGTATCGACAACCAGCTGCGCGGGCGCAGTGGTCGTCAGGGGGACCCGGGCTACACCCAGTTCTACATTTCCCTGGAGGACGATCTGATGCGCCGTTTTGGCGCAGAAACGCTGCCGGCGATCATGGACAAGGTTGGCATGAACGATGAAATGCCGATCGAAAACCGTATGGTCAGCCGCACCATTGAAAACGCACAGAAACGCGTGGAAGCGCGCAACTTTGAAGCCCGTAAGAACATCCTCGAATACGACGATGTCATGAACCGTCAGCGTGAGATCATCTACGAACAGCGTCGTCAGGTGCTGCGCGGCGAAAACATGGCGGAAAGCATCGGCGCGATGATCGATCGTCTGGTGGACACCGTCTGCGACGAAGCGGCCCACGGCGAAACCTATCCGGAAGCGTGGAACCTCGACCAGCTGACGCTGCGCCTGATGGAGATCTTCAACTTCCCAGACGGCGTGGATACGTCGGAATTCCCGAACATGGCCTCTGAAGAGGTGCGCGACGCCCTCAAAGAAAAGGCACACGCGCGCTACGCAGAGAAGGAAGCGGAGATCGGCGAAGCGATCTTCCACGATTTTGAGCGCAACATTCTTCTGCGCAACGTTGACATCAACTGGATGAACCACCTTGACGCGATGGATCAGATGCGTCAGGGCATTGGCCTGCGCGCCTATGGGCAGCACAAGCCGATCGACGAATACCGCAACGAATCCTACGATATGTTCAACGAGATGACCTACAACATCCAGTTTGACACGATCCGCATGCTCTTCGCGGTGACGATCCGCCGTCAGGAAGAGGTGCAGCAACAGGAAGAAAAGCAGGAGGAGCGCACGGATATCCTGAACGCCCGCCACGGCAACGAGGAACCGCAGAAGAAAAAACCGGTCACCGTGCAGAAGGTTGGCCGCAACGACCCATGCCCATGCGGCAGCGGGAAGAAATACAAGCATTGCTGCGGCAAAAATGCGTAAAGATAACACTGGGACAAAGCTGGCGCCGCTGGCTTTGTCCTTTTGACCAGAAAAATAAGGAGTGGGGATATGGATTACGAAACACACAAAGCCATCGAGGACGCCCAGCAGACCCTCGCTGACCTGAGCGAATCGCTGGACCTCGAAGGCCGCAAAAAACGCATCGCCGAGATCGACGAGATCATTTCGGCGCCGGATTTCTGGAACAATCCGGAAGGTGGCCAGGCCATCATGCAGGAAAAGAAACGCCTTGAGAGCAAGGTGGACAAATACAACGCCCTCGCTGGCAAAATGGAGGATCTCGAGGTCATGATCGAGCTTGCCAAGGAAGAGCCAGACGCCGATCTCGAGCAGGATATCGTCGACACCTTGGCGGAGATCACCAAGGAGCTCGACGCCTTTGAGCTGGAGACCATCTTAAACGGCGACTACGACGACAACAACGCCATCCTTTCGATCCATCCAGGCGCTGGCGGCACCGAAAGCCAGGACTGGGCAGAGATGCTCTATCGCATGTATGTGCGCTGGGCAGAGCGCCACGGCTACAAGGTCGAGGTGCTCGACTATCTCGACGGCGACGAAGCCGGCATCAAGAGCGTGACCATGCTCATCGAAGGCGAAAACGCCTACGGCTATCTGAAGAGCGAAAAAGGCGTGCACCGCATAGTGCGCATTTCGCCATTCGACGCATCCGGCCGACGCCACACCTCGTTTACCGCAGTGGAAGTCATGCCGGAGGTTGAAAACGACACCACCATCGAGATCGACGACAAGGATCTCAAGGTCGATACCTATCGCTCCAGCGGCGCCGGCGGCCAGCACGTCAACAAGACCGAATCCGCCGTGCGCATCACGCACATTCCAACCGGCATCGTCGTGCAGTGCCAGAACGAGCGCTCCCAGATCCAGAACCGCGCCACCGCGATGAAGATGCTCACCAGCCGCCTCGTTGAAGAAAAGATCAAGCAGCAGGAGGCCGAGATCGCTCGTCTCCAGGGAGAACAGCAGGACATCGGCTGGGGCAGCCAGATCCGCTCCTACGTGTTCCACCCATACACCCTCGTCAAGGACCATCGCACCAATTTTGAAAAAGGCAACGTTGGCGCAGTCATGGACGGCGAGATCGACGAGTTCATCAACGCCTGGCTCAAGCAGCAGGCCGCCAAGCAGCTCGCTTACAACCAGCAGAATAAATAAGTCAAACGCTGATGCGCAGCGGTCTTAGAAAGGACCGCTGCGCATTTTTTGTGCTGGAGATCGGGCACAGATATAGTTCTGGGCTATGGATATTCGCTTGTCATATGTATAATGTGACGAAAGATTTTGTTTATTCTGGCACTACCGCATCCGGAAAAACATGATTATGATAGATTTAACTTAAGAAAACGATAAGCGATCAATAAGCTGTATTGATAATGTTTTCTCTGACATGAACATCTTGGCCAAAGATGACTGATCAAAGATCATTCGAAAAAAGATATGGAGGTTTCTATCATGGAAGTAAAAAAGGTAGCCGTTTTAGGCGCAGGTAATGGCGGCATGACAGCTGCAGCAGAGATCAAAGAACGTGGCATTGACACCACCTTGTACGAACTGCCACAGTTTGCCAAGAATCTTGAGACCATCAAGGAAAAGGGCGGGATCCTCTTGCAGGAACCAAACGAACACCCAGCCAAGGAAGTCTTCGTGCCGTTGGATTGTGTGACCACCGACATCGCCGAAGCTGTCAAGGATGCGCAGGTCATCATGCTGACGATCCCTGGTTTCGCCGTCGATTCCTTTGTGGAAGTGCTGGAACCGGTCGTCACCGAAGATCAGGTCATCTTCTTCAATGGGGCCGCTGCGATGGGCTGCGTGCGATTCGCCAATAAAGCCAAAGAGCTCGGCATCGACAAGAAGTTCAAGCTCTGCGAAGTCAACTCCCTTTCCTATGGGACCCGTGGTTTCGCCGATGAAGCCCGCGTTGAGCTGACGCTGCGCGTCAAGAAGCTCTTCTTCGCCGCTTATCCAGCGGAAGACACCGCCGAACTCTACGATGTCTGCAAGCAGGTCTATGATTGCATCGTGCCAGCGCAGAACATCTGGCACACGACGATGGAAAACGGCAACCCAGAAGTACACCCTGGCCCATGTCTCTTGAACGCCGGGCGCATCGACTATTCCGAAGGCGAATTCTGGCTCTATCGCGAAGGGATGACCAAACACACCGTCAATGTCCTGCATGCCATCGAACACGAACGCATGGAGATCGGCAAAGCCTTTGGCTTTGACCTCGAGGATGCGGTAGAGAGCCGTTATCGCCGCGGCTATTTCTCCAACGATAAAGAGGACCTGCAGACCCTCTTCAACACCAGTGAAGTCTTCACCAAGATCAAGGGCCCTGTCAGTTGCACCTCACGCTATTTTGTCGAAGACATCTCCGATGGTCTGGTTCTCTGGTCCGATCTGGCAAAAGTCGCCGGCGTGCCATCACCAAACATTGATGCCGTCATCACTCTGGGAAGCTCGCTCTTGCAGACTGATTTCCGCGAGACAGGGCTGACCCTCGATAAACTCGGTCTTGACGGTCTCACGGTCGAAGAACTGATCGCAAGAGTATGAGAAGGAAACGGAAACACCATTGATGAAAAAGACCCTGGCTGATCGATCAGCCAAGGTCTTTTCACAAAATGAACATAAACACACGTAATGAATGGAGGTTATCCACATGGCAGTCAGAAAACCAACGTTTCTAGAAGCAGTCTCCTGTTTTGTCGTGCTGCTGCTCGTCACAGGCGTCGGGAAAGGGATCTTTCAGCTGGCGGTCCAGCCGTTGCTGTTGGTCGCTGCGACGTACGTTGCCTTTCTTGGCAAACGCCTGGGCTATACCTATCAGGAAATGGAAGATGGGGTCAGTGAGAACTTTACCATCAGCCTGCCAGTCATCTATATCATGATCGTGGTCGGGGTCGTCCTCGGCACATGGGTCTATTCTGGCACGGTGCCATACATGATCTATCTCGGGCTGAAGTTCATCAGTCCGCAGATGTACCTCATCGTTGCCTTTGTCATCACCGCCCTCCTTTCGCTGGCAACGGGCAGTGCCTGGGCGTCGGTCGCGACCGGCGGGCTCGCGCTCATCGGCATCGCGGGCCAGATGGGCATCCCGCTCGGCGCTTCCGCCGGGGCGATCATCTCCGGGGCCATCTTTGGTGACAAGGTCTCGCCATTGTCCGATACGACGATCATGGCGCCGACCATCTGCGAAGTCAACATCTATGATCACATTAAACATCTCTTCTGGACGACGGTGCCATCTTCCCTCGTTGGTCTGGTGGTGTTCTTTATCATCGGTCAGGGCTTTACGATGGATGCATCCAACATCGTTGCTGTCGAAGACCTGTCCAACCAGCTCTCGCTGGTCTATCACTGGAGTCCGCTCATCCTTCTGCCAGCCGTCATCATCGTCGTTGGTGCGCTGATGCAGCAGCCACCGGTGCCATTGATGCTCCTGTCATCGGTGGTCGCAGTGGTACTTGGGATGTTCTTACATGGTTTTTCTTTGGCTGATGCTTTCACAGCCAGCCTCAATGGCTTCAATGTCAGCATGGTCACCGCGCCGGAAGCTGGCGGTGCTGTGCAGGATGAGATCGTTTCTGGCCTGCTCAACCGCGGCGGCATCGCATCGATGATGGACATCGTTAGCACCATCGTCTGCGGCTACGCTTTCGCCGGTGTCATGGCAAAGATCGGTTGCCTCAATGTCATCCTCGAGACCCTCGCGCATAAGATCGACTGCCGCTGGAAACTCATCGGTTTCACGATGCTCGCCGGCATCATCCTGACCTTCACCGCCGGTGTCGCTTCCATCGTTATCATCATGGTCGGCACCCTGCTCAAGGATGCTTACGATGACATGGGCCTCGACCGTCTGAACCTTTCCCGTTCCATCGAAGACTCCGGGACACAGCTCCTCGGGCTCGTGCCTTGGGGCGCCTCCGGTATCTACTATACCAACCTCCTCGGGGTCTCGGTCGGCGAATACGCCATCTGGTGCATCCCTTGCTACCTCTGCGTGGTCTTTGGGATGATCTGGGCCTTCACCGGCATCGGGATCAAGTATGCAGACAAAAAAGCGTAAAAAAATATCTGAGCGCTGCAAAATGGTGACTTGCCATCACAATGGCTGGATTGTTATACTGATATAGAAAACATCCATTGACGTGATGAGGACGATCGCTGTTTTGCAGCGATCTTATTTCGGAGAGGGGGTGCAGTGATGAGCATTACAGTAGAAAAATTTTTGAATGTGGTCAGCGACTATCGGATCGGACTGGTCGCAGGCCGGATCGGCATCGGCCGTCCGGTGGATTGGTTCCACTTTGTGGAGAGCGCTCAGGATGGGGCGATGGTCAATGAGAACGAGCTGGTCTTTATCAATCATGCTTATCTGGAATTTGTTGACGAACCCCTGGCGCTGCTCCACCAGCTGGTGGAAAAGAACAGCAGCGGCGTCGTCGTTGCCCTCGACAAGCGCACCCAGGTGCTGGCGCCAGCGCTCCTGGAATTTTGCGACAGGGCACATTTTCCGCTCATCGAGATGGCCGCCGACGCCGACATCTCCAGCATCAGCAAGCTGCTCTGCATCCAGCTCCTGGAATCAGAAAAAGCCAGCCGCCAGCTCTTTTCCGCGATGAAGAACGCCATCTCTTTCCCACAGAAGACCGGGCTTTATATGCCAACCTTCATGCAGTATGGCTTCAAGGTCCAGGAGCATTACACGGCTGCCTTCATCAAGGTGGAAGACATGGCCGAACTGCCAACCTCCGAGATCCAGTGGATCGTCAAGCTCATGGAGCAGCAGCTCCTGGCGACCGGCGACAAGTCTTTTGTGCTGACGATGGACGATGGGTTTGTCTTCGTCTTTTCCAACTATTCCTCGGCAGCCATCCAGAATGTGCTCCTGAAGATCATCGTGCTCCTGCGTATGAAGGATTACACCTTCTACGCCGGTATGAGCCTTAACGTGCAGGGGCTGGAAAAGCTCTCGCAGGCCTACATGCAAGCCAAGCACGTCACCGAGCTCAGCGAGAAGAAAGAATGGAAGAACATGCTGTGCAGCTACGAAGAGCTGGGCGTTTATCAGCTGCTCCTGGCCATCGACAACCAGGACGTGAAAGAAGAGTTCTATGACAACACCCTGGGCAAGCTGGTGCGCTCCGACGAAGAGAAGAAGACCGACTATCTGGAATTTTTGAAAGTCTACTTTGAGAGCAACTGCAGCATCAACGAGACCGCCGATCGGCTCTTCATCCATCGCAACACCGCCGTCTACAAGATCAAAAAGATCAACGAACTGTTGGACTGCGATCTCTCCGACATCGAAGTGCGCGTGAAGCTCTATCTCGCGAGCATGCTCCGCTATGTGCTGTGACAGCTATAGAAGACAATAAGAAAGCCGCAGGCTTTTCCCATGAGGGAGGAGCCTGCGGCTTTTTGTATGCTCAGATCAGACATTGAAGAGGAATTCGATGATGTCGCCGTCCTTGACGACGTATTCCTTGCCCTCCAGGCGCACCTTGCCCGCTTCGCGCGCAGCCGCGTAGTTGCCAGCCGCCGTGAAATCGTCGTAGCTCACAACCTCCGCGCGGATGAAGCCGCGTTCGAAGTCCGAGTGGATCTTGCCAGCCGCCTGTGGCGCCTTTGTGCCGCGGCGGATCGTCCAGGCGCGGGTTTCCTTTTCGCCCGTCGTGAGGTAGCTGATCAGGCCCAGCAGCTTGTAGGACGCCGCCACCAGGCGGTCCAGCCCGCTTTCCGCAAGGCCCAGAGATTCGAGAAATTCTGCCGCTTCCTCCGGCTCCAGCTGGGCGATCTCGTTTTCGATCTCCGCACAGATCACGAAAACCTCGCTGCCTTCCTTCGCCGCATAGTCGCGCACAGCGTCCACCATCGCGTTGCCTTCCGCAGCGTCGTCCTCGCTGACGTTCGCCGCGTAGAGGATCGGCTTCGCCGTCAGCAGGTTCAGCTGGTTGAAATAGAACTGCTCCTCGTCGTCCTTGCACGCGAAGGTGCGCGCGCTTTCGCCTGCTTCCAGATGCGGATAGAGACGTTTCAGCATATTGTCCTCGCAGATCAGCTTCTTATCGTTCGTCTTCGTGCCCTTCGCCGTCTTCTGCATGCGGCGTTCCACCGCCTCCATATCCGCAAAGATCAGCTCCAGATTGATCGTCTCAATGTCGCGGATCGGATCGATGCTGCCGTCCACGTGGATCACGTTCGTGTCCTCGAAGCAGCGCACAACATGCACAATCGCGTCGCATTCGCGGATGTTCGAGAGAAACTGGTTGCCCAGCCCCTCGCCGTGGCTCGCGCCCTTGACCAGCCCAGCGATATCGACAAATTCGATCGTCGCCGGCACGATCTTCTGGCTCTTGGAAATTTCCGCTAGCACCCCCAGACGCTTATCCGGCACAGCCACCACGCCCACATT
>OLPR01002563.1_pt1 | contig 13196 bp, 10 predicted proteins | sample 1672761 | NCBI WGS metagenome assembly OLPR01 (sample SAMEA3136721, study PRJEB25190) | human gut metagenome | biome: human gut; feature: human-associated habitat; material: faeces | place: Austria | collected 2013 | reverse complement strand
TGTGCTGTCATCTGTAGATACTCCTATTTCAAAAGATTGCACACTTGAACCTGTCTTGTTTGATTATGAGGAAGGAAAGACGTTATATTATCGCACGATGGCTTTTCTTCTGGCTGAATGTATTGAGCAACTAATGCCAGATGCAGCGCTAGATAATATTGAGAGCGATCGGTCTGTTTGCAAACTATTCTATCGCGGAAAAACGCTACAACAGTTGGATCCAGCGATTGTAGTCGCGCATTTTGTGGATATATCTCGTGAAAACAAGGCTATTTTATATAGAGATATTTGGCCAAAAGATATGTTGAAATCAACATTTCCTTCGATTAAATTAGATATCAATCAAAAACGTCTGGAATGTTATGATGAATTTGAATCTGTACCTGTTATTCTTCACGAGCAATTTGCGTTGGTTTTAGAAGAGAAAGAAAATGTGTACATTCGGCATCCCCAGCGGCTCCGTCTATCAAAACTCCAAATAGAGCAGTATGATGAACGGCAAATTATAACAGCTTATTGAGGTAAGCTGTTTTTTTGTTGTTTAGAAACATTGTCGAATGGCTGTGAGAAATTGATGGACATGCTCTGGTATCTCAGAGTTTTTTTGGCGGATACAGATGTATTGTACAGGAATCATCTCTGCCGGAATAAGAATAAAGTTTTTTTCGTTTCGGAAATAGTAATCAAATTCCGCTTTGGTGTAAATGCCGACGCCATTCCCACGACGGATGAGATTTTTTTGTGCGCTGATGCTGTTGACGAGTTGACGGTGTTGGTTGCCTGCAAATACCATATTTAAAGTGATGTTACTGGAAATGATCAGGGGTATTTTCGCAAGCATGTCTTCTGTAATGAAGTCATAGGTAGACAATGGTGACTTGTGATGTGTACAAATATAAATAGGACGTTCTGCTAAAACAAAAAATGTGAGATCATGCTCGTTGAGTGTCGAAATAAAATGTTTTTCTTGGGTGGCTGATTCGATGGTTGGGATGATAAAAACAGCATTGGGCGACTTGATTTCTGGGATAATACTAGAAAAAGGAAGACTGGTTAGTTCAAAGGTAATTTCTGGGTTGCGCTCCTGATAATCGTCGACAAAAGATAAAATTAAGCTGTCTGTTAAATAAGGAGAAGTACAGAAATAGATTTTTTTCCTTGGCGAGGATGTTTTGATGGTCCAGGGTTCCAGCTCTGCTTGCAGTTCGGTGATCGTGCTTGTGATTAACGTTGCGTACTTGAGTAAAACCTGTCCAGCGTCAGTGAGTGTGGCACCTTGGTTGCTGGTGGTGATCAATTTAACATTCAATTCATCTTCTAAATTTTTGATAGCCTTCGATATGACCTGGTGAGATGTGAAAAAATGCTCAGCGGTCTGACTGAGAGAGCCTGTCTGAGCAAGATCAAGAAAAAAAGTGAGGCTTTCAGTTTTCATAGAGTCATCTCCATTCGTGGTCATTGCTTTTTAGTATTCACAATGATTGAAAAATCTATCAATATTATACTCTGTAAAGGCCGGCCATTTCTAGTGGACAATATGGAAAATTGGAGCAGTATAAATGCTGCTCCAATTATTTGTGAAATATTTATGCCTCAAGTCCTTCTTTGAGAATCTGGTAAACTGGTGCGCCTTCGCATTGTTCTGGCATACGGATATTACCCAGTGCGCACATGGTTGGCGCCAGGTCAACTTCACGGATGTAGCGGTCGGTTGTGTAGCCTTTCTTTAATCCCTGTCCAGCTGCGATAAAGATTGGCGATACCGAGGTGTCACATTCGCCCAAGGTGGTAGAAAGGCTGTCGGCGTGATCCTGATTGTAGCCTTCGGCGACGCAGTAAACAATGTCACCGCTCTGAGGCCCACCTAAGCCAATCAGCACAGCGTCTCTGTTGCGCAGAGCGAGGCTAACAACGCGTTTCCCGGTGGCTGGATTACGATAGCCATAGAGACGGGTCATTATTTCTTCTTCCCATTCATATTGGTCTTTTGGTTCAATGATACCATGTTCGTTTCTACCCTTAATGTTCAGATAGATATGACTTTCACGAGGTGCAACAGCCACGGTCTTTGTCCAGTCAATTTCTGGAATTTCCTTGCCATTTTCATCTCTCTTCAAGACAGTCAAACCCAGTTCTTTCATGATACCAACATTAATCCCATTCATATCCCCGAGGCCAACGGCATTGTGCTTAGGGCAAACCTGAGCGTGATCAGAGACGATGAATACTGTCCAGCCTTCATCCAATAAATGCAGGAAGGTGCCGATGTATTCGTCAGCAGCTTTATACAGTTCCATAAAATACTCATATTCTGACTCAGGGGATTTGTTGTAACCTTTATCTGTCATGAAACGGATAAAGTTGTGTTCGACGAGATCGATCATATGGTAGTGTGAGAAAACGACTTCATAGCCGAGATCGTTCATGCAGTGATTCAGGCACTTGGATTGGTAAACACCAGACAATTTCCAAGTATCGATCATGCAATCAACGACCAATTCTCTCTGGTGAGAGCCAAAGGTAGATTGTGGTGGTGGGTAACCGCCAGCAGCGACCAGTTCGTCATATAGGCTGGATGGAGAAACTACATCGCGTAAAGCTTCTGTGTCCATTGCGCCGGATACATACATACGCACCTCACTGCCGTCTTCTGCGATATCGAGAAGTTTCATAGCACGGGCAGCTGTGACATGTTGGTCTTTGAACACAGCGTCGTCAACAATATTGCTAACCATTTCGCCTTTGTAGAACACAGCCATTGGTTCGGTTTGCTTTTTGTTTTTGTACATGGCTACATGATCGTAGATACCGTTTTCGTTTTGCAGAATGAGGAATGGGCGACGTACGAGTCCTTTACTGGTCAAAAGCACCATTTCTTTAGCTCCTTCTGGGGCATTGGCCCAGCCATGAGCAGGTTTGATGGTGGACTGAGCGGTCAGAATGTTGGCTCCTTCAAACGTAGCAGCAAGCCCTTCTTCTGGACCCATGATGAGACGACCCTTCATGGACATTTTTTCTTGGTTGGAACGCAGTTCTGCATGCGTGATGCTATTTTCGTCCACTCTTTCTACATTGACATCATCGATGATACATTTCTTCAGCGCTGCTTGGTCGGCAGTGCCTTTGAGCAAGGTGATTTCCGTGGCGTCTTCACTGGCCTTGAACATGCTTTCTTCATCGCGGGTGCAGGTGCTGGCACCGACAACACCAGGGGCGACGCCATCGACGACAGACAGGTTAGGGCTGTCAGAAGTTGGAGGCCAGGAGCTGCCAGGCCAATGCCATACAAGTGTTTTCTTGCCAGCTTCAGCAAAGCAGTTCCAAGCAGGTTCTGCTTCACACATGCGAGAATTCAGGTTGTAGTACATTTCATCGATTTCTTTGCCCTGGCGCCAGAACCCGGTGATACCATGAACATTGGCGTAGCAACCGCAGGCAAGCGTGGTCCACATTGGTGGCGTTACTGTTGGATGCCCACCAAGCAGGGTCAGATCTTCGCGTTGCGCCCCAGCTTCAATGAACTTTTTGGTGTTAGGCATGAGGCCCATTTCAACATATTTTTTCGTGAGACGAGGGTCCATTCCATCAAGACCCATGACAAACATCTTTTCACTTCTTACTTTTCCCATTGAATGTCACTCCTTCGGATTATTTTCTATATTTAATGGAAAATTAAATATACGTTTTTAAGATCTTTGCTTAATAGGCAGGGAGAATAACGGTCCACACGGGCATTAACACAACCAGAATGATGATGGTCGTAATGGTGTAAGTCCAGCCTGCCAGATAGCCGGCTTTCGTGCTGATGTCTTTCGTGCCAAAGACCAATCCAGCAAACATAGAAGCAGCAGGTGTTGCGTAGGCGCTGAACAAACCGATGAATGCCATAAAGAAGAACACATATGGATCGCCGCCAAGTTGAATGACGATTGGTGTAAACATAGGGTAGAATACAGCAGCGCAGATAACATTGTGTGTGACCTGTGTGAGCACCGTCAGGAAAATGGTGCAGATGATGATGAATGTGGTAGCGCTCATATTTTGAACGAGAGGATAGATCCAACCTGCAATGGCGGCCATGACGCCGGTGTCTTCAGACTGAAGGGCATCGCCAAGAGGAATCGTAATGGCAAGGAGCATGATAACTGCCCAAGGAGTGGCTTCAAAAGCTTTGGCTACGCTAAGCACAGGTTTGCCATCTGCTTTTTTCCAGATTGCAAAGATGGTCATGTAGATAATAGAAAGGCCAACAACACCTAAACCATTGATAAATTGGCTGATCGCCAGATTTTTGAAGATATTACCAAAAAGCAGCAGACCAATGTAGATGGCTACGCCAATCAATCCGACTTTCTGGTACTTGGTAGCATGGATCTTTCCGCTGAATTCTTTCGCGATTTCTTCTGTGATTAAGAACTTTGAGAAATCCATGCGATAGATGAATTTGAAAACCAAAACGAAGAAAATTACAGAAAGAATAGCCCAAATGATACCACAGTAGAAAACCTCCATTGTAGGAATGGCAAGACCACCAGAAGCAGGCTGCCAGAAACCTCCAGCAAGCCAAACTGTGTTCTGCCACGGCAGGATAAAGCCAACAAATCCGCAATAGAGAACCATCGCCATGATGGAGCCTTTAAGGGTATCGTTGTCATCAATGCCATTGGCCTTAGCGATGGCGCGGATCAAATCCCAAATCAGGAAGATGACTGCCATACCGCCGCCAGCAGCGCTGATGATGATGGTCCCAAACAATAAACCGAAAACCAAAATAACAGGGTGACCGATGAACATCTTTCGGGAAATAACCCAAGCAGCAATGATATCACTGACCCCCATCAAACTTAAGGAAACAGCAAACGCTAATAAGATGATAGTCATCATGACTGTGGAGTTACCGATACCAGCGGCTAAACCTTCTGTGATAGTGGTGTAACCGGTAAATTGCAAAAGAATGAATCCAAATACGCTAGGCCATAAAAGATCAACCGTGATCCAGCCCCATAATAATGCCAAAGTTAAGGCGACGACTTTCATCCCCATTTATGTGATCCCACCAACTGGCGGAATCATAGAAACGATGAAATAAATGAGAAACATGATAATGATGTTAATATACCATTTTGTGTTTTTTGCAGCTTTCGCAACCATTTCAAAACCTCCCCTTTATTAGGCCTATTTCGTGTTGATTCATGATGTTCTGATTAAGTCGTCACTTTTCATTCATCATGATATGCAAGTCAAATATAGAAATGGCCGTTGCAACGTATCATTCCTTATGGTTACAGTATACAGCGTTTATGCTATCAATAGAAGTAACTTATATATGAGGCGCCTGGCGGTAACGATACGTTACCACGAAGATGGAGGATGTGTCAAAATGATATTTCAATAAAAAACGGTATGGAGTTTTGTTAGATAATCATCAGAAAATGACTGACGCTGTTTTTGCGCGCTGGCGAAACTTTACATAAACTTCATCAAATACCGGTAACGATCCGAACAATTCTGTGCTAAGATGGATAAGAAATTTGTAGAAAGGAAATGATAAGTTGAAAATAAAATTTGAAGATCGCAGATCTCCAAATTTTAGTAACGCCAGTGATGGTGTTTTTAATTATGAAAATTGAAAAAGAAAGGGAGAAGGTTGTTTGAAAATAAAATTTGAAGATGTAAAAAACGATGAGACGATCCGCGTTTATATTGAAAAAGCGGATCGTACGCTCATGGGAATGGGATTCACTGAGCACAGCTTTCCGCATGTAACGCATGTGGCGTCGGTGGCTGGAAAGATCCTCAAGGAGCTGGAGTATTCCAAGCATGACATCGAGATCGCGCGCATTGCTGGCTACATGCACGACATCGGCAACGTTGTCAACCGCCACGACCACGCGCAGACGGGCGCGCTGATGGCGATGCGCATTCTCGATCACATGGGCATGAAGGCGGAGGACATCGCTGCTGTGATCACCGCCATCGGCAACCACGATGAGCCAAACGCCTATCCTGTCGACGCTGTCACTGCTGCGATCATCATCGCCGACAAAACGGACGTGCGCCAGACGCGCGTGCGCAACAAAGACTCTGCCACATTCGACAAACACGACCGCGTCAATTTCGCCGTCAAGCAGAGCACGGTGAAGGTGAGCGACCACGTCATCCAGGCGTCGCTGAAGCTCGACAAATCTGTCTGCTCGGTGATGGATTATTTCGAGATCTTTCTCGAGCGCATGATCCTCTGCCGCAAAGCTGCCGAACAGCTCGGCTGCGAATTTGCGCTTGTGATCAACAAAGAGCGCGTGATATAAAAAATGCAAGGTCCTTTGATCAGGTCCTTGCATTTTTTTGCGCATTATTCCAGCTCGAGGGCGAAGAGGGCTGCGCCGAGGGCGCCGTTGAGCTGGGCTTTGTCGGAGGTGTGGAGCTTGACGCCGAGGATTTTTTCGATCTCAGTGACGACGCCGCGGTTTTTGGAGACGCCGCCGGTCATCATGTAGCTTTCTTCGCCGCCGACGCGTCGGCAGAGGGCGCAGGTCTTTGTGGCGACGGAGCGGTTGAGGCCATGGATGATATCGGCAGGGGTGCGGTTTTCGGCGATGAGGCTGACGACTTCGCTTTCGGCGAAAACGGTGCACATGCTGGAGATGGTGACATCTTCTTTCCATTCCAGGCCGAGTCGGCTCATGTCGTCGAGGGAAAGCTCAAGGGTGCGCGCCATGAGCTCGAGAAAACGACCGGTGCCGGCGGCGCATTTGTCGTTCATGACGAAGTTGGTGACGTTGCCGTTTTCGTCCAGACGGATGACCTTGCTGTCCTGGCCGCCGATATCGATGATGGTGCGCACGCTTGGATCGAGAAAATACGCGCCTTTGGCGTGGCAGGTGATCTCGGTGATGGATTGATCGCCGAGTTTGATAGCTGTGCGTCCGTAGCCAGTGGTGACGGTGGCGTTGATGTCGTTGCGTGAAAGTCCTGCCTGAGCGAGCGCTTCATCGAGGGCGCGGTCAGCGCCTGCTGCAGCGCCGGCGCCGGTTGGCAGAATGGATTGCGTGATGATGTTTTTGTCGCGATCGATGATCACGACGTCTGTGGATGTGGAGCCGCTGTCGATGCCGGCGTAGAGTCCTTTTCCGTTCATGTTTGTGTGGGTCTCCTTTCGCAGGGTGCGCTCCGGCGCAATGCTTTCGGCAAACGCTTCGAGACGCGTGAGCAGTTGGCCGGAGGATTGGATGGTGTAGTCGCTTTCGAGTTTCAGGAGCGGCACGTCGAGGCGGCCTTTCAGCTCTGAATATTCGAAGCCGTAGTAATCGCAGAATTTTACGGTGTGATAGATCACGCCGCGCAGGTGCGGATCGTTATAGAGCACTTTTCGGCCGGTGGTGTCGATCATGCGCATGCAAGGGATCTGACCGAGCAGGGTGCGGGCGTAATCTGCCATGAGGGTGTCAAAATCGGCGTCGAGCTCTTCTGGCAGCGCCACGGCGCGATTGTTGACGCAGGTGTCGTTGCGCACTGGCAGCGGCATGGTTTTTTCCATCAGCTGGAAAAGCTCGTCGCCGACGCGCGCGCCGAGCACGCTGATGTAGGGCGCGCTTGGACGTTTGCGTGTGCGAAAAGCTTCGCGGAAACGCGCGGCGTCGAAGCGGGCCCCTTTGTAAGCGCCGTAGGCTTCGGCGAGACGGCGCAGCTCATGCTGCGCATGCTCGCGGCTGCAGGTGCCGCCGGAGTGCATGATATCGAGGAGAAAAAGAAAATCGAGCTTGCCGTATTCGAGCAGCACGTCGTAGGCGCTGCGGATGGTGTCACAGCAGTTGACGAGAACGAGCTCCTTGACTTTTCCTTCCATGCAGGCTTCGAGCAGCGATTTGCCAAAGCCGCAGATGTTTGGATGAGCGACCTGGTCGGAAAGCTCGAAGTTATCCGGCATGTGGTTTAAGATCGCGCATTTGCCGCCAAACGCTTCGAGGAGTTCGACGGGTGTGTATTTGCAGATGTAGTAGGTGGTGCTCATGCGTTGGCCTCCTTTTCTGCTTCCAGCATTTCTACGAACGCTTCGATGCGCGTGGCGATCTGGCCTTCGCCGCCGTGGCTGTGGTCGCAGCCGTCGCCGTCGAGGATGAGGCAGGGCAGGCCTGCTTCTTCAAAATGCTTTTTCGCCAGCTGCGCACCGCCGAGGGTGTGTTTGCAGCCCCAGTGACAGAACCAGACCACGCCGTCGGCCTTGAGCCGGCGTGCTTCTTCGATGCCGCGCGCAATGCGATGGCTCACTGGCCCGTTGAACGCGCTGAACACGAGCCGACGCGCCATGGCGTCGTAAGGATCTGTCGGATCGGCGTCGACAAAGCCTTCAAAGCTCATGTCGCAGCCGACGATCTGCACCTTCGGATTAAAATCGGTAAGCTTGCGCAGCGGTTCCACCCAGAATGGGTTCGTGTGCATCCAAAGCAGGCGGATGCCGCTCGCCGCTGGCGCCTGCTCAGCGACGCGCAGACATTCCTCGCTGTAGCGCTCCGTTTCTTCGCTGCCCAGAAGATTGTGGAACATGAAGCCGGTGTACATTTCTCCCGTCAGACTGTCGAGGATCTGTTTGTCGGCGCGCAGCGACATGTAGTCGTGGAAATTGGCCATGCTGCGCTGGCTGCGGGCGACAGCTGCGCGCAGCGCCGCTTCGTCGATGGTTTTTCCCGTGTGGTCTTCGATGAAGCGTTTCATTTCGCGCAGCTGCGCGGCCACATCGCGCACGCTTCCTTCAGTTTGTTCGTAGGGAATATCGAGCACAAAATGCGGCACGCGGAAATGATCCGCCAGACGGCGAAACGTCAGCGTATTGGCGTCGCAGGCCAGCGTTGTTGAGAGGATGAAGCGCGGTTTTGGCATGAGCCCGCTTTCCGCCGCGCCGATGAACGCTTTGTGGTAGCTGCAGAAAGTTTCCGGCAGCCCTTCGCTCTCGGCGTAATCGATGAACGCTTTTTCCGCGCAAGCGCCGGAAAGATAGCAGCCCAGCCCCTCGCAGCAGTAAGGATGCATCCCGATCACATGCAGCATTTCGCAGGGCGTGAAGAGCGTCACCATGACCGCCTCCTCAGGATGATCCAGCGGCGCCACCATCGCCGACGTTGTGCTCCGCGCCGCCAGTCTGGCTGCGCTGTTGAGTTTTCCAGGCGCGAATTTGAACTGCAGATTTTTTGCGTGATAACCAATGCGCAGCAGCCGCCGCGCCTTGAGCGGATCTTTTGTGCAGGTTTTCTGCACAGCATTGCCGAATTGTTGGACGATGTTTGCCATGAGATCTCCTTTCAATTGATGAACGAGGTTCAGTAGCCTCGATTAAATAATTCCTTAGTCAAGAATATATTGTACATCTTTTTTTCGTCCCGATGCAAGTAGAAAATGACGCTCTGTCAAATTGTTGGCACAGTCGTCTGCGCTGGTGTATAATGGAAAAAATCGATCACAAAGGAGGATCTTCCATGACTCAAGCCGATTGCCGCCGATTTCTCATCGAAGCGCTGCTCGCCGAAGACGAGCAGCTGCAGGAAATTTCCATCCCCGCCCAGAGCGACGAGCAGCGCCAACTTTTGCGCGCGCTCATGAACGTGCGTCCGCCAGCGCCCATCGCTGACGATGTGCTCCAGGTGCAGGACGAATATCTGCGCCGCGAGCTTGCCGCAAAGGGCATCGCCGATATCGACGATCTCTCGCCGATCTCGCCAGGGATTTATCTCTGGCAGGGCGATATCACCACGCTGCGCGTCGACGCCATCGTCAACGCCGCCAACAGCGGCATGACCGGCTGCTATCAGCCAAACCACAACTGCATCGACAACGCCATCCACACCTTCGCCGGCATGCAGCTGCGCCTCGAATGTGACCGCATCATGAAAGCGCAGGGCCATCTCGAACCGACCGGCCAGGCCAAGCTCACACCTGGCTACAATCTGCCAGCGCGATATATTCTCCACACCGTCGGTCCCATCGTCGACGGACCACTGACGCCGCAGCATGAAGCCGAGCTCGCCAGCTGCTACGAAAGCTGTCTCGCCCTCGCCGCCGAAAATCATCTCGAAAGCGTCGCCTTCTGCTGTATCTCCACCGGCGTTTTCTGCTTCCCGAACCACCGCGCCGCCGAGATCGCCGCCCAAACCGTGCGCGATTTTCTCGCTAAGGACACAAGCGTCAAACGCGTCGTCTTCAACGTGTTCAAAGATCTCGACCTCGCGATCTATGAGGAATTGCTCGCGGAATAATGGTTTGGAAAGATTCTTTACAGGAAAAAAGAGCTTTGTTAAAATAGTAGTATAATAAGAGAAGCACTTGTGGTGGTAAATTTTCGTGTCGACCACACGCCGCTGGTACTGACAGGGGAAACCCGAGAGATGCAGGAGAATGGCACGCCTGCCAAGTGCTTTTCGCATCGTTGGGAGCTATGGAAACATAGCTCCTTTTTCATATCAGAATTGCTCGCGGAATGAAAAGAACGGCATCCTTTGCGAATGTGCAGTGGATGCCGCGTTTTTGTGTTATTACAATATGGCGCGCTTCATTTTTCGCAAGGCGTGGCTGCAGGTGATCGCTGCTGCGGCAGCGGCGATGAGATGGCTCACAAGCACAGCGAACCAGATGCCGTTCAGGCCAAAGCCAAGCGCGGAGAGGATTCCTGCCAGCGGCATGCGCACAATGAGATAGTAGAGCACCATACAGAGCATGCTTTTTGTCGGCTGGCCGAGTCCGTTCAAGCTGCCGAGAAAACAGTTTGTGACGGTGTTGAGCACATAACCTATGCCGACAATGCGGAAGTAGCTGGCGACGATCTCAGCTGCGGCGTCGCTGTCGACAAAGAGGTGTGATAAAGGATTGGCAAAAATGACCACCGCTGCCGAGAGCACGATCAGAGCGAGCACACCATAGAATAGAGAGAGCCTGATATAATCTCCAGCGCGATCGTAACGTTTTCCTCCGGCGCATTGTCCGACGATGCTCGTGAGCGCCATGTTCAGCGCCATTGCTGGATAGAATAAGATCGTTTCCAATTTCCCTGTGATGCCGTATGCTGCCAGCGCCGAAATACCATAGCTGCTGACAAGTGCGGTGAGAAAGCTTGTGCTGATCGCTGGAATGCTCTGCTGAAAAGCAGAAGGAATCCCTTTGCGGATAAAATCTACAACGAGGCATCCGTCAAATTGTGAGAGATGCAGCGAAAACAGCGGCTTGCGGTGCAGATAGCCGAGCATGCAGAAGAGGCAGAGTGTCTGCGACAGCAGTGTCGCCACAGCTGCGCCGTCAAAGCCCATAAAATGAATGAAGAGCGGATCGAGCCCAGCGTTCAGGAGCGTGCAGATGAGCATGGCGATCACTTGGAACACGCTGTTGCCGTAGCTGCGCATGACAGCGGCGAAGTAGCAGTAGAGATACACTGGCAGGTAGCCGAGAATGTAGATCGCCAGATAGCTGTGTGTCAGCGAAAAGATTTCCGATGGTGTTTGCAACAGCAGCAAGAGCGGTGTCAGTGTAAGTTCCAGGATCAGCGTCAGTCCGAGCGCAAATACCACTGCCACGACGAGGGACGTGGTGATCAGGCGCGCGCTGCGAAAACGATCGCCGGCGCCCACCGCCTGTGAGAGCAGAATGGCGATGCCATTGGTAGCACCCATAGCGATGGCGTTGAGTATGAGGATGAGCGGCGTGGCGTTTGTCAGCGCAGCGTAAGCAGTTTCGCCTAATAAATTGCCGATCCAGAGACTGTCGACGAGATTGTACGCCATGTTCAGGACCATGGCGATCAATAGTGGCAACACCATCGCGGCGAGACTTTTCTTTGTGCTTCCGTGGATAAAATCCTGTGTCAAATTCATTGTTAGAACCTCCTTACAGATGATGAATGAATACCATTCATTCACAGTGTGAAATAATACCCTGCCATAAAAAGCAGGGGTGAGTGGTCAACAGAAATTTTTCAAAATATCGCTTAAAAATCGGCGAACGCGCATGACGCGTTCCTGTGCCGGCAACGTGTGATCCAGGAGGATGCCGAGCTGCCCGTAGACAAAAAAGGATGCAGCCGTGTCCGGATCAGCCAGCCGAATCTCGCCACGGGCGATCGCAGCGCGTAGAAAATCGGCCACGATCGGCTGCAATTTTTCGCAGACTTTCAGCGAAAGCTGCCAGTGAAATTTTGCGTTGCCGCTGTCGTGGTAAAATTTCTCTGCGTAGCTGTCGTCATTTTCTGTTTCGAGGAAGGACGGTGCGTTCGCAGCCAGTTCAGACAAGCTCATATCTGGCCGCATGTTGGCGCAGAGTCGCTGAACCTGCAGCATAGCGTATTGGTCCAGTGCGGTATCGAAGAGCTCTTCTTTCGATGAAAAATAACGGTAGCAAAGTCCCTGTGCAACGTGCATTTCTCGTGCGATGTCGGAGATCGAAGTTTTTTCATAGCCTTTCTCGTAGAAAACCTTCATCGCCGTATCAATGATCTCCTGTCGCCGTTCTTCCGGTGGTTTGGTGATGCGCGTCATATTTATCACCTCTTTTCTGACTAGAGGATACCACGGATTCTGCCACTTGTCAATGAATAATATTCATTCATTTTCTGCCGCTCATTTCCGTTACATAAAAATACGCTGCCTGCTCGCAAAAATCGCGAACAGGCGGCGCGGCATTGTTTATTTTGTCAGCCCGGCTAAAAGTTTTTCGAGGAGCGCGGAGAGCTGAGCGTGCTCTTTTTCGCTGAGCCCGAGTGTGGCAGAAATTTCTGCAGGAATGTGGGCAGCTTTTTCCTTGAGCTTGTAGCCTTCGTCGGTGATGGTGACGATGAGATGGCGGCCGTCGAGCTGGCCACGGCTGCGGCGCAGATAGCCTTTTTGCTCGAGGGCTTTGAGCACTGGCGTGAGGGTGCCGCTGTCGAGATAGAGCAGCCGGCCCATGACCTTGCTGTTGGTCTGGCCAAATTCCCAGAGCACGGTCATCGCCAGGTATTGGGTGTAGGTCAGATTCAGCGATTCGAGCAGGGGTTTGTAGGCGCGGATGAGCTCTTTGGAGCAGGCGTATAATGAAAAACTGAGCTGATTTTCCAGCTTGAGCGTGTCTTCTGATTCATGCATGACGGTGGCCTCCAATTATTAAGATTTCTCGTGCTTTTGATTGTACGCCGCCGATTCCACGCAATAACGAGGTGATTTACGATGACGGAGGGAACGCAG
>OLPR01002562.1_pt1 | contig 13196 bp, 15 predicted proteins | sample 1672761 | NCBI WGS metagenome assembly OLPR01 (sample SAMEA3136721, study PRJEB25190) | human gut metagenome | biome: human gut; feature: human-associated habitat; material: faeces | place: Austria | collected 2013 | reverse complement strand
CATTTTATGAGGATTTTTGATTATAAATGTGTTGATTTACTTGATGATATTTCTATTTTAAAGGGGTTTGGAGTTTCTAATTTTAGGGTTGATTTACTTGATGAAAAAGATAGTGATATTGAGTATATTTTGAGGAGATTAGATGTTATATAAGTATGATAATTGTTTTTTGGATTTGGCTTCGGAAAATATGAATTTTTTTGATGAATTTTATTATGATTTATGATAGTTGTGATATAATTATTTTAGGAGGGATAATATGAGATTAAAAGATAAAGTTGCAATAATCACTGGAGGTTCTAGTGGTATTGGATTTGCTGTTGCTAAAGCATATTTGAAAGAGGGTGCTAAGGTTGTTATCGCATCTTTTGATAAGGATGAGGTTTTATCTAGCGTAAAGGAACTTGATTCTTTGAATGTTTTAGGAACTGTTTGTGATGTAAAGAAAACAGAGGATGTTAAGAGGGTTGTAAGTGAGACTCTTGATAAGTTTGGAAGAATTGATATTCTTGTTAATAATGCTGGTATTACTAATTCAGGACTTACTGAAAATGTTAGTGATGAGGATTTTATTAATATGTTTGATGTTAATACTTTTGGAGTATTTAGGTTTATAAGAGAGGTTATACCTGTTATGAAGGGGCAAGGAAGCGGTTCTATTATTAATACTAGTTCTATGGTTGCTAATGATGGTTCTAGGATGCAAACTGCTTATTCTGCTTCTAAGTATGCTGTTAATGGTATTACTAAGTCTTGTGCTAAGGAACTTGGGGCTTTTAATATTAGAGTTAATGCTGTTGCTCCTGGTGCTGTTATGACTAATATGGTTAAGAGTGCTACTACTCCAGAAATGAGGGAAATGTTATGTAAGACTTGTGCTCTTAATAAGATTGCTGAACCTGAGGAACTTGCTGGGGCTTATGTTTATCTTGGTAGTGATGAGGCTTCATTTACTACAGGAGTTATTTTAAGAGTTGATGGTGCGACTGTAATGTAGATAGAGTTTTCTATCTTTTTTTATTATATTTGTTTTTTTGTATGTTATAATTATTTTAGGATAGGTGATTGTATGAATAATGTTTATTTGGAGAGAATTAGAAGAAATCTTTTGATAGTGTCTCAATATTTTGATCCTGAGAGAAGTTCTTATTCTATTTTAAAGAGTTGTGCTTCTTCTTCGACTGCTGAGGAGATGCTTTTGAATCTTAATAAACTTGGAGAGACTAAGGATTTTCCTGATAATTTTAGGAATTTCTTTTTTGAGGTTGATAGGATGCTTAATGAGATAATTAGAATTGATAAAGAGATTTCTGATACTTTGTCTAAACGTGATGATAAATATAGGGAAGTTAGGGATGAGTATGCTAAGAGGGGTATGGTTTATGATGATAGTTCTTTAACTAATGAGGATTATCTTAATATGAGTTATATGCAAAAGAAGGAGTATTTGGAACGTTTGGATAAACAACTTGAATTTGTTGATATTTCTTTGGATGAGGGTATTAAAAAGGAAAAGAAGCTTGGTGAGGGTTATAGTGATGAGATAAATCGTATGGCTAATGTTAATAATTCTAATGATAAGGGACAGATTAATTCTATTGAGAGGCAAGCTATTAATAATTTTAAGATTGTTAATAATCCTGATGAGAATTTTGTTTTTTCTATTATTGAACATTTTCGTGAGGAACAGAGAGAGGGTTCTAGGCTTAATATAGATATTGATTATTCTAATAGTAGTGCTGTTACTTTGGTTGTGGGTTATAAGGGTAATGTTGTTAATGAGAAGGAATCTGCTTATAAGTGTGTGTTTAGTGATATGGAATATTTTAATGCTTTTGTTAGGCCTATGTTAATTTCTCAACATGTTATTGATGGTGAGGTTAAGTCTAATCTTGATAATGGTGAACTTGATTCTGAGAATAATATTGGTGAGACTATGAGTGTTAGTGGTGATACTAAAGAGGTTATGGAGACTTCTGATGAACTTAATTATTATGTTGATTCTAGGAGTAATGTTAGAAAGAATAAGAATGTTAAGGTTAGAAAACTTGAGCTGCCTAATAATATGGGTAATTCTAATGGTGTTTTGTTTAGTGTTATTATGGTTGGTGTTTTGTTATTAGTGGTTGTTATTCTTTTAATTTTTGTGTTTAGATGATATAATTTATGTGAGGTGTTTTTTATGAGAAACTTAGATGAAATAAGTAATGAATTAAAGGAGATACAGGTTAATTTTAATCCTGAAAAATCTACTTATAAGATTATAGATAGTGTTATTAATGATTCGATGAGTGTTGATTTAATGATTAAGAGTTTACAGGGTATAAAGGGTATTAATAAGTATCCTGATGATATTAAAAATAAATATTTTTTAGGAGATATAAATTTTAATTATAAAGAATATAAGGATGAATATTTAAAAGCAAACTATGATGATATTATCGATGATTTGCTAAATCAAATATATCAAAATTCAATTATTAGCAATAAAAAATATATTAGTTTTACAAATGGAGTAAGATACTTTTTACTCGGTTTTGTTAGTTTGTTAATAATATATGGACTAGGTTTATTAATTTATTTATAGGGGGGGTACTAAATGTATTACGATTGCAAAGAAGGCAAAAAGAAAATAGAAGAAATTTTAAATAATAATACAGAGATTCAAAATAAAGAAGTACCAAAAGATGATAGTAATTTTATCTACGATAATGGTATTAGAATTTGGATTGGAAAGGTTGTTATTGATGCATGTGTTTTAGTAGATAAGGCAGGTAAAAATGGTAATGCTATTATAGGTGTAAGTAATTTAACATATGATAATTTTATAGAAGAATTAACTTAAAATAATTCAAATGCTCTAACATGGTTTACTAAAAAATACGATTATGACTTAAATAAATATTCATATTATGGTAATATAATAAATACTGAATTTGATGAATTGATTAATGAAAATTTTTAATTAGTATATAATATACAATTAATTAGGTGATAAAATGGGAAAACGAATCAGAAATAACGGGAATATTATTAGAATTGTAACAGAACAAGGATATTGTTCTAATAATGTTCATATTACAAAAGCATTTTTTGAGAATGAAGAATTAAAAAAAGCTGGTTTTACACTTATCAATGATGGATTCAGATGTATGTGGACACCAACGGAAGAAAATATTAAAGAATGTATAGATTTTGGTAAAGAAATAGCTAAAGCTTGCGAATAAATTATTTTTTGATATATTACAAGAAAAAGCTACAATATACACCTTTTGTAACTAGAAAACATAATATATAGCAAAAGCGTTATGAAAGGTGGTATATGATTATGCAAAGTTACATAGTAAATGGTGGGGAAAAAATAGAAGGAGAAATAAAATCTTCTGGATCTAAAAATTCTTCACTACCAATATTAGCTGCAACTATTTTAAATAAAGGCAAGACAGTCTTAAAAAATGTACCAGATATTCATGATACCAAGATTATGTTTGATATTATGAGATTATTAGGATGTAAAATAAACCAAGAAAAAAATAAAATTATAATAGATTCTAGCAATATAGATAATTATGAAATTCCTGATGAATTAATGAGACAAATGAGATCATCTGTAATTTTGGCGGGAGCAATATTAAGTAGAGTAAAGAAAGCAACATTTTCATATCCAGGTGGGTGTGATATAGGTGCTAGGCCAATTGATTTACATTTAAAGGCATTTAAAGATTTAGGAATAACTATAAAAGAAGAAAATGGAGAAATATTTTGCGATTCTAGCAACATGGTAGCTGGCACAATTACATTAGATTTCCCAAGTGTAGGAGCAACAGAAAATATAATATTGGCAGCAGCACTTTCAAATAAAGTAATATATATAAAAAATGCAGCTATGGAACCAGAGATAGTGGACTTACAAAATTATATAAATAAACTAGGTGGCTCTGTTTCTGGAGCAGGAACAAAGGATATAAAGATCGTTGGCGTAGAAAAGTTAGAAGCAAATATAGAGTATGAAATAATGCCAGATAGAATAGAAATAGGTACTTTATTATGTGCAGCAGCCATTACAAATGGAAATATAACTATTAAAAACGTTAGAATAGAACATATTATTCCAATTGTATATAAATTAGAGGAAATGGGATGTGAAATTAACCTTAAAGAAAAAGAAATTAATTTAATATCAAAAAATAGATTAAAATCATGCAATTTAAAAACAATGCCATATCCCGGTTTCCCAACAGATATGCAGCCGATAATAGCAAGCTGTTTAGGAGTAGCTAAAGGAACGTCCATTATAGTAGAAAATATATTCGAAAATAGATACAAGTATTTGTCTGAATTAAAAAGAATGGGAACTAGAGTAACAATAGAAGGAAGAACAGCTATAATAAAAGGAATAAAAAGGTATAATGCTGCAAAAGTAGAAGCAACAGATTTAAGAGGAGGAGCATCATTGGTATTAGCGGCATTAAATGCAAAAGGAAAAACTGTTATATCTAATATAGGATATATTTTACGTGGATATGAAAATATAGATGAAAAATTACGAAGATTAGGGGCAAATATATACGTAGGAGAAGGTGAAATAATTGAAAAAGAAAAAAAATAATGAATTAGATTTTTATTATTTAAGTAAAGACAATAAGAATAAAAGGGTGCAGAATAAAAAGAAGCACCCTAAAAAGAAACTAAAAAAGGTAAATCCGGAACCTATGAATGATGATATGTTCAATATAGATAATGAAATAGTTATAGGAGTTACTGTATTACCACCTAAAAATGGCAAGAGCAGTAAAAAAAATCAGCCAAAAACGAAAGTTAAGAAACCAAAAAATAAAAAACAAAATGTTAGACAACAAAGTAAGTTTGATGTAACCGATAAAGAGCCTAACAAAGTTCGTCCAGCACAAAAAGGACAAGCCAAAAAAAATAAGACTGTAAAACGTATTCCATATGAGGAAGAAAGAAAAAGAAGACAAAAAAGAGAAAAAAGATTTAGAATATTAAAAATTATATTGAAAATATTACTTCTTTTTGCAATAATTATAGGAATATTACTATTTTTGTTTATTTCACCAGTATTTAATATTAAAAAGATAAATGTACAAGGAAACAGTAAAATCAATACAGAAGAAATAGAAAGTTTATCAAAAATAAATATGAATGAAAATATATTTAGATTTTCCTCTAGACAAATTGAAGAAAATGTAAAAGAAAATGCGTATATAGATACAGTAGAAGTGAAAAGGAAAATTCCTAATACTGTAGAAATTATTGTAACAGAAAGAGAAACGAAATATCAATTAGAATATGGAAATGCTTTTGTTTATATAGACGGAAACGGAAATATATTAGAAATATCAAATGAAAATGCAAATCTTCCTATAATTAGAGGATATTCAACAGTTCAAGAGAATATAAAGGTAGGAAATAAATTAGAAGATAAAGATTGTAATAAATTATTAACTGTAGAAAAATTTTTGAGGGCAGCAAAAAGTAATGAGATTTATGATATAATTACATACATAGATATTTCGAATGATAAAGATTATAAAATTGAGTTACCTTCAAAAGGTAAAGTGGCTTACTTGGGTGATGACACAAATATAAATGATAAAATTTTAACGTTAAAAGAGATATTAACTAGAGAAGAGGGCAAAAACGGACAAATATTTATTAATGATTCAAATAAGATGCCATACTTTAGAGAAAATGTATAAAGGAGGTTTATTTTGAAAATCAAATATAACAAAAAGAATTTAAGTATAAGTATAGTAATAGGCATATTATGCATATTATTAACATCTGGAATAGTAGTTCAAATTAGAACCGTTCAAAACAATATTAGTATTTCTAATCCAGATTATGCAAATAACGATTTAAGAGATGAAGTTTTAAAGAGTAAAGAGAGATATGATAATGCATTTACCGAGTTAGAAAAGGTAAATAAAGAACTAGAGAAATACAGAAATAAAGTTACAGAGAATGATAGTAGTGCTGCAGAAAAACAAGAAAAATTAAATAGAGATAATGCAATATTGGGCTTAACTGATGTTACTGGTGAAGGTGTTATAGTAACTTTAGATGATAATAAAAATGCTAGTGTTTCTTCTGTAAGTTCTGGAGACGATATTAGTAATTATTTAGTACATGAGATTGATTTATTAAAAATTGTAAATGAATTAAAAAATGCAGGTGCAATAGCAATATCAATTAATGACCAAAGAATTATACCAACTACATCAATTAATTGTGCTGGAAATATAACAAGAGTAAATGGAGAAATTGTTGGTACTCCTTTTGTTATAAAAGCAGTTGGTGGCAGCTTTGATACATTAGAAAGACCTGGAGGATACATAGATTGGTTAAGAGAAGACTATGGAATAGATATTACAGTAAAACCACAAAGTAATGTTACAGTAGAAAAATATAATGGAGTTATAAATTTCAAATATGCACAAGAAGCAAAATAGGAGGTGAAAATAGTCTTGAAAGAAATTAAAAAGGGAAAAATTACGATGACAATAATAATTGGAATAATGTGTTTTATTCTAGTATATGTAATGTTTATGCAATTTAAAGTTGTTAGTGAAACAGATATTACTTCTTTAACAACAAAAAGAGAAAGTGAATTAAGAGAAGAATTATCTACATGGCAAAGTAGATATGAAGATACTGCTAATCAATTAGAACAAGCTAGAACTAATTTAGAAGAATATAAAAATAAAATAGATGATACTCAGGCTTCTTCTGAATTGTTAGACAAAGAATTACAGCAAGCTGAATTATATTTAGGAAAAACAGATGTAGAGGGTGCAGGTATTATAATTAATTTATCAGATGGTTCATCTAATATAATTGCTGAAGATTTAATAAGTTTAATGAATGAGTTAAAAACAGCAGAGGCAGAAGCAATATCAGTTAATGGACAAAGAGTGACTAATTTGACAGAATTTGCTGATGTAGATTCTTACATAGTGGTTAATGGGACAAGATTATCTTCACCTTATACAATACAAGTAATTGGAAATCAAAAATATCTAGAAAGTGGTATTACTGCTAAAGGTGGTTTTTCTGATGATATGACATCAAATGGAAAAAATATATCAATTACAGAAGATAATAATATTAAAATTTTAAAATATGATGGTGATTTCGAAATAGATGATGGAATTACTATAGATTAAAAGAGGAGGAATTAAATTGGTTTTAATCGCAATATTAGTTGGTTGTATAATTGGTGCAATTTTAGGTTTTAATTCACCATTAATACCATATTCAGTTTCAGGTTATTTGGCGATAGGGATAATGGCAGCATTAGATTCTGTATTTGGAGGAATAAAATCTGTAGTACAAAAAAATTTTGATATGAGGGTTTTTGTTTCAGGTTTTTTTATAAATAGTATTACTGCAGTTTTGTTAACATATTTAGGAAATAAATTAAATGTCGATATTTCTTTGGCTGCTATCATTGTTTTTGTTGGTAGAATCTTTATTGATTTAGCTATAATACGTAGATATTATATTGAAAAATGGACTAATTGGATGGAAAAAACAAAAAAAGAAAAACAAATTAAAAAAGCATAATTTGAGAAAAAACAATAAATTATAGAAGGATAACTTAAAAATAAATAGAATATTAATAAAAGGACATTAGTCCTTTTTATAATTATCGTTTTATAGCGAAAAATGTCAAAATTGATAATATTTTTTTGTTACACCATTATTACAAAAAGGTTACAAAAATATAACAACAACTATTGACATTTTATTTAAAATATAATATTCTATCACTAGTTAAGAGATAAGTAAATTGGAGGAGACCTAACTTGGCAATAGGAGATATAATCGTTGGAATAGATATTGGAACTTCTAAGATTGCAGCAGTTGTGGGAGAGGTAAATAATTTTAATCAAATCGAAATTATTTGCAGTAGTTCCTATAAGTGTTCAGGAATAAAGAAAACAAAAATTATAAACGAAGAAGAAGTTTCAAATAGTTTAATAAAGGTATTGGACAAAATAGAAGATGAATCAGGATTAAGAGTAAACTCTGCATATGTTACTATTCCTGGTAAATATACAACAATAGTACAAAATAGTATTACAAAAGAAGCAAGAGATAAATATTCAGGAATATCACTAAGAGATGTACAAACAGCAATTATGCAAGTTAAAGATATAGATATTCCAGAAGGAAAAGTCTCAATAGATATAGTTCCAGACAAATTTATTTTAGATACTGGTAAAGTTACAGAAGATCCAGTTGGAAGTTTAAGTTCAAGTTTTACATTAAAAGCTCAAATTATATTAGCAGATAAAGAATATGTAAGACAAATATCATCTATATTTAAAAAAGCAGGAATAGATGTAGATGGTTTAGTACCAACGACATTGGCTCAAAGAAATTTGATTTTGGATAATAATGAATTGCATGATAATGTAATGATATTAGATATGGGAGCAGGGAATACAGATATAGGTGTATTTGAGGCTTCTTCATATGTTTATACTAATACAATTCCACTTGGAGGTAATAGTATTACAAATGATATATCATTAGTATTAAATATTTCAGAAGAAGAAGCAGATAAATTAAAGAAACAATATGGACTAGCATTAAAATCTTTTATAGATAATGATAATGATATATTATTAAATACTTTTAAAGGAGAAAATAGAAATAAGACTATAAAAAGCTCTGAACTTATAGAAATAATAGAAGCAAGAATTGAAGAAATCTTTTCTTTAGTAAATAAGGACATAACTAATCAAGGAATAAAATCAAGAATAAATAATGTAATCTTAACTGGCCAAGGAATCATAAATATAAATAAATGTGATGTGGCTGGAAAAATCAATTTAAATATACCAGTAAAAATAGCTTCAGGAAGATTAATAGGTACAGTAAAACCAACTTTTAGAGTTGCATATGCTTTGGTTAGATATATAGCATCAAGACCATTTACTAAAACTGTATCAAGTAGTATAGATACAAAATCAGAAGAAGGATTTTTTAAAACATTATTAGAGAGAATAAAAGAATTTTTTTATTCTTAAAAATTGTTAATAAATAAAAATAAAATAGATTGGGAGGAAAGAACTGTATGATGGACTTTGACGAAAATGAAAAAATGTTAGATGGAACAGCTACTATTAAAGTAATAGGTGTAGGTGGAGCTGGAAATAATGCAGTAAATAGAATGGTAGATTGTGGAATAAGAGGAGTTGAATTTATAGCAGTTAACACAGATAGACAAGCTCTTCAAATGTCTAAAGCAGGAACTAAAATTCAAATAGGAGAAAAAATAACAAGAGGTTTAGGAGCAGGAGCTAATCCAGATATTGGTGCTCAATCAGCAGAAGAAAGTAAATCAGAAATATCAGAAGCTTTAAGGGGAGCAGATATGGTATTTGTTACTGCCGGAATGGGTGGTGGAACAGGAACTGGTGCAGCACCTATAGTTGCAGGAATAGCGAAAGAAATGGGAATATTAACAATTGGTGTTGTTACAAAACCATTTACATTTGAAGGCAAAAAGAGATTATCTCAAGCTGATAGAGGTATAGAAAGTTTAAAATCAAAAGTAGATACATTAGTAGTTATACCAAATGATAAATTATTACAAATAATAGATAGAAAGACATCTATTGTTGAAGCTTTCAGAATGGCTGACGAAATATTAAGACAAGGTGTTCAAGGTATTTCAGACTTAATTGCTGTTCCTGGTCTTGTAAACTTAGATTTTGCTGATGTAAAAACAATAATGTTAAATACAGGTATGGCACATATGGGTATTGGTAGAGCATCAGGAGAAAATAGAGCAGAAGATGCTGCAAAACAAGCAACAGAAAGTCCATTATTAGAAACATCAATAGAAGGTGCAAGAGGTGTTATTATAAATATTACAGGTGGACCAGATTTAGGATTACATGAAGTTAACACAGCAGCAGAATTAGTACAAAGAAGTGTTGACCCAGAAGCTAATATTATTTTTGGTGCAGTTATAGATCCTGACATGAAAGATGAAATTGTAATTACAGTAATAGCTACAGAATTTGAAAAAGAAAAGAACATGCCTAATATGAATGTAGATAGTTTAGTTTCTAAGGCTTGGGACAAAAAAGTAAGTTCAATTCCAACAAGTTCTGATAGTAATTCAAATTCAAATGATTTAGATATACCATCTTTTTTAAGAAAGAAACAAAAATAAACTGATTTATGTCAAAAACTAAATATAAAAAATAATTTATAAAAAGAAATAATCGAAAGTAGTAGATTATTTCTTTTTTTCGCCCCTAAGAAATGACATACTTTTGAAAATAAAAGTATTAAAATATCTTCCAGAGGTGGACATATTGATTGTATATGCAGATATTATATTTGTAGAAAATTTAATAATAAATTTTATTATCCTATATGTAACAGCTTTATTAAAGAAAATAAAAATATCGTATTTTAGAATTATTCTTGCAAGTACATGTGGTAGCTTATATGCTATTTTGGCGATTAGAATAGATAATGTATTTTACAAATTAATATTGTCAATATTGATGGTTATAATCATTTGTCCTACCAAAAATATTAGGAAAATATTAGAAACATTAACAGTTTTTTATTTGGTATCTATTAGTACTGGAGGAGCATCAATTGCAATATCATATTTATTTAATGGATATGCCATAAATACATTAAAAGGAATACCTGTTGTAAGTTTTCCAATTATGATTTCAGCAATTGGAGTAACTATTGGAGTTTTTTTAATCATGCTAACAATAAATAATGTGAAATCTAAAATTTCCAAAAACAATATTATTTATGATGTGGAAATATTTATTGGAACCAAAAAAGCAAAAATAAAAGCTTTATTGGATACAGGAAATATGTTGAAAGATCCTATAACAAATAGATCTGTAATAGTTGTTGCAAAAAGAAGCTTGCAAAGCATATTAACAAGAGAAATATTAGATGATATTACTCTTGTTTTAGGAGGTGATAAAATTGGAAATCTATTAAATGAAGAATTAGCAAGCAGAATAAAATTAATTCCATTTAATTCATTAGGAAATGAACATGGAATTTTGCTAGGAATAAAGTCAGATAAAATAATTGTAGATGATATGGAAATTAAAGATGTAATTATAGGAATATATGAAAAGGAATTTTCAAAAACAAAAAGATATGATGCACTAATCGGAATAGATCTACTGTGTGAGGAGGAGTGCAATTATGAATTGGATAGAAAAAATAAAAAACAGTATAAGCACAATTTATGCAAAATATATAAATCAAAATGAAAATATTGAAAATTTACCAATATTTTATATAGGAGGAAGTCAAACATTACCACCACCATTGAATCAAGATGAAGAAAAAGAAGTATTAGAAAGAATAGAAAAAGGGGATAAAGAAGCTAGAAAAATATTGGTAGAAAGAAATTTAAGGTTAGTTGTATATATTGCAAAAAAGTTTGAAAATACTGGAGTTGGTTTAGAAGATTTGATTTCAATAGGTACAATAGGATTAATGAAAGGAGTAAATACGTTTAAAATAGATAAAAAAATAAAACTTGCAACATATGCATCAAGATGCATAGAAAATGAAATTTTAATGCATCTTAGAAGAAGTAATAAATTAAAAAGTGAAATATCAATTGATGAACCGTTAAATCAAGACTGTGATGGAAATGAATTATTGCTTTCAGATGTTTTAGGAACAGATAGTGATGTTACATCAAGAAGAATAGAGGAAGAAATTGATAGAAAGCTTTTAAGAGAATCTATAGAAAAATTAAATAAAAGGGAAAAGTGTATTATGAAACTTAGATTTGGGTTTACAACAGGGGATGAGAAGACACAAAAAGAAGTTGCTGATATGCTTGGAATTTCTCAAAGTTATATATCAAGATTAGAGAAAAAAATCATTGGAAAAATGAAAAAAGAAATTTCTAGTAAGATAGGATAGATTAATAACGCATAAAAAAACCAAATTTGGAAATACTTATTTTAAGTATTTCTAAAGGAGGTTTTTTGTTTGATTAATAAGGTTGAAATTTGCGGAGTAAATACTACAAAATTACCTATATTATCAAATGAAGAAAAAAAAGAACTATTAACAAAGATAAAAAATGGAGATAAAGATGCACGTGAAAAATTTATTAATGGTAATTTAAGATTAGTTTTAAGTGTAGTCCAAAGATTTTCAGGTAGAACAGAAAGTGCAGATGATTTGTTCCAAATAGGCTGTATAGGATTGATAAAAGCAATTGACAATTTTGATATTAGTTTAAATGTTCAATTTAGCACATATGCTGTACCTATGATAATAGGAGAAATAAGAAGATATTTAAGGGATAATAATTCAATTAGAGTAAGTAGGTCTATTAAAGATTTAGCATATAAAAGCATTGCTTTTAAAAATAAATTTTTGAAAGAAAATGACAGAGAACCTACAATAGAAGAAATTGCGAAAGAGTTAGAAGTGGAGCCAGAAGAGATATCATTAAGTTTGAGTGCTATACAAGATCCGGTTTCATTACAAGAGCCAGTATTTAATGATGGAACAGAAAATATTTTTATAATAGATCAAGTAAGTGATAGTAAAAACACAGATGAAAAGTGGACTGAAAGTATAACTATATCAGAATTGATGAAGAAATTAAATGAAAAAGAAAAAATGATAATTATGAAAAGATTTTTTGATGGAAGGACTCAAATGGAAGTAGCGGAGGAAATAGGAATATCACAAGCTCAAGTTTCAAGGTTGGAAAAGAGCGCAATAAGTCATATTAAAAGATTATACAATTAGAGTATTATACATCATTTTATCTCATATATTATGATAAGAGGTGATGATGTGAAGAAAAAAGGTTTAGATTTTAAGCATAAAGAAGTAATAAATATAAATGACGGAAAAAGATTAGGATTTGTGCAAGATGTATGTGCAGAATTAGAAACTGGAAATATTACTTCAATTATTGTTCCTGGGAATAATAAAATTATTAATTTGTTTTCTTCAGGAAATGAGATTGTAATTCCATGGGAGAAAGTAAAATGCATTGGTGAGGATATCATATTAGTGGAAATATAAAAGGCTAATAACCTTTTATATTTTTTTAAATTGTACATAATAAATAGACAATAAAAAATATTAAAAAAAATGAAAAAATATGTTGACAATAAAAAGGTGATATGGTA
>OLPR01002559.1_pt1 | contig 13207 bp, 6 predicted proteins | sample 1672761 | NCBI WGS metagenome assembly OLPR01 (sample SAMEA3136721, study PRJEB25190) | human gut metagenome | biome: human gut; feature: human-associated habitat; material: faeces | place: Austria | collected 2013 | reverse complement strand
TCGATCTTGGCCCAGATTTTTTCCTCCGGGTGGCCGATCGCGCCGAAATTATTGGTCTTGGTCTCAGCGAAGGATTCTTGTACTAATTGCCTGATAGTTTGTTTGTCGATAGTTGTCATCTTAGCCACCTCCAATGGTTGCTTTTGTTATTTAAGCGACCCTAGCGCTAAACGCCAGGGCCGTAGTGATCGTTAAGTTATTGGTATTGCTGATAAATAGTGCTTTGGCTGAATCCTTGGCCCTAATTGCCGCTCTCGGCAAAGAGTTCCCCCAGCCGTTGACAGGCAGTGGTGATCTTCTCCACATTGCTGCTGGAGTAGTTGAGCCGCAGACAGTCGATTCCTTCATTTTCATTGATGAAGAAGGGCTGTCCGGGCACGAAAGCCACTTTGTACTCGCTGACCGCGCGTTTGTTCAGTTCCATGGTATCGCTGCCGGGGATACGCGCCCAAACGAATAAACCGCCGTCCGGGTGGGTATATTCGCAGCTAGCGGGGAAATATTGCTGAATACCACGTTCCATGGCAGCAAAGCGTTCTGCATAGATCTTGCCGACCTTTTGCAGATGTGCAGGCAGCAAGCCCTGGCTAAGAAATTCCGCGCAGATCGCCTGCGGCAGCGTGGCGGTATGGGTGTCGGCGCCTTGCTTGACCAGTTCCAATTTTTGAACCCATTCCTTTTTGGCGGTCACTGCGCCGACGCGCAGACCAGGGGCGATGGTCTTGGAGAAAGAATTGAGCATGATGACATTGCCGCTGGTATCAAAGCTCTTGATCGGCGGCAATGCTTCGCCGCGGAAGCGGACGTCACCATAGGGATCGTCCTCCAGCACCACCATATCGTAGCGCGCAGCTAATTCGGCGATTTGTTGGCGCCGCGCCAGGCTGAGGCTGCGGCCAGTTGGGTTTTGGAAGGTGGGGATAGTGTAGAGCAGCTTGGGATGATGCCGCTTGATCTTCTCTTCCAGATCTTCGATGATGATGCCGTCCTCATCCATCTCTACGCCGATAATATTGGCGTCCATTTTCCGCAGCACATTGATGGTGTTGAGAAAGGTGGGACTTTCGATCAGCACAGTATCGCCCGGATCGATAAAAACGTCAAAGATCAGGTAAATCCCCTGTCCGGAGCCTGTCATGATGATGGTGTTCTCCACCTGTGCCTCCACGCCCTTGGGCAGCACCAAATGCTCCAGATAAGCCTCGCGCAGGGGTAGATAGCCGCTGGTTAGTCCATAGTCGAGCATCTCCACGCCATGGTCGCGCAGCAGGCGGTCGCTGATCTCGCGCACTTCTTCGAGCGGATAGCCTTCCGCTGCCGGGCTGCCGCCACCTAAGGAGATGATCTGAGGGTCAGCCATCATCTTGAAGATCTCGCGAATCACGCTGCCCTTGACTCTGGAAAGTCTTTGTGAATATTGCACCATAATTGCTACCTCCCCACAGGAAAAGTTCCTTTATCTTATCGCTAGCTTTTTTATTTATAGCGAGCAGTTATATCAGGCTTCTTTTATCCCTATATTATAAAACAAAGCGCCTGCTGATGCAACAAATAAATTAGTAGCGTAAATGAAGATACTGTGATATAATATTGAAGTCTATATATCTCTATTGCCTCCACTAGACCCAACGGTGGAGGAGCTGAAATTACGAAAGGGGTTTATCACTTGAAAAAGAAGAAGTCCGTACTACTGATAGTCGGTATCGTGGTCGTGGTATTGTTGATACTGCTGGCCTTGGTCAATTTCTTTACCGACTGGATCTGGTTTGGTGAAATGGGCTACACTTCCGTCTTCTGGAAGGAACTGCTCACTAAGCTCACCTATGGCGTGCCGATCTTCGTCATTCTGACTATCGGCTGCTATTTCTACCTCCAGGCGATGAAGAAAGGCTATTATAAAAAGATCGGTGGCTACGAATCGCTGGAGCCGGAGAAAAAGGTCAACCGCGCTGCCGGCATCATCAGCGCTATCTTTGGCTTGATCGCCGCGATCCCGATCTCCAATAGACTGTGGTTCCAGATGCTGCAGTTTGCCAATAGCACTGATTTCAATATCACTGATCCGATCTTTGGTTACGATGTCAGTTTCTACGTCTTTAAGCTGGAATTCATTACCGAGATCAATAATATCCTGATCCCCATCATCATCGGTTTTGCGGTGGTCAATATCATTTTCTATCTGATGTTGTTCCGTTACCGCAAGCCGTATTTCCTTGATGAGGTCGAGCCTCCACGGCAGGAACGCCGTCAGGAGCAGAATAACAATCCCTTTGGCCAGTTCTTCGGTGGCCAGGGCGGGCAGAGTCCCTTTGGCGGCGGCCAGGGCGGTATGTTCGGTATGGGCGGAGGCAGCGGCAGCCGTCTCAATAAAGACACCCTCTCCCGCTTGGTCGGTATCGCTGGCAATCAGTTCCGCGTGCTGGGCGTATTGCTTTTCCTGATGATCGGCCTGCATTATTTCCTCAAACAATTCACTCTGCTGTACACCTCCAGCTCCGGAGTTGTTTATGGCGCTGGATTCACCGATATCAATGTTACCCTGTGGGTCTACCGTATCCTGATCGTGCTGTCGATCGCGGCGGCGGTGATGTTTGTCATCGGCCTCAATAAGCGCAGCCTTAAAAAAGCGATCATGGTGCCAGTGATCATGATTGGCGTCTCCATCGTTGGCAGCTTGGTTTCGCTGCTGGTGCAGAACCTGATCGTTACCCCAGATGAGATCAATAAAGAGTACGCCTACCTGGAAAACAATATCGAGTTTACCCGTTATGCCTATGACCTGCAGGATATCGAGGTGCGTGAGTTCCCGGCGGACAATACGCTGACTTCGGAAGATATCGCTAATAATATGCAGACCATTTCCAATATCCGCATCAACGACTATGAGCCGGCGTTGAAATTCTATAATCAGACGCAGAGCATCCGTCTCTACTACCAGTTCAATGACGTGGATGTTGACCGCTATATGGTTAATGGCGAATATACCCAGACCTTCCTTTCTGCCCGTGAGATTGATGAATCGGCAGTCACCGATCAGTGGATGAACAGCCACCTCATCTATACGCACGGCTACGGCATCACCCTCTCCCGCGTCGATAAGGTTACCGATAGCGGTCAGCCGGATATGATGATCGACAGCATCCCGCCGGTCTCTGATGTTGAGGAGATCACCATCGACCGTCCGGAGATCTACTTCGGTGAGAGTACCAATAATTATGTAGTGGTCAATACTGATGAGCCGGAGTTTGACTACCCCTCTGGCGACAACAATGTCTATACCGAGTATGAAGGTACTGCCGGTATCAATATGACGCTGCTCAACCGCATTCTTTTCGCGATCCGCGAGGGCAATATCAATCTGCTGGTCTCCACCAATATCGATAGTGATTCTAAGATCCTCATCAACCGTAATATCATGGACCGCGTGCAGACCATCGCTCCGTTCCTGACTTATGACGAAGATCCCTATATCGTCACTGTGGATGGTAAGCTTTACTGGATCATCGATGCTTATACCACTTCCAGCTACTATCCATACTCTGAGCCCTTTGCGGAAAACACTTCCGTCAACTATATCCGCAATTCCATCAAGGTCATCATCGACGCCTATAACGGCGATACTGATTTCTACATCGTTGAGGACGATGACCCGATCGCTCAGACCTACCAGAAGATTTACCCGGCCCTCTTCAAAGATCTGGACGAGATGCCAGAGTCCCTGCAGGCGCATTTGCGCTATCCCAATACGCTCTTCAGCATCCAGGCCCAGACTTATGCCAAATACCATATGACCGATGTCAATGTCTTCTATCAGAATGAGGATAGATGGGATATCGCCAAGGAAATCTATGGCACAGAGGAGACCACCATGGTCCCGACCTACTATATCACCAAGATTCCGGGCGAGGAAGAAGCGGAGTTCATCACCAATATCCCATATACCCCATCGGGCAAGGATAATATGACCGCTCTGCTGATCGCCAGGAATGACGGCGAGCACTATGGCGAGCTGCTGCTCTTCCAGATGCCGAAGGACCGTACCATCTACGGCCCGCGGCAGATCGAGGCGCGCATCAACCAGCACACCGAGATCGCCCAGGACTTCACCCTGTGGAGCAGCGCTGGGTCTACCTATACCCGCGGCAATATCTTTGTTATCCCCATCGAGAACTCGCTGATCTATGTTGAGCCGATCTATCTGGAGAGCGCCAATTCGTCGCTGCCAGAGGTCAAGCGTGTTATCATTTACTATAATGAACGCATCGCCTATGAAAACACCTTAGCTGAGGCTCTTGATGCGATGTTCGGTGAGGGTGCATCCAGCGGCTATGAGCAGATCTCCTCGCCTTCGGATACACCTAGTGATGATCCTGAGGCGCCGCCAGTCGATAACGGCGCGCTCGGTTTGAGTGAGCTGGCTGATCTGGCTAACGAGGCCTTCAATAATGCTCTCGATGCCCAGAGAAACGGCGATTGGGCTGCCTATGGTGAATATCTCGACGAGCTGGAGGGCTATCTCAACCAGATGGCCAACTAGGCTTCGCCCTTTTAGTTCGCCGCTTAGGCGATAGAAATTGATAAGAATGATACGGCCGGATGTCTCTTTCCTGCAGGGAGGGGGCGTCCGGTTTTTGTCGGTTGGGGGCAGAGAGCTGGGCAAGAAGCAGCTCTATTGTGGGAAATATTATTGAAAAAGAAGTTGTTTTCTGATAGAATAATTATGTATATATGTATTTGAAATTTATTGAGGAAGGGGCTTGACAGTTATGCTAGGTCAGAACATAATTTTGCAAGCAAGCATAGCTGCGCTCTTATCTCCTGTCAAAAGTTTTTGCATTTTTATATTGCGAAGGCGTATTTCGCCCGTTTTTAGCGGGTGGGATGCGCCTTTTTTGCATATTTTATGAAAATGCGACTAAGAGAATGGTAAAAGAAAGGAGAATTATTTTGAAACCGAAAACAATTACAGCCATTATTTTGGCCCTGGTGCTATGCGTCGGACTGCTGCCTACTGCGGCGGCAGCAGCAGACGGCATCAGATACATAGATGCCAGCGGCAACGAGGCGTCTCAAGACGATGTGACGGAAATTTCTAGCGAAACGGTTACATGGACAGATGGCTGGTATGTCGTAAACGGCACCGTTACCATTGGCCAGCGAGTCACCGTCAACGGCAACGTCCATATCATTCTGGCCGACGGCTGCAATCTCACCGTCAACGGCGGCATTCGGGTGACTGGCAGTAACTCCCTGACCATTTATGCCCAGTCCACAGGGGATTCCATGGGCAGTCTGACGGCCCAAAACGTTGGGAATTACAGTGCAGGGATTGGCAACAATCAAGGCGAAAGTAGAGGCACGGTCAATATCTATGGCGGCGTAGTTACGGCCACTGGAGGCTGGGGCGGAGCCGGCATCGGCGGCAGCTCGAGCGGAAACGGCGGCACTGTTATCATTACCGGCGGCACTGTCAAAGCCAACGGTCAAAACAACGGAGCCGGCATCGGCGGCGGCATGAATGGCGAGGGCGGCATTGTTAATATTACCGGCGGCATGGTTATTGCCACTGGTGGAAATAATGGCGGCTCCGGCATCGGCGGCGGTTTTCGTGGTGTAGGCGGCACAGTTACTGTTACCGGAGGTATGGTTATTGCCAGAAGCGCCTGGGGTGGTTCCGGAATCGGCCATGGCAATTGGGCGTCGGGTAATACCGTCTTCTCCACTGGGGACAATGGAACTGCCGTTATCTTTGCCGGCAGCATTAGCGATAATGATGACGCCAGTGGTTGGAGCGGCGTTATCTTCCAGGGCAACGTCGGGCAGGTGTATGGCAACCAGACCTTGACCGAAAACCTGACCGTCGAGGAGGGGCAGACCCTCGCCATCCCTGAGGATATAACACTGACTGTCCAGGAAGGCGTGACACTGACTAACAACGGCACCATCAGCGGCGCCGGTATACTCGATATGGACGGCGCTATGAGCGGCACCGGTACGGTGACATGCATCGTGCTTGCAGGCTCCGGCACTAGCGAGGAAACCGCCTTCCAGATCCCCAACCTGGCTACGTTGGAATATTATCGGGACAAGATTAACAACGGGGAGAGCAATTACCCCTCCGCCTACTACGAGGTGACGAAGAACATCGATATGTCCACTGACTATGGGGCAGACGTCAACGGCGGCACGTCCTGGACGCCCATCGGCACGGTAAGCACCCCCTTCACCGGCACTTTTGATGGCGGTAATTGTGAAATCAGCGGACTGTATGTTAACAGCACAAGCGATGAACAGGGTCTCTTTCTTTCTCTTGCTAAAGGAGGCACAATCAAAAACCTTCGGCTTTCCGGCACGGTTACAGGCGGGAGTTATGTCGGCGGCCTAGCTGGGCGGAACCACGGTACGATTGAAAACTGCCAGAGCGCCGTTTCCGTCTCCGGAACTGTGCAGGCCATCGGCGGTCTGGTCGGTTTTAATAACGGCACGATCTCAAACAGCGAAAACTCCGGAACAGTTAAGGGAATGATGAGCGTCGGCGGCGTGGCAGGATATAATTCGAACAACTGCGAAATGAACGGCTGCGTAAATACCGGCAGTATCACTGGCACCGTGATGTATACTGGCGGTGTGGTCGGCATGAATAATGGCGGTATAATCTCCGGCTGTGAGAACAGCGGCACCATCTATGGGGAGGCTTATACCGGCGGTGTGGCAGGTCATATGGTTTCGGTTACAGCCGGTGCCGAGGCTGATGCGGTAATAGAAAATTGTAATAATACAGGGACTGTCAGCGGTACAAACATCATCGGCGGTATTGTCGGGGCAATTGGAAATGCGGACAGTGTGGTAAGCGGCTGCCATAACAGTGGAGCGATTTCCAGCACAGCAGAAGATTCCGCCGCTGGCGGAATTGCCGGCTATAACCATGGCACTCTGACGAATTGTTACTGTGAAAGCGTAAATGGCAGTGTAATCTCAAGTGCAGCTAACGGTGCGAAAGTCGGTGGCCTGGCAGGTGGAAACACCGGCTCCCTAACAAACAGCTATAACATGGGAGAAGTCTCGGCTACAGGCGATAATGCAACCGCTGGTGGCGTTGCGGGCACAAATTATACAGATGTCACAGTCGGAAACATTTCCAATTGTTATAGCATTGGAACTGTTTCCGGAGATGGTGACGGCACATCTGCCGACGGTGTAGCCGGCTCCAACGATACCGGAAATGGCGCTGCCATATCAAACAGCTATTATCTGTCCGACAGCGAAACAGAAACCATAAACGGTGTGACCGGCAAGACCCAGGCACAGTTTGCCTCCGGCGAGGTTGCATACCTGCTGCAAGGGACACAGAGCGACCAGGTCTGGGGCCAGGCAATCGGCACGGACAATTCGCCTGTCCTCACCAGCGAAAGCGTATCTAAGGTCTACAAGGCCATCTTCATGGAGGACGATGAGACGGAATATGCCGCCATGTTTGGCAATAGCGGCGCAGCGATTTCGACCCCGACAGACACCCCCACTCGAGATGGCTACACCTTCTCCGGTTGGGCGGGGTATACAGAGGGCATGACTCTGACTGAGGATATGGTTTTTGAGGCTACTTGGGAGTCTACCGATGCCCCACCGACAACGCAGACCTATCCGCCTGTGATCGAAGATAACGAGAACGGCAGCGTCAGCATCAGCCCGCGGAATCCGGAGCGCGGCGAAGAAGTGACTATCACTCCCCGTCCTGATCAGGGCTATGAGGTAGATGAAATCATTGTTACCGACCGCAATGGTAACGAGGTGGAAATCACCGACAACGGCGATGGCACCTATAGCTTCGAGCAGCCGCGGGGGCGGGTGACGATAGATATCACCTTCAAGCCCGCAGCTTGTGATGGCGGAGCAGATTGCCCCTCGGCACATCTGAGCGATATCGCAGTGGACGCCTGGTATCATGCAGCAGTGGATTATGTGGTAGCCAATGGCCTGATGGAAGGCACCAGTGCGACAGCTTTTAGTCCGGATGAACCCTTCACCCGGGGGATGCTGGCAACGATCCTCTGGCGGTTGGAAGAGAGCCCGGTGGTCAATTATCAGCTGAGCTTTAACGATGTAGCAGAAGGTCAGTGGTATACCGAGGCGGTACGCTGGGCAGCCAGTGAGGAGATAGTTGGCGGCTATGGCGATGGCAGTTTCCGGCCAGAAGATGCGGTGAGCCGGGAAGAGATGGCAGCGATCTTCTACCGTTATGCGCAGCACAAGGGATATGATGTCAGCGTAGGCGAGGATACGAACATTTTGTCCTATGCTGATGCAGCGATGATCAGCGAGTATGCTATTCCTGCTATGCAGTGGGCCTGTGGAGCAGGCGTGCTGGAGGGGAACGGGCAGCTGCTGACGCCGCAGGCAGATACTCCGCGCTGCCAGGCTGCAGCAGTGCTGATGCGCTTCTGTGAAGGGGTTGCTCAGTAAGCTTTCGATGATATGGAGCTAGCAAGTAAATATTAGCTTAAGGATAACCGGCGGGATCATCACGATCCTGCCGGTTAGTTTGTATCATGAAAAAGTATCGCGGCACTCCTGGGCATGGCTGACCGCAAAAGCTGCACATCACCACAAAAGCGGAACCTGTTTGGTTCCGCTTTTATCTTCCACCGAATAGATATATTTCGATATTATCGGTAACGTCAGCTAGAGGGCCTGCTGTTTGGCTGCTGCTACTGAACAGGCCGTTACCTGCTATCCAGCTCAAGCTCACGTGTGGTGGCTGCCTAGCTTGATGTTAATGTTGGCAATCTGTACTCAAGATAGCCATTAATTATAACATTAGCAATCGGATAGTTTTTCCACGGTTGGACTATAGCCACAGAATAAGTCATGATGGCCATAGCTTATCGGCTATTCCTGTCGCAAGGCGATATCCGGCAGCCATTCGCTAGGGATACGCAGCTCTACCTCGGCCTGTTCACCGGCTGCGAATACTTTGCCGCCAGGGATGCGCAGCACTGCGTTAGTAGTTTGGCCGTCCTTGGTGATGCGCGGTCCGCGTCCCGGTCTGCCGCCCGGCCAAGCACAATAGCTACCGTCAGCACGACGATAGACGGTCAGCGCCATGAAAAAATCAAAAGGCACATGCGCCTTAGTCTCTTCCATCAGCTCCACTGTTAAACGCTGTGGTGCAACAGTGGGACGGTGCAGGTATTTATCGATCAGCGGCCGCAGATACCACTCCGCAGTCAGCTCCGCGCCGCCGGTAGGACCAACCAAGCCCAGCACCGGCTTGCCATTATCAGCGATGGTGAAGCTGGTGTGCTTGCCGGGGCCGTGGGCTACCTCATAAGCATAGACCTCGCCAACGGCATTGAGCACCTCTGGGGCAAAATCCTTACGTCCCTTGGAGGAGCCGGCATTAAAAATGACGATATCGCAGCTTTCCAGCGCCTGCTGGGTGACGCTGATTAGATAATCTTTTTGATCGGGAATGATCGGCCAGACCACAGCTTCGCCACCCCAGGACTCAACCAGTGCGGACAGCACGATGCTGTTGCATTCAACGTTTTTGCCTGGCTGCAGCGGTACATCAGCCGGTACCAGCTCATCACCAGTGGGAATGATACCGATTTTCGGTCGGCAATAGACCGGTACTTCCATCACGCCGCCGGTTGCCAGCAGACCCAAATGAGATGCAGTGAGGGTGGTATTGGCAGCTAGTAACAGCTGTCCGCTGTGCATGCGGCTGCCTTCCGGCGCAACATTATTGCCCTGACGCTGTGGTGCGTGCAGGATATGCAGCTGGCCATCAGCGGAGAACTCGACGTCTTCAATGACGGTGACCGTATCATATTGCTCCGGGATCGCTACGCCGGTATTGCTGAACTGATATTCGCGGCCCTCCTGCCAGTCGCGACAATCGCCGCCGCAGGCCTGATAATCAGCATAGCGGTAGGCAATGCCGTCCATATGGCTGACCGGGCGGTTAGGCAGGGTATTGCGGGCATATATTGGTTGGGCCAGCACGCGACCACAGGCAGCGCGCAGGGGGATAATCTCCTGCGCGCTGGTAAAATGACTTTTTTCTAGCACCAGCTCGGTCATTTGCTCACGGCTGGGCTCAAGTGCATCTTCTCTTCTCATGTTGCTTATTCAGTGGGGCCGGAAGCGCCAGCCATCATCTCTTCATACTGAGCGTCGGTGAGGTCGAAATTATACCATTCGCTATAGAAATCAGTGACGTATTCTTTGATATCGATATCGGTCAGCAGATCAGGATAGATCTGTTGGGTGAACCAAACGATCTGGATAGCCAGTTCAGGACCGAATTTTTCCCATTTCATCACGCCCTGAGGATTGGCGATGATATTGCCGTTTTGGACAGCAGTCAGGCCCTGCCAGGCTGCATCACTATTGATGGTAGCCAGAGCAGCTTCCTGATTGGAGCCGCCAACAACGATGTAGTCAGGATCAGCAGCAACGATCTCTTCCATGCTGATCTCAACATCGCCGCCTTCGACCAGATCAACAGCGATATTGTCAACACCGCAGATGTCCATCCAAGTCTGGGTGATGTAGTTAGCGCCGCAGGTCAGCAGTGGGCTGTCGCCATGCTGGGCAGAATTGTAGTAGATGGAAACACGTTCTTCTTCAGGGATAGTAGCAGTGGCTTCGCTGACAGTAGCGACCATCTCATCGAGATAATTGCAGTAAGCTTCAGCTTTGGCTGGTGCATCGCCGCCGATCAGTTCAGCCATTTTAACACAGAATTCTTCCAGAGCAGGAACTGATTCCTGATCGCCCAGCATGCAGACGCAGGGAACGCCGGCAGCACGCAGAGATTCAGCAGTATCAGCGCTGGAGGTGATGACTACATCAGGTTCCAGAGCCAGCAGCTCTTCAGCAGTAGCTTCACCGGTAAAGCCGGTAACTTCCAGCAGGCTTGGGCAGGCGGCAGTCAGCCAACCCCAACCGTTCTGGACAGCAGTCAAGGTGCCGGTGATGCTTTCGCTCTCACCCAGGAAAACCTGCATAGCAGTGCTGGCTGGCCACAGGTGAATTACGGAATCGATCTCAGTGGGCAGTTCGACTTCAGCGCCGGTCAGATCGGTGAAAATGCGGGTATCACCTTCGGCAGTCTGATTGTCTTCCGGATTGTCATTAGTAGCTTGTTGGTCAGCACAGGCAGCGAGCGCCACCATGGCCAGGGCCATCATGACCACTAGGACCAACGTTAAGAATTTGTTATGCTTTTTCATACTCTTGTTTCCCTCCATTTATCATTTTGCATTGTATATTGAAACCGCTCCAGCGGCGATTTCCCGATTAAGTAAGCTCGGCGCTAGCTCATTATCCGGTGCGGCAGTAACAGACCTTGCGCCCCAGTGGTTCCAGGTAGACCACCTCAGCCTCGATATGATAGAGCGCCTCTAGTGATTCAGAGGTGATCAGCTCCTCCGCTTCGCCAAAGCGGAATTCCCCACCTTGGAAAATACCTACCTTGCCGCCTGTCAACAGCGGCGAATCCGGCATATGGGTGGTGGTGATAACCGCATATCCCTCAGCAGCTAAAGAGCTGATTAGCATCAGCATACGGTGTTGATTGCCATAATCAAGGTGGTTAGTCGGCTCATCAAAGAGGATGATCCGGCTTTGTTGCACCAGCGCTCGGGCGATCTGCGCCTGCTGCCGTTCGCCGCCGCTGATCTGTTGTAGTGATTTGTCTGCCAAGTGGGTGATATTGAGCCGCTCCATCGCCTGGTCAGCCAGGGCATAGTCATCCTGGCTGGGCATTGATAGCAGCTTCAGATAGGGTGCGCGGCCCATAGTGACATAATCGCGTACTAAGAAAGAGCAGGCATTATTCTGCATTTGCGGCACATAGGCGATGCGGCGAGCCAGTTCATCACGGGGCAGAGTGCTGAGCTCATCGCCCTCGACGAGAATTTGTCCCCGCTGCGGCTTTAATTGATGAGCCAGGCAGTTCATCAGCGTGCTTTTGCCGGAGCCATTAGCCCCGAGAATCTGCAATATTTCTCCCGCTTGCAGGCTGAAGCTGACATCATGAAAAATCTCCCGGCCTTTATCATAGGCAAAGGCTAGTTCGGAGACTTGCAGGGCAGGAGTTGATGAAGCGGTGGCCAGGGGAGCTTGCTTTATATCCTCTTTTGCCGCGGTATTTGGCAATATGCAGTTTTGCGAGAGAGGCTTTTTGGTCATTGGATTTTCCTTTTCTGGGCGATTAGCAGCATGATAAACAGCGGCGCGCCGACAATGCCGGTGAGAATGCTGAGCGGTATTTCGGAGCCGGTCAAATTACGCGCCAGCCAGTCGACCAAAGTCATCATGGCAGCGCCGATCAGGATTGCTGCCGGCAGCACCTTGCGGTTATCTTCTCCTACCAGCAGCCGGGCGAAATGCGGCGTTATCAGGCCGACCCAGCCGATAGTACCGCTAAGGCAGACGGCGGAGGCGGTCAATAGCGTAGCAAAGAAGATGCAGGTTCCCCGCAGCGCCGTGACATTGACGCCCAGAGAAGACGCTTCGGCATCGCCCAGCGAGAGCAGATTGATCCGCCAGCGCAGCAGCAGCAGTGCTACCAGTGAGAGCAGCATTACCGGGCAGAGGGCGATCAGAATAGATGGGCGAACATTGGCAAAGCTGCCCATGGTCCAGTAGACGATAGAGGCCAGTTCTTCCTCCGGATCCGCCACATATTTCATCAGGCCGAAAACAGCGTTCATGAAGCCGCCAACCACTACTCCGGCCAGGATCAGCATCAGCGTGCTTTCATTGCGGAAAATTTTAGGCAGGCGTGTGGTTAGAAAGACTGCCAGCAGCCCGAAGCCCAGAGCCATCAGCTGCGTGGCTAAGGTTCCGCCATGCATGACAATAGCGATAGAAGCACCAGCGCAGGCTCCGGCAGAAACACCCAGCAGGTCTGGGGAGACCAGCGGGTTTTTGAAAATACCTTGGTAAGTAGCGCCAGAGGCTGCCAGGGCAGCACCAACGATCAACCCCGCGATGACGCGGGGCAGGCGGACATTTATGATGACATTTTCCATGCCATTGATCCAAGTCGTCTCCAAAGGCAGGATTTGCGAGCCGAGGATACGCACCGTTTGATCAAAGGGGACAGTGAAGCGGCCTATGGAAAGCGAGATGCCTATTATTACCAGTAGACCAATAATCAACAGCGGGAAAACTAAACGCGTTTTAGTAGAATTCA
>OLPR01002557.1_pt1 | contig 13219 bp, 12 predicted proteins | sample 1672761 | NCBI WGS metagenome assembly OLPR01 (sample SAMEA3136721, study PRJEB25190) | human gut metagenome | biome: human gut; feature: human-associated habitat; material: faeces | place: Austria | collected 2013 | reverse complement strand
CTGCCATCGACGAGTTCACGCGGCTGCGCTTTCTCGCCGCCTATCCGGAGCAATCTACTTACTCTTCAGCGGATTTTCTTCGCAAGCTGACGGCGTGGTATGCACGCCGCGGCATCCAGGTAGAATGTGTCCAGACGGATAATGGTTTTGAGTTCACCAATCGCTTTTCCAACAGCAAACGCGATTTACAGACGCTGTTTGAAAAGACAGCCGCCGAGTTGGGCATCCGGCACAAGCTGATCCGCCCGTATACGCCGCGGCACAACGGCAAAGTCGAGCGCAGCCACCGTGAGGATCAGAAGCGCTTCTATTCTTGCCACGACTTCTACTCTCTGGATGACTTTGCAAAGCAGCTCGCCGTTCATCATTCCCGTTCCAACAACTTACCTATGAGACCCCTCCATTGGCTTTCCCCCATTGAGTTCATTGTCCAATATGTTTGACAAACCTACACTGCCCGAAACGTTTTTTATCGGCAGGCAGGAAATGACGAAGAGGATAGAGAATATTCTTACAAAACCGAATGCAAACGACACAGGAGGATTTTGACCATGACGACGCAGGAAAATGCCATCCGCCGCGGCGAGTGCTGTCTGGGTATTGAGCTGGGCTCTACCCGCATCAAGGCGGTTCTGATCGACGAAACTCACGCCCCGGCGGCTATGGGCGTTTACGATTGGGAAAACCGGCTGGAAAACGGCGTGTGGACTTATCATATGGAAGACGTGTGGCAGGGGATTCAGGACGCGTTCGCCGACCTGCGCGCAAATGTGAAACAGCAGTACGGCGTGGAACTGACCCGTCTTGCGGGAATCGGCATCTCCGCCATGATGCACGGCTATCTGCCGTTTGACGCGCAGGGCAAGCTGCTGACCCCTTTCCGCACCTGGCGCAATACCATGACGGCGCAGGCTGCCGGGGAACTGACTAAGCTGTTTCAGTTCAACGTGCCCCAGCGCTGGAGTATCGCTCATCTGTATCAGGCTATTTTGAATGAAGAACCCCATGTCAAAGACGTGGCCTTCCTGACCACGCTGGCCGGGTATGTCCATTGGAAGTTGACGGGCCGGAAGGTGCTGGGCGTGGGAGACGCTTCCGGCATGTTCCCCATCGACAGCGATAAACTGGATTATGACAGCCACATGGCGGATGCTTTCGATGAAAAGGTCGCCCCCCTGCGTTTGGGCTGGAAGTTGCGGGAGATTCTGCCTCAGGTGCTGAATGCGGGCGAGGAAGCGGGTACGCTGACGGAAGAAGGCGCGAAGCTGCTGGATCCCACCGGCCAGCTGGAAGCGGGAGTTCCGCTCTGCCCGCCGGAAGGCGACGCGGGCACGGGCATGGCCGCCACCAACAGCGTGGCCGTCCGTACGGGCAATGTGTCCGCTGGCACGTCCGTATTCGCCATGATCGTGCTGGAGAAGCCCCTGAGCAAGGTTTACCCGGAGATCGACATGGTCACGACCCCCTCCGGCAAGCCGGTGGCCATGGTTCACTGCAATAACTGTACCAGCGACATCAACGCATGGGCGGATATGCTCTATGGCTTTGCGGGCGCAGCAGGGCTTGAAATCAAGAAGGGCGACGTATACACCACCCTGTTCAACGCTGCCATGAAGGGCGAAGCGGACTGCGGCGGGGTGTTGCACTACAGCTATCTTTCCGGCGAGCCTATCACCGGCATGGAGGAAGGCCGCCCCATGATGGTTCGTCTGCCCGACACTTCTTTCAGCTTTGCCAACTGCGCCCGTTCGCTTGTGTACGGCGCTATGGTGACGCTGAAACTGGGCATGGACATTCTGGCTGGGGAAAACGTGCGCATGGATTCCCTGCTGGGACATGGCGGCTTCTTCAAGACCCCCGGAACCGCTCAAAAGCTGCTGGCCGGGGCACTGAACACGCCGGTTTCCGTTATGGAGACCGCCGGGGAAGGCGGCCCCTGGGGCATGGCGTTGCTGGCAGCTTACCGGGTGCACCGCGAAAAGAACGAAACGTTGGAGGATTACCTCACCCATCACGTCTTTGCCGGGGCCAACAGCGTGACCATCGAGCCCGACGCCGAGGACGTGCAGGGCTTTGCGGCCTATGCGCGTCGCTTTGAAGAAGGGCTCTCTGCCGAGCGGGCAGCCGTTTCCGCCCTGAAGGTTTGAAACCATCGTTTATCATGGAAAGAAGGAATCACTCGTGCTGAAAAAACTGAAACATGCGGTTTATGAAGCCAATATGGAGCTTCCTCACCGGGGACTGGTAACGTATACGTGGGGCAACGTTTCCGGCATCGACCGGGAGCGGGGACTTGTGGTCATCAAGCCCTCCGGCGTTTCCTACGACGAGCTGACCTCGGACGATCTGGTGGTGCTGGATCTGGACGGCAAGGTGGTGGATGGCAAACTGAATCCCTCGTCGGATACCAAGACCCATCTGGAACTGTATAAGGCGTTCCCGGAGATCGGCGGCATCGTCCATACGCATAGCCCCTATGCCGTGGGCTGGGCGCAGGCAGGACGGGATATTCCCGCCTATGGAACGACCCATGCGGACTACTTCTACGGCCCGGTTCCCTGCTGCCGCAGCCTGACGGAGCAGGAAGTGGAAGAAGACTATGAACGCAATACCGGGCTGGTGATCGTGGAGACCTTCCGCCAGCGGGAACTGGATCCCGTCCATGTACCCGGAGCCATTTGCCGCAACCACGGCCCCTTCACATGGGGCAAGGACGCGGCACAGGCGGTGTATCACGCGGTCGTGCTGGAAGAAGTAGCAAAAATGGCGGTCTACACCACGCAGATCGCCCCGGACGCTCAGCCCGCGCCGCAGTATGTGCTCGATAAGCACTTTCTGCGCAAGCACGGCCCCAATGCCTATTACGGTCAGAAGAAAGACTGACGCAAAATCCCCGGCGGAGTTTCTAACAGCTCCGCCGGGGATTCTTTCTATATAAAAATATGAAATGAAAGGTACTTTTGTCAGAATACGGGAATCTCGCCCGGATAGTTTGCCGCCTTTTCCAGAAGCGGGCCTTTGGCTCCCATGGTAAAGGCGATATCGCTGCTGCGGATGGAAAGCAGTTCCATTCCCGGAGCCAATTTCAGAAATTGCATCGTCGGTTCGGAAAGCGTCAGCATTCCGTCGGGAGAAATGGCCGTCCAGCCGTACCAGCGCCCTTTGTAAGGCAGAAACGCGCCTTCCCCGGCGGTATAATCCATCAGGGCGGGCATATCCGTCAAAATGTGCCCAAGCTTCGACGGCAGCAGCAGCCCTTTGCGGGTGACGCAAAAGCCTCCTGTGATTCGGCTGCCCGTGAAAAGATAGACTCGCCCTTCTGATGCAATCTGATATTCCTCCACGGCCTGCGGGGGAAGCTGAAGGGAGCCGTCTTCCCGAAGAAGGGATTTTCCGAAAATAAATTTTCCGCCTTTGGTCATTTGCGGCATGAGGTTCACCCTCCTTTAGAAAAGCGCCTTTTCCCGCAGGTTGCCCTCATAGGGGCCTTCCTTGCAGCGCCCAGCCAGATGGAAACCGGCGCTTTCGTAGTAGTGATTCAAAAAAACACTGTAAATAGAACAGTCCAGCCGCAAAAATTGTTTCTGCTGCCGAAGGGCAAGCGCTTCCGCCTCCCGGAGCAGCTCCCGTCCGACCCCTTTTACGTCCGGGTCGGTAACCAGATTGTGAAGATAAAACGCGGAGGCGCTTTGCCCGTCCGGCCAGCGATCGTCAGCCGAAAGCAGCACGACGGCCCCGGCAATCCGTTCCTTCTCTTTCAAAACATACAGCCGTCCCTTTTCCTGCTGGCTTTGATAGTAAGAGAGCGGGTAAACGTCGAGATAGTACTGGTCCCACTGACAGATGTGTTTTTCCTTCATCCATGCCACTCGCCGGACAAACAGGGAAAATACGCCCGGAACCTCCTCGGGTTTTGCCGGTTCAAAACGATAAGTCATTTGCAACGCCTCCTTCGATCTCCGAATGGGAAACGAGCCACAGTATAGCACGAAAAGCCCCGTGAAACAACGACGGCTTTCTTTTGCATTATCCCTTGAAAAAAAGAACGAAATGCATTACGATAATCATGAAATATTTTGCCTTTTGGAAAGATGGGGCAGTGGGAAAAGCGGCAAAGGGCCGCCCTTCCCAAGAGGAGGAATGGCGAAACATGCAGTGGCGTGAAATCATTGTGCATACCACCACCGATGGCGCGGATCTTTTGAGCGAGCTGATGATGGAACTGGGCGCGTCGGGAACGGAAATCGTAGACCGGGCGGATGTGCCCGACCCGGACAAGCCCGGCGTTTATTGGGAGTTGTACGATAAAAAGCTGCTGGAGGATATGCCCGAGGATGTGCTGGTGAAGGGCTGGTTTGCCCGGGACGAGCACGAACAGCAGACGGTGGAAAATCTGAAAGCCCGGCTGGAAGAACTCAAGACGGACAGCTTCGGCGTAGAGATGGGTACGCTCCGGGTGGACGAGGAAAACGTCAAGGACGAGGATTGGGCCGAGGAATGGAAGAAGAACTACAAGCCCTTCCGCATCGGCTCCCATCTGGTGGTGAAGCCCACGTGGGAGAAATATGTGAGCCAGCCCGGCGATCTGGTGATCGAGCTGGATCCCGGCATGGCCTTTGGTACCGGCACCCATGAGACCACCAATATGTGTATGCAGCTGTTGGAACGCTGCCTGAAGCCCGGCCTTCGGGTGATGGACGTGGGCACCGGAAGCGGCATTCTGGCCATCGCCGCGGCCAAGCTGGGCGCGCAGAACGTGCTGGCGATCGACATCGACCCGGACGCGGTGAAAGTGGCGAAAGAAAACGTAGAGCTGAACCACGTGACCAAGCAGGTGCGCGTGGTGGTGGGCGACCTGTGCAAGAGCGAAGCCATGCCCTGCGAGGTGGCTGTGGCCAACATCGTGGCCGACGCAATCTGTATGCTGGCCGGCCCCATGACCCGTCATCTGGTGAAGGGCGGTCTGCTGATCTGTTCCGGTATCATCCGGGAAAGGGAAGCGGACGTGCAGAAGGCTGCCAAGGAGGCGGGCTACCGTCAGGTGGACCGCATCGAAAAGGGCGAGTGGGTCGCTCTGTGCCTGAAAAACGAGGCCTGACCGATGCATCGTTTTGTGACCGAAGAAAAAATATCCGGCGTGGGCGAAGAAATTCTCCTCGGCAAAGAGGAAAGCGCCCATGCCTCGAAGGTGCTTCGCTTGCGTCCCGGCGAGCCGGTACAGCTGATCGACGGAGAAAACCGCTATGACGCAGTATTGACGGATGTCTCCGCCGAGGGAACACGGGCCCGCGTCACGGCCCTGTGCCCTTCGCCGGAAGCGACGGCACAAGCAGTTCTCTGGCAGGGCCTTCCCAAGGCGGATAAGCTGGAACTGATCGCTCAGAAGGCCACGGAACTGGGCGCGTGGGAAATTTGGCCGGTGGAGATGCTGCGCAGCGTGGCCCGGCTTGGGAAAAACGACCCGAAAAAGCAGGAGCGTCTTTCCCGCATTGCACTGGAAGCCGCCAAGCAGAGCGGACGCGCTCATGTGCCGGAGGTGCGCGGAGCCGTCTCGTTTGAAAAGGCGTTAAAACGGCTGGAAGAAGAACCCTTCGACCTGATCTTGGTGGCTTGGGAGGAGGAACACGCCCTGCCGCTGAGCAAGGCGGTGGAGAAATACCGCCAGTCCCATGACGAACTCAAGCGGGTGCTGATCGTGATCGGCCCGGAGGGCGGCATCGACGAAGCGGAACAGCAGCGCCTTGCCACGCTGGGCGCGCAAAGCGTAACGCTGGGCCCGCGAATCCTCCGCACGGAGACGGCGGGGCTTTGCGCCCTTGCCGCTCTCTGGACGGCCATGGGCGAAATGTAAACCAATGCAAGGAAGGAAAACGATCATGGTGAAAACCGTCGCAGCTGTTACGCTGGGCTGCAAGGTGAATCAATACGACACCGAGGCCATGCTGGAGGCTTTTGAGCGACACGGCTACCGTATCGTGCCGAACGGGTCGCCCGCGGACGTTTATCTGGTCAACACCTGTACCGTTACGGGCACCGGCGATAAAAAGAGTCTGCAGCTCATCCGGCGCTGCCGCCGTCGTAATCCGCAGGCGGATGTGGTCGTTACAGGCTGTCTGGCCCAGCGAATGGGCGAGCAGCTTCGGGAGACGGGCGCACGGCTGATCCTCGGCACCCAGTATCGGGGACGGGTCGTGGAACTGCTGGAACAGGCTATTGCGGAAAATATCCAGATGGTGGCGGTGGAAGGCATTGAAAACGCCCCCTACGAGCCGTTGTCCATCCGCAGCCACGAAGGTCATACTCGCGCGGTGATGAAAATTCAGGAGGGCTGCGATAATCATTGCACCTACTGCATCATCCCCTCGGTTCGGGGTGGCATTCGTTCCCGGCCCCTTTCCGCCATAGCGGAAGAAGCAGCGGCGCTGGCACAGGCCGGATTTCAGGAACTGGTGCTCACCGGCATCCATCTGACCAGCTATGGCCGCGATCTGGATGGAAAACCGGGTCTGGCCGAAGCGGTGAAGGCTGCCTGTGTGCCGGGCGTGAGTCGGATTCGGCTGGGTTCGCTGGAGCCACGGGTAGCTACGGAAGCATTCGTGCAGGCGCTTTCAGAATGTGCGCCGGTGTGCCCCCAGTTTCATCTGGCCCTGCAAAGCGGCAGTGACGCGGTGCTGCGGCGGATGAAACGCTGTTACAACACTGAGCAGTTCCGTCAGGCGGCGGCCCGTCTTCGCACGGCATGGCCGCTGGCCGCCTTTACCACCGATGTGATCGTCGGTTTTCCCGGCGAAACGGAAGAAGAATTTGCCGAAACGGTCGCTTTCTGTCAGAAGATCGGCTTCGCCAAGCTGCACGTGTTCCCCTTCAGCCCCCGGGAGGGGACCCCCGCCACCGTCATGGACGATCAGGTGCCGGAAAACGTGAAGGCGGAACGGGTGCGGCGGCTGATTGCCGCAGGGGACGAACTGGCTCGACAGTACCGGGAGCAGTTTTTGGGAAAAATTGTGCCGGTGCTGTTGGAAGACCAAGCTCCGGACGGCAGTATGACCGGCTACACGCCCGAATACATCCATGTGCTGGTGGCTGGCGGCGAAAGCGGCCAAATCGTGAACGTGCGTCTGGAATCCCTGACCGAAGAAGGAATGCGCGGCACGCCTGTGGAATGAAAAAACGGAAAGGAAAATCTTTTTCCGGCAGAAATCAAGGGAGGTTTTAAGATGCAGGATTGTCTGTTTTGCAAGATCATGGCGGGTGAAATTCCCTCCAAGAAGGTATATGAAGACGAGGATACGTACGCCTTTTACGACATTGCGCCCCAAGCGCCGGTGCATGTGCTAGTAGTCAGCAAGCACCACACGCCGGATGTGGCCCACAATGCCGACCTGACGGATCACCAGCTGGCAGCCTGTCTGCGCACCTGCGCCAAGGTGGCCAAGGAGCTTGGGTTGGAAGAGGGCGGCTACCGCATCGTCAATAACTGTGGTGATAACGCCTGCCAGACGGTCAAGCATATTCACTTCCACGTTTTGGGCGGTGAAAAGCTGGCCGAGCGCATGGCCTGAGGTTTGGCTGTTGAAAAAAAGAATGACCCCGTTTCTTTCCAACTGGATCGAAACGGGGTCTTGCTGTTTCTAAAGTTGTACGGAAGGTGGTCCAGTCAGGCTTTCGCGGCCTGATCCGCCTCTTTCAGCAGCTTAACGATGGGCAGATGCTGGGGGCAGGCCTTTTCACACTTGCCGCAGGCCACGCACTGAGAGGGGTCTTCCTTGTTTTCCTGACGGCGCGCCATGCTCCTTTTCAGCGTCTCCGGGCGGTCGAACATCAGAGACTCGTCCCAAGCATGGAAAATATCGGGAATGTGGACGTTCCGCGGGCAGGGCTGGCAGTAACGGCAGCCGGTGCAGCCGGTCTTCATACGGCTCAGATAGGCGGCCTTCACATCGGCGATTAACTTCTTTTCCGTGTCATTCATGCAGGTCTTTTCTGCATGGGCAAAGATGCGCAGGTTGTCGTCCAGCTGCTCCATGGTGCTCATGCCGCTGAGGATGGTGACCACCTCGGGCATATCGTACAGGTAACGGAAAGCCCATTCCACGGCGGAACGCTTCTCCGGGAAGGCTTCGTACAACGCGGCGGCTTCTTTCGGCGGGTGGGCCAATGCACCGCCGCGCAGGGGCTCCATGATAACGACGCCCACGCCCTTTTTACCAGCGTCCCGGATGCCCTGCAGAGTGGCCTGATTGTCGCCATCCAGCACGTTCATCTGCACCTGCGCCAGTTTCCAGTCGTAATCGTTCAGAATTTCTACGAAGGTCTTGTAGTCGTCGTGGAAGCTGAAGCCGGGATAGCGCACTTTACCGGCCTTCACGGCCTTTTCCAGAAACTCCGGGTAGTCCAGCTTGCGCATTTTCTCCAGCGCTTCTTTGTCCATGGCATGGAGCAGATAGAAATCCACATGATCGGTCTTGAGCTTGGTCAGCTGCTCGGCCAGAAAACGCTGCATATCCGCTTTCGTTTCCAGCAGCCAGAGGGGCAGTTTGGTGGTCAGTGTGACGCGGTCACGGTAGCCATCCTGAAGGGCAAGACCCACGACGGTCTCGCTTTCGCCATCGTGGTAGGGGTAGGCCGTATCCACGTAGGTAACGCCGCTGTCAATGGCGTGTCGCAGCATGGCGATAGCCTGCGGACGGTCGATGACCTTCTTCCCGTCCTTTTCAATGGTGGGGAAGCGCATACAGCCGAAGCCCAGCCGGGAGACGGTTCGGTCGGTGTGGGGGAAAGAGGCGGTTTGCATGGCGGGGGACTCTCCTTTCAAAGAAAAAATGGGGGAATATGAAAAGCACGCCGCAGGGGGAGGCCTGCGGCGTGTTTGAACAGACTTTGCTTTACAGCACGTATTCCTTCCGGCTGGCAGGACGGCTCTTCATTTCTTCCGCCTTCTTGGCGTACTTCTCAGCCGTGTTGCCCAGCACTGCGTAGCTGGCGATCTTGCTGCCTTCCACGCCGGGCTGGTTGAACGCGTCCACATCCAGCAGCTCGCCGGCATAGGCGGTCGCCATCTCGAAGAAGAACAGCAGCTGACCGATGGTGTAGGGGTTCACTTCGGGCAGAGTGATGGTCTGGCTCATGCGGCCCGCACGATACAGAGCATACTCAGTGCCGCGGCGCTCCGCGTCGATCAGGGCGTTCAGCGTCTTGCCGCCCAGGAAAGCCACATCCGGGAACTCTTCGCAGCCATGGCTGATCTCGTATTCGTTGCGGAACTGGCCAACCTTCAGGAAGGTGATGACCTTGTCGTAGGGGCCTTCGGTGTAGAGCTGCAGCTGGCTGTGCTGATCGGTCACGCCCAACGCCTTGGTGGGAGTTTGACCCACGTTCACGGCCATGCCCTTGCGGGTCACATTCTTGCCGAGGCTCTCTGCCCACAGCTGGCAGAACCAGTCTGCCATGTACTTCAGGCTGTCCGCATAAGGCATGACTACCTGAATGTTAGCCTCCATATCCTGCATGGCGATGTACTGCAGCACCGCTTCCAGCAGGGCGGGGTTCTTCCATACGTCGTCGCTCTGGCAGCGCTTGTCCATGGCGGCGGCGCCTTCCAGCATTTCGCGAATGTCAATGCCGCACACAGCCGCGGGCAGCAGACCCACAGGACTCAGCTCGCTGAAACGGCCGCCTACGCTAGAGGGAATATAGAACAGCTCGAAGCCATGCTCCTTGGCCAGCTTGATCAGATTGCCCTTTTCGTGGTCAGTGGTGGCGATGATGTGCTTCTCCCAGCCTTCGCCCACTTCCTTCTTGAGCATTTCAGAAACGATCAGATACTGGCTCATGGTCTCGGCGGTAGCACCGGACTTGGTGATGACGTTGAAGCAGGTGCGCTTTACGTCGATGACGTCCATCAGAGCGGCCATGCGCTCGGGGTCGATGTTGTCTTCCACATACAGACGGGGGCCGCCGCGCTTTTCAGCGGGCAGTTCGTTATAATGAAGATGATTGAGAGCCTGCTGGATGGCGATGGGGCCCAGCGCGCTGCCGCCGATACCCAGCACCACAAACGCGTCAAACTCATTGCGGACGCGAGCGGCCACAGTTTCGATCTTCTCTACGATTTCCTTTTGATTATAGGGCAACTCCGTCCAGCCCAGCCAGCCGGTGCCGCGATTCAGCGCCACATTATGCTGAGCGGCGGCGGCAGCCTGCGCCATGCCGTCCACATGGTCAGCGTCGATTCCGTACTGGAAACCGACAACATCGCTCATCATGTGGTTGACGTCCAAAACGATCGGTTCATGATTGACCTTTGCCATAATCCCGTTCATCCTTTCCAAAATGGGGTAGCCTTCATATTATCCCCGCGGTAGTATATCATATTTTGCCGAACATTGGAAATGGTTTTTGCGGACGAATAGAGAGAAAAAAAGAAAAGAAGAAAGAAAAGAAGGAGGCACGTTTCGGCAAAAGGGCGAAAAGGGCTGAACGGGAAGGAGCGAACGAGAAGGGACGAACGGGAAGAAACTATTGGAAGGCGGGGAAACGGCAAGGACGTTATCCCCAACCGTTCCAGTCTGCGTCCGGAAACGGCGGCCGTTCCTTGGAAAGAATGCTGGATTCCCGCACGGCCAGCCGCGGAGGAATCAGCAGCCGTTCCGGCGGCATGGCCGGACAGTTGATCCGTTCCATCAGCATCCGAACGGCTTCCACGCCCAAACGCTCGCCGTCCAGATGAATCACGCTCAGCGGCGGAGACAGATATTCCGCCATGGGACGGTTGTGAAAGGTGACGATACCGACATCTTCCGGCACTCGAAGCCATGTGTCCTGCAATGCCTGCAGAAGCCCGCAGGCAGACAGATTATCGCTGCAAAGAATCGCATGGGGCCGTTCCAGCTCCCCCAGACAGGCCCGCGCTACCTGCCGGGCGCTTTGCGGAGTGCCGTCGGTGGGAAAGATGCGCGGCGGCATTCCCGGCGGAAGGGCCAGCCGGTAGCCCTCCAGCTGCCGCTGATGTTTTTCGGCGCCGCAGCAGCTGACGCCCAGAAAGGAAATGGCGGCGTAGTTTTGATTGAGCAGATGATCGACCGCCATCTGCGCGCCAAGCGACAGGTCGTTGTCAATCCAGCTGTCGCAGGGCTTTGGATGATTCGGCTGTCCCAGCAGCACAAAGGGAAAGTTTTCCGGCAGCTTCACATCCTTCGCGGCCTCTGGCGTAAGGAGTACGCCGTCAAGCCGCTGTTCCTTCATCAGGTCATGAAGCGCTTCGGGCGTGACAAGCGTGAGGTAGCAATGCCGCCGCATGGCTTCCTTTTGCAGATAGAATTGACTGTCGCTTTCGAAAATGCCACCGTAGGGGTCTTCGTTATTCAGGTTCAGCACCAGCGCCAGCAGGCCGGTACGGCCCCCGGCCAGACTTCTGGCATTGGAATTGGGGTGATAATCCAGCCGACGAATCGCCGCGAAGATTCGTTCTCTGGTTTCCTGACGGGTAGAAGTTTTGCCGCTTAAGACTCTGGAAACGGTAGATGCGTGTACGCCCGCAGCGCGGGCAACGTCCTCTAAGGTAGCAGACATGCGGTTCTCCTTTTTGAATTGATAAGCACACGCTTTTATACATAAATTATAACATTTTGGATACAGATGTCAATAAAGATCATTGTTTCTCTTTTGTTCAAATTCGTTGCATTTTTGCTGTCCGGTGCTATACTGGAACCATATCGTTTTTTTGTCAGAAAAAACGAGGAAAAGGAGAGAAAAAATGCAGCGCATCCATTCCTCAGAAGCACGAATGTTTTTGGCCCAGTTCCTTTCCCGGAGGGAAAAACTGCAAATGAACCTGTTTGACCTGATTTTGGCAAAGGAGGACGCGCTTTGCTGGTCGGATGGCGGGTCCGTACTGGCGGCGCAAAGCAATGAGTGCACGCCGCTCTGGCTCTGGCTGCGGGAGGAGCTGCCGTCCGACGCCATGGAGCAGGCGGCCGCTTGGCTGGCAGAGGAGCTGCAGACCCGTCCTGCGCTTTGCTTTTCGGCGGATCCGAATCGCTGCGGCGGGATGATAGAGCGCGTGGAACGGCTGACGGGCGGCTGCGTCTGCACGGATATGCGGATGAATGCCTACGCCCTTCTGGAACGCCCGGAATGGAAAGAAACAGCCTGCCGGGGAAGGATGGTCGCTCCGGCTGAAGGGCATCAGGCGGCTATGGCCTCGCTGCTGCGTCAGATGACCGAGGATGCGGAGGGACAGGTCATTCCCGAAAGCGCCGCACGGGAGTTTGCTCAGGCGATGACCGGCTCGAACCGACTGTTCCTGTGGGAAGATGACGGCGTTATCTGTGCCATGGCTATGATCGCTCACGAAGGGCCAAACGCCGCGCGGATCAACACCGTCGTGACCGACCGGGCCTGCCGGGGTCAAGGATATGCCGGAATGCTGGTCAGCCAGATTTGCCGGAAGCTCATGGAGCGCGGCGTTACGCCCATGCTGTATGCGGACGCGGCCTATACGGCCTCCAATCGGGTGTATCAGAAAATCGGCTTTGAAAAGATCGGGGAAATCTCCAACTGCAGCTGGAAAACAGCAGAATAAAGGAGGCTGCCCTTCGGTTCACACAGGTCGTGAAAAGAAAAAGATACGACCTGTTCTTTTCGGCTGGAAACCCATATAATCAAAGAAAACCAACAGAGGAGAGGAATGCTGTGAATACTGCGGTTTTGGCGATTGACATCGGCGCGTCCAGCGGGCGGCACATGCTGGGACAAATCGAAGACGGGAAACTGACGCTGAAGGAAATTTACCGTTTTCCCAACGGCGCGGAGAAAAAAAACGGCCACCTGTGCTGGAATCACCGCGCGCTCTGGGAGCACATTCTGGCAGGCATGAAAAAATGCGCTGAACTGGGCATCAATCCCGCCTCCGTGGGCGTTGATACCTGGGGCGTGGATTATGTGCTGGTGGACGAAGACGGGCGGATGCTTTCCGATGGGATCGCCTATCGGGATGATCGTACCCAGACGGTGCTGGACAAGCTGCCTGACGAAAGGCTCTACCGGGAAACCGGCATCGCGAAGCAGTCTTTCAACACGGTCTATCAGCTGATGACCGAGCCGAAGGAACGACTGCAGAAGGCCCATCGCCTGCTGTTTACGCCGGATTATTTTCACTACCTGCTGTCCGGGAAAATGGCCAACGAGTATACCATCGCTTCCACAGGCGCGCTGCTGG
>OLPR01002548.1_pt1 | contig 13255 bp, 24 predicted proteins | sample 1672761 | NCBI WGS metagenome assembly OLPR01 (sample SAMEA3136721, study PRJEB25190) | human gut metagenome | biome: human gut; feature: human-associated habitat; material: faeces | place: Austria | collected 2013 | reverse complement strand
ATAGGAGGAAACAGAAATGAGACTTTACATTGAAGGACGCCGCAACGGATACAGCCCAGATCAATGTGGGCACACGATGACGGTCCAGGAATTGATCGAATACCTGGAACAGTTCGACGAAGACACCGAAATCTTCATCAAGAACGACGGCGGATACACCTACGGCAGCGTCGATGAGTTCAGCTTTGAGGAAGGCGACGAAGAAGACGCAGAGTGACAGCCCTTCGGGGCTGGTAATGCGGCAGGCCGGTCACAAGCCCGGCCAGAAAGGTGGATATTATGAACGCATTGCAATTAAAAAACTTGAAGAAGGACTTATTTTACAAAAGCCGTGGCAAAACAACGGAATACGTCGCTATGGTCAACGGGAATTATGGCGTTGTGCTTCCTGCCAGCGACAAAGATCGTTACAAGCATTATCTTGACAGAGGTTACGCTCATATAATGAGCGCTCTCGATGGGGATGTGTTGGAGCTTTTTTAATCGCAGAGTGACGGCCCACACCGGGCCGGTAATGCGGGACCCAAAAGGGTGCGGTCACAACCCCGCGAAGAGGAGGAAATACCATGAAGAAGTACAGTGCAATGGTGAAGGACGGCAAGCGGGTCGTCATTATCCGGGACCAGGATTACCCCAACAAGGCCGCGTTCATCCACGATCTGAGAGCCAACGGCTACAAGGTCAACCCCAAGAAGGTCAAGCCTTCTGGTGTGTTCGACTATATCTGCGACCACACTGACTGCAACCCCTGGGACTGGGACCTCAAGAAGGTCCCCGAAGAGTCCATTGCAGCCCAGGAAGATGAGGTCGAAGAGACCACCAAGGAGGCAGACACCATGACAAGACGAATTAAGTTCGCACACATTACGATGCAGGGCGGCCTGGAGGCTGTACTGTCCACCGTAGAGCTGGAGCCTGGGCTGTACGAGACCATGCTGGCATCCCCCGATTTTGATACGGAGTACGCGCAGCTTCGCTCGACAAACGAGGGCACGGCTATCTCGGACTTCAACTTCCTGCGAAAGAAGTTCCACGTCGAGCCTCTGACCGGCAAGTACGATGATCTGGCAAAGGACCTGGAGGCAGCCGCAGCCTACGGGCTGGAAGTCGCAGCCAACGTAGAAGACGGCGGCACCTGTAATATGGACGCCGTTGCCCTGGACCTTCGCGGCTGGAGGCGCGACAAGGTGGAGCAAGCGGCCAAGGCCGCCGGAGTTGGCTGTTTCGTTTGGTCCTTGTATGGTCACAAGCGCTATGTGTTCACGGTCCGCAGCGGCGGTCAGGCGAACCGCAGGACGGCAGCAGCCGAAGCCATGCGAGAGGCCCTGAAACTCTCCGGCTACGATGCCGGGATGTATTACCAAATGGATTGACAAACCGAAACGGAGGAATTGACATGAGATACTACGAGATCAACGAGGATATGGCCCGCCGTGCCAAGGAAATGATGAGCTTTTCCGATTACATACCTGGAAGCAAGACCGCTGAGTACAAGCGGATGGTCGATGAGGCTGTCGAGCTGGGGGAGCGCGAGAAGAAGCGCGTAGACCCCATGTATCATGAGAAGATCGACCGGCTAGTGGACAGCTATTCCCGCCGGTTGGCTGACAACCTCAACGACGCAAGTCGAATCGGAACTATGTGCCCGTCCGTGATGATCTCCGGCGGCTCCAACTTCCCGGTCCGCAAGAAGGAAAAGCAGAATGCCGCCAGCGACCGCAACATGCAGGAGTACATGGAAATTCAGGTCATCTTGGACAAGATTAAAAGCGTGGGCAAGGGCAGCATAAGCTCTGACGATCCCCAGGCTATTGAGAAGCTACAGGCCAAGCTGGACAATCTGGTAAAGCACCAGGAAAGGATGAAAGCGGCCAACGCAGCCATCCGCATGAAGGACCCTGAGAAGGGCAATGCAAAGCTGGCTGAGATGGGCTACACCCCGGATGGGATCAAGCAGCTCCGTGAACCTGATTTTTGCGGGCGCATCGGCTACCCTTCCTATCTGCTGTCGAATAACAACGCGAACATCAAGCGTATCCGCGACAGAATCACCGCCCTTGAGAAGAAGAAGGTTGAACCTGCTCCGGAAGGATGGGACTTCGAGGGAGGCTCCGTAATTGCGAACACCGAAGCAAACCGTCTCCAAATCCTCTTTGACGAAAAGCCCGACGAGGCCACCCGTGCCACGCTGAAACAGAACGGTTTCCGCTGGTCTCCCCGCAACGAAGCATGGCAGCGCCAGCTCACCCCTAACGCAGAAAGCGCCGCCCGCCGACTCTTCGGCACGAATACCAAACTGTAATCACAATGACATGCCTGTCCTACCGGGCCAACGGGGAGAAAGGGAACATCATGAACGTAGTACAGAAGATCAAGGCCCGCCACGAGGCGCGTGAGTGGGCAGACATCGAGGGCATTTGGCGGAGCATCCAGCCCGCCCTAAAAGCCAACGTGGAACGCCGCCGGGAGGCGGAGGCCCGCAGAGCCGGGATCGCCACGCAGCAGCAGGCAGTGGAAAATGCCCGCACGGAGCTGGTCAACCTGGCCCTGTGCCGCGCCGGACTTCCGTTCCAGGTGCTGTGATGGGGCCGGTATATCGCCTCTGCCGCCGTTGTGGGGAGCGGTGGAACGTGAGCTGCATCTACCCCGGTGAAAAAACTTACATCTGCCCTCTCTGCGCCTGGAAAGCGCGGCAGGCGGCTAGAAAGGAGCGAACAGCATGATGCAGATACCCGACGAGATGAGCTGCTGGACTGATTTCATGCGGTACATTACGGAACCAGCTGCATACGAGGCCCTGGGCGAGGAATGCACTGAGCTGGCTCAGGCCGCGCTGAAAATGGCGCGAGTGCTGAGGGCAGAAAATCCAACGCCGGTCTCCCAACAGGAGGCTTTCGAGATGGTCCGTGAAGAGCTTACGGACGTAGTTAGCTGCGCTATTGCCCTGGGGCTGGAGGTGGACGACGATCAGTCCGTTAGGAAGTTCCAGCGGATGCAGGAAAGGAGTAAACGAAATGAGCGTTAGAGTGAACGGCTTCCGCATCCAGACCGAGGGCCATAGGCCCTGGATGTACGCCACGACGCCGGAGGATACCCCGGAGCGTCGAGGCGCGTACCACCACAAGGACAGGCCGGAAATCCTGGAAGCCTGCCTACACTGCCAGGCGGAAACCTGCAAGACAGGCCACTGCGCCACGCTGCAACGGATGGGCGTTGGAAAGACTTCCAGAGGCACCAGAGAGATGGACAAGCTCCCGATGCCGAAGGGATTCAAACGAGCGTTCAAAGGGAAGACGCTGAAAGCCCTGGCAAGGATGTATGGGGTCAGCGTCAACGTCGTGATCCGTTGGCGGGATGAGGCTGGCTTGACCTCTACAAAAGGAGACAAACGATGAAATTTGACAGAATCAGCAAGCGCGACTATTACCTGTTCATTGCCCGCGCAGTTGCCCGCCGTAGTACCTGCATCCGCCGACACTATGGCGCTGTGATCGTCAAGGACGACCGCATTATTGCAACCGGTTACAATGGCGCGGCCAGAGGCGAACCGAACTGCTGCGATGTGGGCACCTGCTGGAGGGAGGCCCACGGCATCCCCCACGGGGAGCAGTACGAGAAGTGCGTAGCGGTCCATGCTGAGGACAACGCCATTTCCCAGGCTGGCCGGGAGGCCCTGGGCGCGACACTATACTTGTGGGGCGAAGAAGCGAACGGCACCATCATCCAGGCTGCGCCCTGCATGATGTGCGAGAGGAAGATCAAGAACGCTGGAATCAAGGAGGTAATCAGCTATGATGGGTAAACCTAAAATCTGCTATACGGTGGTAGAAAAGAAGGGTGGTAAAACCGTAGCCCATGGAACCGCACGGGAATGCGCGTCCAAAATGGGCATGACGGTCCACGCATTCCGCAACCTCTGTTCCTACGCCTATAGTGGCAAGCACAAGCGGTATGAGGTGTTCCGCGAAATGTACGAAGGCGGGGCAGAAAGATGAAAGACCTGACCTACCTGGAGAAGTACCGGGACACGCAAACCGAGCGCGATTACTACCACCGCCGGGGTGATTCCGGCAATGGTGCGTTCAAGGTGTTCATCAACGGCAGATCTTTTTTCTGCATCGCCAGCAACGGTGGAGGGTGGGAACATGTCAGCGTGAGTCCCTGCAACCGAAAGCGGGCAACTCCGCCCACCTGGGCAGAGATGTGCGAGATCAAGCACATGTTTTTCGAGGACGAGGAGGCCGTGGTACAGTTCCATCCGCCCCGCAGCGAGTATGTGAACATCCATCCGTACTGCTTGCACCTCTGGCGGCCAACTTCTCAGGAGATGCCCAGGCCGCCGAAGAAGTTTGTTTGATATGGGGGGTGAAACGATGCGGCTTGTTGATGCTGATACAGCCAACATCTGGCTTAATGTGGAAGCGTGTGAGCAAATCAAGCGCATGCCTACTGTGGACGCAGAACCTGTGCGGCGGGGGAAATGGTGTTGGGTGCACAAACTAAAAGGGGGGTTTGAGCATTACACAGGGCGAGAGGCGAATCCGGGAACAGAATATCCTGAGACATACACCATAAGACGGGATGAACGCAGAGAAGTTGATGAACCGTACTGTCCGTTTTGTAAGAAGTTGAACGAATCTGTTTGGTTGAATTTTTGCCCAAACTGTGGCGCAAAGCTGGAGGTGTCAGATGGCGATTGATTTAGAAAGGAGAAAGCTGAGGGGGGCAAATCATGGCTGATACCATCAAATTCCCGACTAACTACATGTCTACGGAAATGGCCGTATTCATCGTAAAGCACAGGTTGTCGTACTACGAAGGTGAAAAGTTCACCTTCACGGACATGACCAACGCGATAGAGCGTGTTGCAACGTCTGACGAAGCGCGTTCAAGGCTGTCTAACGCGGATTTTCAACGCGCACTGCGCTGGCTATTTGACCACTATGATTTCGCCTAACCGCCTCGATTCTGACGCGGTTAAAGGGGTCGATTTCGACCAGTTTAGAAAGGAGGAACTATGACCAACCATACTGATCTCAAGCACTGCCCCTTTTGTCTGGGCGGGGCCGAACTGCACGACTCGCAGCGCAACTCTAGAGTCCCCATGTGGTGGGTACGATGCGAACTGTGTGGCGCGACCTCTGCTACGCACAGCACCAAAGAAAAGGCCGTCGCGGCCTGGAACAGGAGGACGCATGACAAGAGCTGAACAATGGCGGCCAATCCCTGGATACGGGGGCTGGTATGAGTTATCTAGGCACGGAGAAATCCGTTCCTGGTGTGTTACTGGCCCTAGAAAAAAGCGCCGGGACGAGCCTCTGATCCTGCGGCCATTTATGGCCCTGCACAAACGGACGCCGGAGCTGCAAATCACGCTCATGCGCAAGACGTATAGCGTGAAAATCTTAATGCGAGACATTTGGATGGCTGGCCCAAAACCTGGTATGCGAGTAACTTTCATTGATGGGGACCGCACAAACTGTGCTTTACACAATCTGCGATATAGCCCCGTCGAAGAGGTCCGCACAAACCCACAGAACAGATGCCCCATTGCGAAATGCAAGCCGTGGGGGACGGTAATCGCCTATTACCGCAGCATGGCCGAAGCTGCCGAGAAAAACCACATCTCCCGCAGTGGGATGCAGAAACGAATAAACAACGAAACTCTGGCCGATGGCGTAGTTTTCCGCCGGGCCAGTGAAATGGAGGAAGAGCAATGAAAGAACGAGTACATAAGATGCTAGAGGCACTGGAGGCTTGCTCTGGCCGGTCCTGCGGCCTCTGCCCATATACAGCGCCCCGAACCTCAGCCTGCGAAAGGATGCTGAAAGCAGACGCCGCCGCCCTGGTCGCTGACCTGTGGGGCATCATCTCCCAGCCCGTGCAGAACGCGCCGCAGGCGTCGCAGATTGAAACTAGGGCCTCTATCCTTGAGAGCGCCCGCAAATGCGTCTGCGGTGAACGAGAGGGGCAGTACGGGACCCCAGAGGATAGCTTTTCTGCCATTGCTAGGCTCTGGTCGGCCTACTGCCAGGATAGGGATTTCTCCGGTGACGACGTGGCCTGCATGATGGCCCTACTGAAAATCGCTCGAATCATCTACAACCCTGAGCACATGGACTCGTGGGTCGATGGGTGTGGCTATCTGGCCTGCGGTGCCGAGATCGCAGCGCGGCGAGCCAGCAAAAAGCTGGAGGGCGTGTGAATGAACAAGTTTATGAGCAGAAAAGCAATATTTATTGGGATGACGCTTTTCATCGACGTTTTGTGGCTTCTTGGGATCGCAGCGCCTCAAACGGCGTGTATTGCATCCCTCTACGGACTGCTTTACAACGTCATGGAGAAACGGGATGACTAAAAAGCGATATATCAAGTTGCTCATGGCCCAGGGCCATAGTAGGAACTACGCGAACGAGTGTGCGAAGGAGGTAGCCGACGCAGGCGGCAGATGCAGCTATGAGGAAGCCTACACCCTTGCCTATGCCCTGGATCGCACTAACTGGATTTCTGCTGCACACCAGCTGAGCGAGGTGATTGAAAGCTTCACGGCCAGTATGACTAAGGTCGTAAATGCGGTAGCGGCTGGAATCGCAGCGTTTGGCAAAGCGTTCCGGGATGCCTACGAAAATGGATAAATACTGACGAATTGAAAGAGCCACCTCAATGGTGGCTCTTTTTTGTGTCCAGATAAATAAATTTATATCTCTGTCCATTTCGGGTATACTTTTGTTGGTGATTTTGGTATAGTCTGTAAAGACAGGTTACTATACAGTCCCTTCCGTCGAATATAGACTGGAGAACATCATGAAAAATGAACGAGAGGAACCTTCAAGCCTGAAAATCTACATCAACATCATTTTTGGAGATGTAACAAATTCAGCCGTGATCCAGGGCGGGCAGCGGAATACTTCGTCGCTACAACTGCCCGAGGAGCTGGTAAAACGCCTGATGGATCACATTCGGGGGGACACCTCTTGATATGCATCATGATGGGTATCCTAACGTTGCCCACAGGGAGATCGACCTGAAGAACCCCAAGACCAACCGCCGCAATCCCGGCTTCACGGATGAAGAGCGGGGGAAGATGACGGCCCTGCTGGGGGCAGGCTTCACCGACACCTTCCGCGCCAAATATCCCGATCTGGAAGGGGCCTACTCCTGGTGGAGCTACCGTTTCCACGCCAGAGAGAAGAACGTGGGGTGGCGCATCGACTACTTCATCGTGTCCGATCGCCTGGCCCCCCATATCCAGGAGGCCGCCATCCACAGCGAGATCTTCGGCAGCGACCACTGCCCGGTGGAGCTGCAGCTGGATGTCTGAGTGCCAAAAACGCCATGATTTCAAAAAGCCCTCCGGCTCGATCCATGACGGACCGTGCCGGAGGGCTTTCTCTTTGTCCGCGTGAGGCGGACTTTTTTTGTGTTTTACAGCCAACGCTTTTTCCGAAAATGCCGGAGCAGCAGCACGACGATGAGGACGCTGGCCCCGATCGCGGCAGGGTAGCCGTAGCGCCACGTCAGCTCAGGGATGTTGGTGAAGTTCATGCCATACCAGCCGGTGAGCAGGGTCAGGGGGAGGAAGACCACCGTGACCACGGTGAAGAGCTTCATCAGCTCGTTTTGCTGGATGGACAGCTGAGACTGGTAGGCCTCGCGCATCTGGCTGACGATCTCCTGCAAGTTGCGCACGGCACCCAAGTAACGGTCCATTCGGCTGCCCAGGATCAAGATCCGTTTGCGAAGGGCGCGGGTGAGCAGCTGGTTGTCGTTGTCCGCCAGCTCGTCGAAGATGGCGGAGAGCTGCTCATAGTAGCGCTTGACCCGCAGCAGCTCCCGCCGCCAGGCGATGATCTTCTCCAGGGTCTCTTTTTGGTTGTCCATGTTGCTGGACAAAATCTCAGCTTCTGCCTCGTTGACCCCTTCCTCAAAGCGGTCCAAATAGTCCATGTCGCCTTTCATGAGGCGCTGAAAAAAGCGGTAGAGCAGCATCTCGCTGGTCATCTGGTCGTCCGGGTCAACTTCCCGGACGATGGTCTGGACGCACTGCTGCGCCGGTTGGCTCTCACAGAAGAAGATCAGGTCCTCTTTGGTGAAATAGAGCAGGATCTTCGCCGCCTCTGTCTTCTGGCGGATGTCATACCAGTCAAACGCCAGAAGATCATAGTCCTCAAAACCTTCAAAGCTTTCACTCTGGTCTTCCTTGACATATCGGAACCGCTCCGGCGCCATGTAGGGGGCCGCTTCCTCCATCTGCGCAAAGGGCAGCACCAGCCGATGCCTCGGCATTTTACACCTCGTCTTCGGCGGGGGTCTCTTCCATGCGGGTGACGGCGATGGAGAGGTCGTCAAGCTGCTTGTCGTCCACCACGTCGGGGCAGTTCATCATGAGGTCCGAAGCGTTCTGGACCTTGGGGAAGGCGATGACGTCGCGGATGGAGGAGGCGCCGGTCATGAGCATGACCAGACGGTCCAGGCCGTAGGCCAGGCCGCCGTGGGGGGGTGCGCCATACTGGAAGGCGTTGACCAGGTGGCCGAAGCGCTCCTGAATGTCCTCGTCGGAGATGCCCAGGGCCTCGAAGGCCTTGGTCTGCATTTCCGGGGTGTTGATCCGGATGGAGCCGCCGCCCAGCTCGGTGCCGTTGAGGACGATGTCATAAGCACGGGCGCGGCAGCCGGCCTTGTCGGTGAGCATCTTGTCCTCGTCCTCCAGCATGGGGGCGGTGAAGGGGTGGTGCATGGCCTGGTAGCGGCCCTCTTCCTCGGACCACTCGAACATGGGGAACTCGGTGACCCACAGGAACTTGAAGTCGTTGGGGTCCAGGATGCCCAGCTGCTTGGCGCACTCGATCCGAAGAGCGCCCAGGGAGGCGAAGACCACCTCGTCCTTGACGTCGCCGACGATGAGGATCAGGTCGCCGTCCTTGGCGCCGGCCCGCTCCAGAATGGCGGCGTTCTCCTCGTCGGTCAGGAACTTCTGGTAGGAAGACGTGACCTTGCCGTCCAACATTCTGGCCCAGGCCAGGCCCTTGGCCTTGTAGGTCTTGACGAACTCGCCCAGCTTGTCGATCTTCTTCCGGGGGAAGTCCTTGGCGTGGCCGTTCACGTTAATGAGACGGACGGAGCCGCCGGCCTTGACCGGCTCGGCAAAGACGCCGAAGCCGCAGTCCTTCACCAGGTCGGAGATGTCCTGCAGCTCAAAGCCGAAGCGCATGTCGGGCTTATCGGAACCGAAGCGGTCCATGGCCTCCCGCCAGGACATCCGCAGGAAGGGGGTCTGCACGTCCACGTCCAGCACTTCCTTGAAGACGCGCTTCAGGAAGCCCTCCTGGATGGTCTGGATCTGCTCCTCGTCCAGGAAAGACATCTCCAGGTCGATCTGGGTGAACTCCGGCTGACGGTCGGCCCGCAGGTCCTCATCCCGGAAGCAGCGGGCGATCTGGAAGTAGCGGTCGAAGCCGGAGAGCATGAGCAGCTGCTTATACTGCTGGGGAGACTGGGGCAGGGCATAGAACTTGCCGGGGTGGACACGAGAGGGGACCAGATAGTCGCGGGCGCCCTCCGGGGTGGACTTGGTCAGGATGGGCGTCTCGATCTCCAAAAAGCCCTGCTCGTCGAAGTAGTCCCGGCAGATCTTTACGATCTTGTGGCGCAGGGCGATCATGCGCTGCATGTCGGGGCGGCGCAGGTCCAGGTAGCGGTACTTCAGGCGGGTCACGTCCTTGACATCGGAGTTCTCCACGATCTCGAAGGGGGGCGTCTCGGCCTTGGCCAGCAGGCGCAGCTCCGTGACCTTCACCTCAATGTCGCCGGTGGGCAGGTCGGGGTTCTTGGACTCCCGCTCCCGGACCAGACCCTTGGCGGCGATGACGTACTCGCCGCGCAGAGAGGCGGCTTTCTCGAAAATATCACGGGGGGTGCTGTCGTCAAAGGACAGCTGCAACAGGCCGGTGCGGTCCCGCAGGTCCACAAAGATCAGGCCGCCTAAGTTCCGCTGGCGCTGGACCCAGCCGCAGACGGAGATCTCCTGGCCTACGTTGGCCGCAGAGAAGGTGCCGCAGTAGTCGGTGCGGCGGAAGTTCTGTAAATTGTCCATGGTTCGTTTCACTCCAAATGTCAGTTTTGGCTCCCTGGGCGGGAGAGAAATTCCTGCTGTACAGTGTACTCCTGTTTCCCGATTCTGTCCAGTCAGACCTTCCCATTCAAACCTGTCCCAGCAGCAGGGCCAGCAGGGAAGACTGGAAGGCTTCGTAATTCTTGAGCTGGACCGTGCGGGTCTTGACGCCCTTCACGTCCATGGCCCGGTCGCCGCAGAAGCTGAAGATGTAGTCCGCCCCGTTTTGCTCAAAGGTCAGGGTGGTCACATAGTCCAGGGTGGTGGTGCGGACGGTCGTGTTCAGGTACAGCGGGAGATACTTCCGGCTCTCCAGCCGGTCGATGAGTTCCGTATAGATGGGGTCGGTGGGGGAGAGGGTGAAGGTGTGGTCCTCCCCGCGCTTGCCCCTGGCCCCTTCCAGCTGGACGGTCACCGCCGTCACTTGGTCGGGGTCAAAGCCCTTGCCCATGGCCTGGGAGAAGCTCTTGGGCAGGAAGAAGTAGCAGCCCAGAATAATGAGGACCACCAGCTCTACCAGGGCGATCTTGTGTTTTAAGGATAGCTGTTTCATATCCGTTCCTCACGGCTCGGCCGGAGTCAGCAGGAAGTCCAGTATTTTCTGCTGGCTGTCTTGGCCGCCAGAAATTTGATAGGTCTTGGGGCTGCCCGTGACCCCGGCGTGGATGAGCTTGCCACCCTGGAAGGCATACTCCCAGGTCTGGTCCCCGCTGCCGGTGAAGGTCAGGGTCACGGCGTAGTCCAGAGCGCCGCTGTCATCGCTGGTAAATGTGCGGGAGTAGGACGGCTCCTGGAGCAGGGAGATGAGGTCTAAATAGCCCTGGTCCCCGGCTGCAAAGTCTGTCGTCATGATTTCATCGGCCCCGGTCACAGTGGCGGTGATCTCCGTCACGTCGGCCTGGCTGTAGCCGCTGCCCATAATATCCTCTAAGCTCTTGCCCCGCAGAAACACCAGCATCACGACGACCAAAATGGCGATGAGGATGAGGCCCACGGCCCCCTCGCGCTTCATTTTCATGGCGCGTTCCTCCTTAGTCCTTCTCCCGGATGGGCTTGCCGGCGGCCCGCTGGGCCATGGCATCGGCGATGGTCTGGACGGCCTCGGCGGGGGAGAGGGCCTGCTGTTCGCCGGTGGTCATGTCCTTGATCTTGACCACGCCGCTCTTGATCTCATCCTCGCCCAGGAAGACCACATAGGGGATCTTCAGCTTGTCGGCGTAGCTCATCTTGCCCTTGAACTTCTTCTGCTCCCCGTAGACCTGGGCGCGGACGCCGGCCTGACGCAGCTGCGTGGCGAAGGCGATGGCGGCGGAGAGATCCTCGGTCATGGGCAAGATCAGGGCATCGGCGGGAGCCGTCACCAGGTCGTCGTTGAGATAGCCCTGCTCGCCCAGGACGTAGAACAGGCGGGTCAGGCCGATGGAGATGCCCACGCCGGGGAGCTTTTTGTCGGTGTAATACTCGGCCAGATTGTCGTAGCGGCCACCGGAGCAGATGGAGCCGATCTCCGGGTGATCCAGCATGACCGTCTCATAGACGGTGCCGGTGTAGTAGTCCAGGCCGCGGGCGATGGTCAGGTCCACGGCGAAGTGGTCGGCGGGGACGCCGAAGGAGCCCAGATACTTCACCACCGTGCCCAGCTCGTCCAGGCCCTGGTCGAAGATGGGGTCGCGGCCCCGGTAGCCCTCCAGGGCGGCCAGGACTTCCTCGTTCTCGCCGGTGATGGCGATGAACTTCAAAATTTCATCCGCCGCAGCCTCGGCCACGCCGCCCTCGATGAGCAGGGCGCGGACCTTTTCCGGGCCGATCTTATCCAGCTTGTCCACCGTCCGCATGATCTCGCCGGACTGCTCGGCCAGGCCCTGCATGGCGTAGAAGCCGGTGAGGATCTTCCGGTTGTTCACGCGGATCTTGAACCGCTCCAGGCCCAGGGAGGTGAAGGCCTGGTAGATGATGGCGGGGATCTCGGCCTCGTTGGAGATGTCGAGCTTGCCGTCGCCGATCACGTCGATGTCACACTGATAAAACTCGCGGAACCGGCCCCGCTGGGCGCGTTCGCCGCGGTAGACTTTGCCGATCTGATAGCGGCGGAAGGGGAAGGCCAGGTCGGCGTAGTGCAGGGCGACGTACTTGGCCAGGGGGACCGTCAGGTCAAAGCGCAGGGCCAGGTCGCTGTCTCCCTTGGTGAAGCGGTAGATCTGCTTCTCCGTCTCGCCGCCGCCCTTGGCCAGCAGGATCTCGGCCGACTCGATGATGGGGGTGTCGAGGGGGGTGAAGCCGTACAGGCTGTACGTAGCGCGGAGCTTTTCCAGCATCCGCTCAAACTGCGTCTGCGGGGCAGGCAGCAGTTCCATAAAACCGGATAACGTCCGGGGTTTGATGCGTTCCATGGGTATGACCTCCAATGTTATGATGGGAAGAAAAATGCGTCTTCGTCCCTGGCCGGAACGAGGACGCATTTGGGCTTACTTGGACAAAGCTCTCCGGCACTCACACAGTGACCGGCTTGAGAGAAGGATTGATGATCTCTCTCCAATCCAGGTCGCCGCGCTCCAGGCCGTGGATCAGGATCTCTGCCGTGGCTGCGTTGGTGGCGAAAGGAATGTTATACTGGTCGCACATCTGGTTGATGTACTTCAGGTCGGGGTCCAGGTCGCTGGACTGGGGGTCGGAGAAAAACAGGACCATGTCGATCTCATTGTAGGCGATCCGGGCGCCGATCTGCTGGCTGCCGCCGTGGGCGTGGGACAGGAACAGACGAACGGGCAAACCGGTGGCCTCCGCAACAAGACGGCCGGTGGTGTTCGTGGCGCATACGGTGTGCTTGGAGAGCACCCCGCAGTAAGCGATACAGAACTGGACCATCAGCTCTTTCTTGTGGTCGTGACTCATCAAAGCAATATTCATTCTTGGCTCATCCTTTCGCATTGGGTACCGCTGCCGCCGCCCGAATGGGGGCGGGGCAAGACCCGAAAATAGGGGTGGAGAAAGTTGGCGGTGGTCCCCCCGGCCGTTCTCTTGGGTGTTGTTTTTTAGCGGATCCGCATGAGCGGCACCGTCTGCCCCAGCAGGCGGCGGGCGATGTTGCCGTAGGCCTGGGCCGCACCCCGCTGGGTGAACTGGGCCACGGGCTGGCCGCTGCTG